>Ga0209138_1000278_pt1 | contig 52604 bp, 58 predicted proteins | sample SaaInl3SG_22_DNA_FD_184645 | JGI IMG/M metagenome (GOLD analysis project Ga0209138, IMG submission 184645) | Marine microbial communities from expanding oxygen minimum zones in the Saanich Inlet - ESP_153SG_22_DNA (SPAdes) (version 2) | ecosystem: Environmental > Aquatic > Marine > Intertidal...
CAGGCGAGCATGCGATTAATGTTCGCGATGTTAATGGTTGTGGGACTACAGTTATGCCTTTTTCAATTGTAGATTACCCAAGATATTTTACTCCAAATAATGATGGTTATCACGACACGTGGAATATACCAGCTTTTTCTGGACAGTTGGGGTCTAGAATATTAATATTTGACCGCTATGGTAAGTTGTTAAAACAAATCAGCCCTGCTGGGGACGGTTGGGATGGAACTTTCAACGGACGCCCAATGCCAACAAATGATTATTGGTTTTTGGTGAATTATAATGACTTGACTACTGGAGAGCCTAAACAACTTAGAGCCAATTTTAGTTTGAAAAGGTAGTAATGTAAAACAAAAAAAGCCCAGCACACGCTGGGCTTTTTTTTAGACTAACTCAAGTTAAAGGTCCATACTTAAAGTAAGTGAGAATATGGAGTTTTTATTATTGATAGAAACAGCATCAAGTGAGCCATTTTCATAAAGTTGTTGTCCTCTTTTTTGTTCCGTGTTTTCATAGGCTAGACCCAACCTTGTATAGCCGAAATTATAACCAATTCCTAGAGAGAAACCAGTTAAATCACCCGTAAAACTTGTGTCTTTGTAAGGACTTTCTTCAAATCGGTAACCTCCTCTAAAACTAAAATTTTCATGCCTCAACTCAGCACCAAATTTATAAGCGTTAGCGACTTTAAAAGTATTATTAATGTCATTGCTAAGAGCACTATCCAATTGAGTATTGCCAGTGTCAAAACTCATATTAGCATAATTTTTACGTGCATAATCAAAACTAATGAGTCCAGTTTTTCCTAAGATATATGCCAAACTTCCTGTGATTTTACCTGGTGTTTTTAAATTATATTCTGGAAAAATATTAACGATGTTTGGATTTACAGTAAAACCGTCATTGTCTGCATCGTTAAACGTTGATAAATACTGTGTTGTTTCTTCTCTCAGTGTGAGCCATGTAGGAGATTCATAACTAAACCCAGCACGCAGCTCATCTGTTAATTTCACAATAGTTCCGAGTTGAAGTGAAAAACCTTCACCTGTTGTGTAGAGTTTGTTTTCAAAATTAACCTCATTGACTGTTGATCCAGCATTACTATTTTCTTCATAGAGATACGTGCTTTTTTCAAAATCAATAAAATGAGAATTTAAATTTAATCCTAAGCTGATAGATTCATTGTATTGAAACGCAATATTACCCGAAAATTTACCGTTGTGCCCCCTTGATTGGTAATCAAATTCTTGATAAAAATTTCCTCCTACTATGTTTGAGGTGTAAACGGAATTATTATCGTCATTATTGTCGCCTGGCTCTAAAATTCCACCTTCGTAGCCCAAAAAAGCTTGCTGGTATTGATAGCCATAACTAGCCCCAATATCTCCATAGGCTTGCGTTACTGTTTCTCCATCGAGTAAACTAATATCACCCAGTTTTAATCCATTTGCATTTTCTAAAAAATAACTTGAAATGGAACTACTTGTCGTTCCAGAGGCAAAAAAGCGCGTGTTGTAATTTTGTAGTTGTTCATAAAACAAACTCACCACAAACTTATTCCATAAAGACTTGCTGTTATTATTTTTAAATACGAATGCTGCGCCTAGTTGATGTAAGTCAAAATTATTTTTTGTTCTATTAACAGTTGACCCCCCAAAAAAAGCATCATTAGAAATACTATTGTTGGAAACGGATATTGCGCCTTGGCTTCTATTAAAGATTGCTGCACCCGCTGGATTGATACTAATGGCAGAAATATCGCCACCAAGAGCACCAAATGCACCAGCCATAGCTTTATAGCGCGCAGTCCCTTGAGTTTCACCACTTGAGTATCTTAGGCCATCGCTTAAATATTGAGCGCTAATAAAATTAAAGGAAATAAGGCATAAAAAGGTAACAAAAATTCTATTCATTCTGCTTTTTTTAAAATTAAATATTTGGTTAATTTCTTCTACGTGAAGTTGATCCTCCCCTAGATCTTGTCGTACTACCGCTTGATCTCATAGTCCCACCTGACCTCGTTGTTGGTCTGGAGTAAGTTGGGCGAGTTGTTGTTCTTGTACTTCTTGTTGTTGTCGGTCTTGTAGTTCTAGTATTTGAACGAACAGATCTAGTTGGTTGCGTTGTTGTTCTTGTAGAGCGTGTTGTTGTTCTTGTGCCATTACTATTCCTGATAGAACGTGTTGTTGTGCTGCGTGTTGTATTGTATGAATTCCTTGACGCATTTGTACTTCGTGTTGCAGTCGAGCGCGTTCTTGAAACAGTACCAAGTGCACTTCGACTGGATAAACTACCTGATCTGTAACCTGAGTTTCTGCCCCTTGTGTTTCTGTAACCATTAATTAAAGCAACATTACGTCCTCTGTTGTAATAAAAGTTTCCAGCATAGCCATAAGGAGATTGCCAAGCGTTGTAAAAATAGGGATCCCAGAAACCAAAATTTTGGTAACCCCAATTCCAGCCCCAATTATTCCAGCCAACATTCCAACCCCAGTTGTTCCAGCCCCAATTGTTCCAGCCAACATTCCAACCCCAGTTGTTTCGTCCCCAGCGATTGCTGTAGAAAGGATAGCCCCAACCGACGTTCATAAAATAAGGTCTAGTTTGTACATTTATGACCACTTGAGAGTCACTATTTTGTCCCCATCCAGCATAAGTTTTATCGTTTGTATTTTCAGTATTATTATATGAACCATTATAAGTATCAACATCCGTAAAAACAGCGGAACTATCATTACTGTATTCATTAGCTTTTCCTTTGAAATAATCCTTATAATAGCTATTGCCTTGGTTGTTTTCTGAAGTTTCAACAGTTTTTATTTCTGCGTAAACTTCATTTTCAGGAGCACCATAAATTCCATCCTCGGCCAAACCGACATATTGATATGACCCACACGATGCCAAAAGCAGAGTGCCAATTAGAGTAAAAATAACAGATTTTTGTTGCTGCAATAATGTAATAAATCTCATGACGGTGTAAATTAAATTGTTGGTCGTTTTAAAAATACTTAGTTTTGTGTAAAAATTTTCTATAAGCTACAACACAATAGTTGTGCCAAATTACAACATTATGGCTAAAAACCTTACAAAAAGAGCTGAAGACTACTCCAAATGGTATAACGAATTGGTTGTCAAAGCCGACTTGGCAGAAAATTCTGCCGTGCGTGGTTGTATGGTCATCAAGCCCTACGGCTATGCGATTTGGGAAAAAATGCAAGCAGAGCTCGATCGCATGTTTAAAGAAACAGGGCATCAGAATGCCTATTTTCCGTTGTTTGTTCCTAAAAGTTTGTTTGAAGCCGAAGAAAAAAATGCCGAAGGTTTTGCCAAAGAGTGTGCTGTTGTAACGCACTACCGTTTACAAAATGATCCAGAAAACCCAGGAAAACTTCGTGTAGATCCCAAAGCAAAACTAGAGGAGGAGCTTGTGGTACGGCCAACAAGTGAAGCTGTCATTTGGAATACCTATAAAGGTTGGATTCAATCCTATAGAGATTTGCCAATTCTGATAAATCAATGGGCCAATGTGGTACGTTGGGAAATGCGTACCCGTTTATTTTTGCGTACTGCAGAATTTTTATGGCAAGAAGGGCATACCGCACACGCTACAAAACAAGAAGCGCTAGATGAAGCCAAACAAATGAATCAAGTGTATGCCGATTTTGTTCAGAATTTTATGGCCATCCCAGTCATTCAAGGAACAAAAACTGAAAGTGAGCGTTTTGCTGGTGCCGAAGAAACATATTGTATAGAAGCACTTATGCAGGACGGGAAGGCTTTACAGGCGGGAACATCGCATTTTCTTGGACAAAATTTCGCCAAAGCTTTTGATGTGAAATTTATGACCAGTGCCGGCGATCAGGATCATGTTTGGGCCACTTCCTGGGGAGTTTCTACACGACTAATGGGAGCACTCATCATGACCCATAGTGACGATCAGGGCTTGGTACTCCCTCCAAATTTAGCGCCTTACCAGGTGGTGATTGTTCCGATTTACAAAAGTGAGGAACAATTAGAGGCCATAGGGGCTGTTGCTCAGGATATTATGAACACACTTCGTGCAGAGAATATCAGTGTGAAATATGATGATAGAACCACTCAAAGACCAGGTGCAAAATTTGCACAACACGAATTGCAGGGAGTTCCTTTGCGTATTGCTATAGGGCCAAAAGATTTGGAAAAAGGCACTGTTGAAGTTGCTCGTCGAGATACGTTTTCAAAAATGACTTTTCCTTTAGAGGGTTTATCCAGAGAAATAAGAACGTTATTGACAGACATTCAGCAGTCATTATATAGAAGAGCTTTCGATTTTAGAGATGCACACATTACGGAGGTCGATAGTTTTGAAGACTTTAAAAAGATTTTGGAAGAAAAAGGTGGATTTATTTCTGCACATTGGGATGGAGCCATAGCAACAGAACAAAAGATTAAAGACGCCACCAAAGCCACCATACGTTGTATTCCTTACGATTCAGTGGAGGAACCTGGAGTTTGTATTTTTTCTGGAGCGCCTTCAAAAGGGCGTGTTTTATTCGCGAAAGCGTATTAAAATTTTCAAAAAAAAGCTAAAAAAACAATCGTGATTGTTGTAGCATTTAAAAATAGTTGTATTTTTGCAACCGCAATAGAAATATTGTAGCTGTTTTGGTTTTTAAAACAAGTTGAAAAACAAATGATTTAAAACGAAACAAAACGGCCCGTTCGTCTATCGGCTAGGACGCCAGGTTTTCATCCTGGTAAGAGGGGTTCGATTCCCCTACGGGCTACAAACAAAAAGTTTAAATATTAAAACATTATGGCAAATCATAAGTCAGCATTAAAAAGAATTAGAAGTAACAACGCTAAGCGTATCCTGAACAAGTATCAGCACAAAACAACACGTAATGCGATTAAAACTTTACGTGAGTTGACTGATAAGAAAAAAGCTGAAAAAGCATTTCCTTCTGTGGTGTCTATGATTGACAAATTAGCCAAAAGAAACATTATCCATAATAATAAAGCGGCAAACCTAAAATCTAAATTAGCCAGCCATATTGCGCAGTTGTAATTGTTTTAAACATATTTTTTAAAAAGGTCTTTCTTTAGTGAAAGGCCTTTTTTTATGGAATTTTTTTATATTTAAAGTGGATAGAGACCCAAATCTGTTCTTCAAAACATGAATGATCTACGGAATACCTTCGACATCCAGTGTCAAATTATCATCAATACGGACTTTTGTTTTGATGAAGTTTTCTTCCTAAAAATAGGGCAAATCATTTTACTTTATATCTAATAATTGGAAAATTTAGAATGTGAATTCAGCTTATGAAATAAAAAACTTTTACTAACAATGTATAAAAATAATAGCGGTTTAATCGCTAAAACAAAATTAGGTAAATTTAAAAAAAAGGTCTGTGTTTAACCGAAAAGTTAGTACCAGAAAGAGATATTCAATTTTGGGGAAAGCAACTATATATGGAACCTATTAATTAAAATATTGTTCCACCAAAAAAGCCCTCCATCTGGAAGGCTTTTTTTAGGGTTTAGTTTTGATTATCCATTCATGGAAATCAAAAACTCTTCGTTGTTTCGTGTTTGTTTAAAGCGGTCATTGATAAATTCCATCGCTTCGACAGGGTTCATATCGGCCAAATATTTACGCATTACCCACATACGTTGAACGGTTTTTTCGTCCAACAGCAAGTCGTCTCGTCGTGTACTTGAAGACGTTAAATCAATGGCAGGGAAAATACGACGGTTGGAGATTTTACGATCCAACTGCAGCTCCATGTTTCCTGTACCTTTAAATTCTTCAAAAATAACCTCGTCCATTTTAGATCCTGTTTCCGTTAGTGCTGTTGCAATAATAGAAAGTGACCCTCCGTTTTCAATTTTTCTGGCCGCACCAAAAAAGCGTTTTGGTTTGTGTAAAGCATTGGCATCTACACCACCACTCAATATTTTTCCAGAGGCGGGCTGTACCGTATTGTAGGCACGTGCCAAACGAGTAATCGAATCCAAAAGAATCACCACATCATAGCCACATTCTACCAATCGTTTTGCTTTTTCTAAAACAATATTGGCAATTTTTACATGTTCATGAGCTTCTTTATCAAAAGTTGAAGCAATCACTTCCCCTTGAACGTTACGTTGCATATCGGTAACTTCCTCTGGACGTTCGTCAATCAGAAGAATCATTTGATATACTTCTGGATGATTGGCAGCAATGGCATTCGCTACATCTTTCAAAAGCATGGTTTTCCCTGTTTTAGGTTGTGAAACAATCATTCCACGTTGGCCTTTTCCAATAGGCGAAAATAAATCCATAATGCGTGTCGAAATTGTACTTTGCTTTTCGGCAATATTGAATTTTTCCTGTGGAAAAAGTGGTGTCAAGTGCTCAAAAGCAACACGATCTCTTACCACTTGTGGATCCAATCCATTGATTTTGCTCACCTTGATTAGTGGGAAATATTTTTCACCTTCTTTTGGTGGACGCACATGGCCCAATACTGTATCACCGTTTTTGAGTCCAAATAAACGAATTTGTGATTGTGAAACATAAATATCATCTGGAGATGATAAATAATTATAATCAGAAGATCTTAAAAAGCCATAGCCATCAGACATGACATCCAAGACCCCTTCACTTTCTATAATGGCATCAAACTCAAAATCGGGTTCTTTGTAGCGGTTTCTGTTGTCCTTGTTCCCGTTATTTTCTTTTCGTTGATGATTGTTATTATTACCGTTATTGTTGTTTTTGTTTTGGTGATTTTGTCCGTTGCTGTGTTTATGCTGTTTCTGTTGTCTTGGCTTGTTTTGTGACTCTTTAGCAGGACTGTTTTCGTTTTCTTTTGACGAATTTTTAGGAGTTTTGTCTTTCTGATTTTTATCTTGAGTACGATCAGTATTTTTGTTTTGTTGCTGATTCTGAGCGGGCTTATTGATGCGCTCTCGCTTTGGTTTTTGTGGTCTTTTTGGAGCTTCCTTTTCCTGTGTAGTTGGAGTGGTCGCCTGTACATCCAAAATTTGATAAATCAGGTCTAATTTTTTTAAGGTTCTGAATTTTGGGACTTTTAAATTTTTTGCAATTTCCTGTAATTCAGGGAGTTTTTTCTCTTTTAATTGTGAAATTTCAAACATTATGTGTTGAGTATTTAATGATATTTAAATTGGTTTTTTTGTTGCGAACAACAACGTGGTGTGAAGATTATTTTAAAATGAAATAATTGTTGATATAGTGAAAATGAATGAAAACTGTAAGAATGCTTTCATATTTATATACTGCAATTATACAACAATATTTTTAATAAATTATTTAAAATAATAAAAAAGAAACTGCTACATTTGGGCTCTCAAAACACAATAATGCTTCAAAGAATCCAAACTTTATATATTATTCTGTCGGGTATTTGCTCCGGGGTTTTATATTTTTTGCTGCCCCTATGGACCAGTACGACTGCATCCTTTTATGCTGTTGATTCTATTGAAATTCTTGTTTTGTTCCTTGCATCAGCAGTATTAGCTGTTGTTGCTGTTTTGCAGTTTAAATCAAGGCAAACCCAATTTGTTGTTTGTCGTCTAAATATCATATTAAACTTAATTTTACTAGGATTGTTTGTATATCGGTTACTAAATGTATCTGGAGCGTATAAAGATGCTGAGAAAGGTATTGGGTTGTTTCTTCCTGTTATTTCTATCGTGTTATTGGTTTTAGCCAATAAAGCCATTAAAAAGGATGAAGCGCTTGTAAAATCAGTAGATCGATTGAGATAAACCTATTATCTTAGTAATATTAGTGCGAGAAAAAACCCTGACTTAGTCGGGGTTTTTTTGTAGTCTTCTTTCAAATTCGATGACTTCCAAATTTTGTATTTTTCCACTAGCAATTTCAAATCGTAACATGGTGCGTACTTTATGAAAACCATGAATACCAACAGCACCAGGATTCATGTGCAACAGATTTAATTTCTTATCATGCATCACCTTCAAAATATGCGAATGCCCAGAAATAAACAAATCGGGTGTTTGCTGCTTGATTTCTTCTCGAACTAGTTTTGAATACCGATGGGGATAACCTCCAATATGTGTAATCCAAACACGGACACCGTCTAATGTAAATTTTTGATGTAAAGGAAATTCAAGGCGCGCCTGAGCATTATCGATATTTCCATACACTGCACGCAAAGGTTTCAATTTTTTTATGGCATCTGTAACGTGTAAATCACCGATGTCTCCAGCATGCCAAACTTCATCGGCGTGTTGCACATGTTTTATGATGTCTTCCCCAATGTATCCATGGGTATCGGAAAGTAATAATATTTTTGTCATGGATTCATTAAAACACAAAAGGGTTTCACTTCAAAGTCTTATCTTTGTTTCTCAGTAACAAAAGTATCAAATTAGCTTGAGATATTTCATAGAACTTTCCTATAATGGAACCGAATATCATGGTTGGCAAGTACAGCCCAACGCTACTACGGTACAATCTGTTTTGGATAAAGCGCTTACTGTTTTGCTAAAAACACCTGTTGCGACGATGGGTGCCGGCAGGACAGATACCGCTGTACATGCGGCAAAAATGGTGGCTCATTTTGATATCAATACGATACTGGATGTAGATGACTTGACCTATAAATTAAATTCTTTTTTACCAAAAGATATTGCGATACATCACATCAAGCAGGTGCAAAATGATGCTCACGCACGATTTGATGCCACGCAAAGAACATATTTTTATAAAATGTCTTTGACCAAAGACGTTTTTAATATCAATGCTGCCCATTACTACAATAGGGATTTAGACTTAGACTTGATGAATGAGGCCTCCAAAATACTTCTAGAGTACTCAGATTTTAAATGTTTTTCCAGAGCTCACTCCGACGTGAAAACATACATTTGTACTATTTCTGAAGCCCATTGGACCAAAAGTGAAAATACATTAATATTTAAAATAAGTGCCGATCGTTTTTTAAGAAATATGGTGCGAGCCATAGTGGGTACACTTCTCGACGTGGGAAATCATAAAACCTCACTAGAAGATTTTCATAATATCATACAATCCAAAGACCGTTCTAAAGCCGGGGCTTCTGCGCCAGCTAAGGGCTTGTATTTGAGTAACATAACCTATCCAGATTCTGTATATAATGTCTAAAAACAATAAGAACATAGCGTTTGATGCACATTTGTTTGGCCGTCTTTTGGGCTACACAAAACGCTATTATTTGGTCTTTATTTTTGCACTCATTACGGTTTTTGGTTTAGCCATTTTTGGTGCGCTACGTCCAAAAGTTTTGCAACTTGCAATGGATCAAAACATTGAACAACAAGTGCAAGCTGGATTTTTGAAATACATCATTTGGATGCTTATTTTACTTGTTTTAGAAGTGGTTTGCAACCTGTTCTTTATTTATTACGCCAGTTGGCTCGGGCAATCTGTTGTTCGCGATATCAGAATCAAATTATTCAAGCAAATACTGGGCTTCAAAATGAAGTATTTTGACAATTCCTCTGTTGGGGTTTTATTGACAAGAACCGTTACCGATATGGAACGTATTGCCGATATTTTTGGCGAAGGACTTTTTATGATTTTTAGCGATATTCTAAAAATGATTGTTGTAGGGTCAGTAATGGCCTATATGAATTGGCATTTGAGTATCATTGTTTTTTGTACGTTACCTATCGTTTTGATTGCAACCAGAATTTTTCAGAAACATATGAAAAAGGCTTTTGAAGAGGTTCGAAATGAAGTTTCAAATTTGAATTCTTTTGTACAAGAACGTCTAACAGGCATGAAAATAGTACAACTCTTTGCGCGTGAAACTATTGAATATCAAAGATTTAAAGAAATAAATGAACGCCATAAAAAAGGATGGATCAAAACAGTTTGGTATAATTCAGTATTTTTTCCAATCGCCGAATTATTATCTTCAATAACCCTCGGAACTGTAATTTGGCTTGGAGGTTTGAATGTTATTTTTGAACAAACAGTTTCTGTTGGCGATTTGGCTGCTTTCATCATGATGGTGCCCATGATATTTAGACCGTTGCATCAAATTGCCAATAAATTTAATACGCTACAAATGGGTATGGTTGCCGCAGATCGAGTATTTAAAATTTTAGATACAACCTCCAATATAGATGATCTTGGTACTCAACAATTGACAGATTTTAAAGGGAATATTGAATTTAAAAATGTGTGTTTTTCTTATGTAGAAAATGAACCTGTTTTGAAACATATTTCATTTCAAGCCAAATCTGGACAAACGGTTGCTTTGGTAGGTTCCACTGGGGCTGGAAAAACAACGATTATTAATCTTTTAAATCGTTTTTATGATATTGATTCAGGAGATGTTTTGTTTGATAAAACCCCAATAACCTCCTTTTCATTGAAGTCATTACGAAAAAATGTAGCTGTTGTTCTTCAAGATGTTTTTTTATTTGCCGATACAATTTTTTATAATATTACTTTAGGCAACCCTAAGTTTTCAATTACAGATGTTGAAACAGCAGCAAAAGACATTGGTATTCATGAGTTTATAATGTCGTTACCTGGAGGATATCACTACAATGTAAAGGAGCGCGGTGCAATGCTTTCTGTTGGGCAACGCCAATTGATTTCTTTTTTACGTGCTTATATCATCAATCCAAAACTCTTGATCCTTGATGAAGCTACGGCTTCAATTGATACCTATTCAGAACAATTAATTCAAAAAGCAACAGCAAAAATTACGAAAGGCAGAACATCAATAATTATTGCTCACCGATTGGCAACCATTCAAAACGCCGATAAAATTATTGTGATGGATAAAGGAGAAATTGTAGAATTTGGTACTCATCAAGCACTTCTAAAAAACAAAGAGGGTGTTTACCGTGGTTTGTACGAAGCTCAATTTCTTAAAGAAAAAGAATTAAGTTAGGTCGGCCTTGACCTTTTCTTTCAATTCTTGTGTATTGCTAAACAGCACAAACTCGCCATTGTTCACATAAGATATTTGTCCAGATTCTTCACTCACAACAACCGCAATAGCGTCTGTTTTTTCAGTAATTCCAATGGCAGCTCTATGGCGAAGTCCAAAACGATCAGGAATATCTTTTTTATTGGTTACAGGCAAAATGACACGCGTAGCTTTAATAACGTTATTCGCTATGATGATAGCGCCATCATGCAGGGGGCTATTTTTAAAAAAGATACTTTCCAAAATCGGTTGAGTCACTTTGATATTCATCTCGTCACCAGTTTCAACTAAAAAATCTAAGTTATTGTTGCGTTCAAGAACAAGTAATGCTCCAGTTTTTGTGCTGCCCATTTTTACACAAGCATCAACAATAGCATCGGCGTTTGTGGCATTGCTGCTGACAGAGTTTGATAAAAACTTAAAGTGTTTTAGAATTCCATTTTTCTGACCAAAGTTTGTAGAGCCAATCATTAATAAAAACTTTCTTATTTCTGGTTGAAATACAACAATCAGTGCAATAATACCAACACTCATAAACCCTCCAAGAATTGTGGAGAGCATTCGCATTTGAAGGGCATCGACAAGAAGGAAAAACAGATAAAATATTACAATACCAATAAAAATATTGATGGCTACAGTACCTCGAATCAGCTTGTACACATAGTATAGTAAAAACGCCACGAGCAAAATATCAATGGCATCAAGAATATTGAAATCTAAAAGATCTTTAAAAAGGTCCACAAAAAATTAAATTTGAATAAAGATACTAATATTATCGAAATCTATTAGAGTTGATTGAATAACTTGACACACTCCATGGCTTCTTTCACGTCATGTACTCGAAGGATAGATGCGCCATTCAATAGCGAAACCATATTTAGTGCTGTGGTTCCATTTAGGGCTTCTTTTGCAGTACAATCTAAAGTTTTATAAATCATTGATTTTCTGGAAACTCCACAAAGCATGGGGCAGTTGAGATTTTGAAAAAACGCCATATTTCCAAGAAGTTCATAATTTTGAGATAATGTTTTTGCAAATCCAAAACCAGGATCAATGACAAGATCCATGATGCGATGTTGTTTAGCAAGCTGAATACGTTCGGAAAAATAGCCATAAATAGCGTTGATGAGGTGGTTGTAATTTGTGAGCGTTTGCATGGTTTGAGGAGTGCCTCTCATGTGCATCATGATATAGGGAATCTTCAATTCGCCAACTGTTTTCATCATTTGATCATCCAAATGTCCAGCAGAAATATCGTTTGAAATGACAGCGCCAGCATCAACACACTCGCGAACTACTTTGGCACGAAAGCTATCTATGGAAATCAACACATTGGGAAACTGTTTGAGAATCAATTCTACAACAGGGACAATCCGTTGTAGTTCTTCGTTTTCAGAAACAAAATCTGCTCCAGGACGCGAACTGTAGGCGCCAATATCGATAAAAGTAGCCCCTTCCAAAATGAGTTTTTCTGCCTGTGCTAAAATGCTTTTTGGGTCTTTAAAGAGACCTCCGTCATAAAAAGAATCGGGAGTAATATTTAAAATTCCCATGACTTTTGGCGTGCTCAAATCGATGAGTTGTCCTTTGCAATTGAGACTTAGATTTATGGTGTTGTTTTTAGAATTCATTAGCAGTACAAAGTTTAAACCATAAATTTTGATGGTTTGAAAATTTTAAGCGAAATTTACGGAAAATTCAATCCATTTTATGCAAAATACATCAAAAGAATACGATGCAATTGTTTCAAGTTGTAGAGATTTGTTTTCAAAAAAAATGAAAGACTATGGTTGTGCATGGCGTATTTTGCGACTGCCTTCGCTAACGGATCAAATTTTTATCAAAGCGCAACGCATTCGTGGATTGCAACAAAATAAAACCCAACGTGTGGACGAAGGGGCATCAAGCGAATTTATTGGAATCATTAATTATTGCATCATGGCATTAATTCAGATAGATCGCGGAGTGGTAGAGCAGCCCGATTTGTCTTTTGAGGAAACCATGGCAGATTATGATTCAAAAATTGCTCAAACCAAACAATTGATGATGGATAAAAATCACGATTATGGAGAAGCTTGGCGCGACATGCGTGTGAGTTCCCTCACAGATTTAATCCTTCAAAAACTATTGCGCGTAAAACAAATTGAAGACAATGCAGGTCAAACTCTCGTTAGTGAGGGGATCGATGCCAACTATCAAGATATGATTAATTATGCAATTTTTGCGCTCATTCACATAAACGAAAAATCATGAACATCTTAACCCCAATTTCTAGAATATTTGTAGGCATACTATTTATTATTTCCGGTTTCATTAAGTTGAACGACCCCCTTGGATTTTCCTACAAACTTCAAGAATATTTTAGCGCAGAAGTATTAAACCTTCCTTTTTTGGAGCCATACGCTCTAGCAATTTCTGTTTTTGTAGTTGTTTTTGAAGTTGTATTGGGTGTGTTTTTATTGATTGGCTACAAACCAAAATTTACACTTTGGAGTCTTTTATTGATGATTGTTTTCTTTACATTTTTAACATTTTACTCTGCATATTTTGATAAAGTCAAAGACTGTGGATGCTTTGGAGACGCTTTAAAACTGACTCCATGGGAAAGTTTCACCAAAGATGTTGTCTTGCTTGTTTTGATTCTAATTGTCTTTTTTGGGAAAAAATATATTACACCAATTTTCAACCCCATTGTAACCAACAGCGTCGCTGCACTGAGTCTAGTATTGAGTTTAGCATTTGGCTATCATGTCTTGATGCATCTTCCAAGTATAGATTTTAGAGCATACAAAATTGGCGATAACCTTCTTGACAATATGAGCACACCACCCGATGCGCCAAAAGCTGTACAAGAATTTACATGGACTTTTGATGTGGATGGAGAACAGCAAACGATTGTTACAGACGGTTCGTACCCAAGTGTAAATGGAACTTATGTTGGTGTTGAAACAAAAATTATTAAAGAAGGTTTTCAGCCCCCAATTTTAGATTTTTCAATTGAATCTGAAGAAGAAGATTTTACAGAATATTATCTTGAAAAAGACCGATTACTGATGCTTGTTTCATATAACTTAGAAACTGCTGAAAAAGAAGGACTTTTGAAATTAAAATCAATTTCCGACCAAGCGCTTCAAAAAGGATATACAGTGATTGGGCTGAGTGCCTCTGGAGAAGACGTTAAGAATAGAATAAAACAAGAATACGATCTTCGCTTTGAGTTTTTCATTTGTGATGAGAAAGCTCTAAAAACTGTAGTACGTTCCAATCCAGGAGTTCTTCAACTCAAAAAAGGAACGGTACAACAAAAAGTACATTGGAACGATATTGAGGATTTAGAATTATAAAATTTGGGAAATTATATAGCAAAAAAAATAATAAACACTTGCATCACTCTTTTTGGTGTTGTTACCGTTATTTTTTTTCTGTTTAATATTCTTCCTGGCGACCCAGCTCGAATGATGCTAGGTCAGAACGAAGACGCTGCTCAATTACAAATAGTTCAACAAAAGTATGGATTTGATCAATCCGTTTTTACGCAATATTTGTACTATTTGAATGATTTATCGCCACTTTCTATTCATTCAAACACCGATGAGCATTATACAAATCTTTCTTCAAAAAATTACAAGTATGTTTCGCTTTTCAAAACAAAAAAAAAGAGTGTTATTTTAAAATGGCCTTATTTGAGAACTTCATTTACGCGTCAAGGAAAAAATGTTTCAGAACTACTAAAAGATACTTTTCCCAACACCCTTATACTGGCAAGTACTTCAATTATAATAGCATTATTTTTGGGTGTGTTTTTGGGCATCATTTCGGCCTTATACAAAGACCGTTGGATAGATAAATTGATTCTTGTTATAAGTACTCTTGGAATGAGTTTACCGTCTTTTTTTAGTGCGATAATCTTTGCTTGGTTGTTTGGGTTTTTATGGCACGAATTTACAGGCCTCGAAATGACAGGGAATTTGGTCGAATTGGACGATTATGGCGAATATGGTGCTTTGCAATTTCAAAATTTAATTCTACCCTCCATTGTTTTGGGAATTCGTCCACTAGCAGTGGTTTCGCAATTGATGAGAAATTCTTTGCTAGAAGTGTTCAATCAAGAATATATCAAAACGGCTCAAGCCAAAGGATTGAGCGCAAAACAAGTTCTTTTAAGGCATGCGCTCAAAAATGCAATGAGCCCGGTTGTAACGGCAATTTCTGGTTGGTTTGCTTCATTATTAGCTGGTGCAGTGTTTGTAGAATATGTTTTTGGGTGGAATGGTCTAGGAAAGGAAATAGTAAATGCATTAAATACTTTAGATTTACCTGTAATTATGGGGGCTGTTTTAATAATTGCTACTATTTTTGTAGTTCTAAATATTATCGTCGATATTATTTATGCGTATTTAGATCCTAAAATAAAATTAAACTAAATGAAAAAAATACTTTTTTCTTTTTTACTCGGAAGTGCTTTACTCAATTGTCAGTCAAAGCCTATTACCACATTTTCAGAAGCAGCTCTAAATGATGAGTTCATAACTTTAGACGAAAAAGTAGTGTCTTTTGGTGCAATACTAGACCAACATAAAGGGCAAACTATTTTTATTGATGTATGGGCTTCGTGGTGTAAGGATTGCAGAAAAGGATTGCCTAAAGTTAAAGAAATCCAGAAAGATTATCCAAAAATGGCGTATGTATTTTTGTCTCTTGACAAGTCTTTGGGTGCATGGAAAAAAGGAATACAAACATATAATCTACAAGGCGATCATTACTTTATGCAATCGGGTTGGAAAGGTGCTATGGGTACTTTTTTAGATTTGGATTGGATTCCCCGTTATATGATTGTAAATCCGGAAGGAGAAATTGTAGTATTTAAAGCAATAAAAACTAAAGATAAAAACTTAAGAAAACACTTGAAATGAGAAAACAAATTGTTGCAGGAAATTGGAAAATGAATAAGGACTATGTGGATTCAGAAATACTAGTTTCAAAACTCTTAGAAACGCATCAACATTCTGATGCAGATGTTATTATAGCACCACCATTTACCAATTTATTAGCTGCTTCACACACCTTGAAAGGCACTTCTATAGCAGTAGCTGCTCAAAACATGCATTTCGCAGAAAGTGGTGCATACACAGGAGAAATTAGTGCCGAAATGCTCAAAAGTGTTGGTGTACATACTGTTATTTTGGGACATAGTGAGCGTCGTGCCTATTTTAATGAAACAGACGAATTATTGGCTAAAAAAGTAGATGCAGCTTTGGCCAATGATATGCGCGTTATTTTTTGCTTTGGAGAAGAGTTGACAGAACGAAAAGCAGGAAAAGAAAACGAGGTTGTTGAAAGTCAAATTAAAAATGCACTTTTTCATTTATCAGAAACTTCTTGGAGTCAAATAGTGTTGGCCTATGAGCCTGTTTGGGCAATTGGAACAGGAGAAACCGCAACTCCAGAACAAGCGCAAGATATGCATGCATTTATCAGAAAAACTCTCGAAAACCAGTACTCAGCAACTCTGGCTGACAGTGTTTCAATTCTTTATGGTGGGAGTGTAAAACCTGCAAATGCAAAAGAGATTTTTTCAAAACCCGACGTTGACGGAGGGCTAATTGGAGGCGCAGCATTGGACGCAGAAATGTTTAATGCTATCATTCATTCATTCTAGGAATAAGTGGACACCGACTCTACTTATATTGCATATTATTTTGAGGTTGAGCCTCTGAGCCCTGGAGTAGAAATTCTTATTGCAGAGCTTAGCTATGCAGGATTTGAGAGTTTTGTAGAAACCCCAAAAGGGGTTACAGCATACATCCAAAAAAAAGAACATTTACCAACAATGTTGGAAAACATTTTCATATTGCAAAACACTTCATTTTCAATTCAGTACAGCTTTGAGGAAATTGAACAAGTCAATTGGAATGCCAAATGGGAAGAGAATTTTCATCCCATTCTAGTAGATGATCGTTGCGCTGTACGAGCACCATTTCACGAGAAAAGTAGTGCAGCATACGATATTGTCATAGAGCCAAAAATGAGTTTTGGTACCGGGCATCATGAAACCACGCACATGATGATTCAATTTATTCTTGATACAGACTTTAATGATAAAACGGTTTTGGATATGGGCTGTGGAACTGGAGTGTTGGCAATTTTGGCCGAAATGAAAGGGGCTACTACCGTTGAAGCAATTGATATTGATCAATGGTGCTTTCTGAATAGCATTGAAAACGTAGAGCGAAATTCTTGTCAACATATTAAAGTTTCAAAAGGTGATGCAAGAATTTTGAAAGCCAAAAAATTTGATATCATTATTGCAAATATCAACAGGAATATTCTCATTCAAGATATTCCAACCTATGCCACTTGCTTAAATGCAAATGGTTTATTATTTTTAAGTGGTTTTTATAACAATGATGTCCCAATGATTCAAGAAGTTTGTGCGGATTATAATTTAAGCTTAGAGTCACAAATTTCGAGAAATGATTGGGTTGCCTTAAAATTTAAAATCAATTAATGGCTACAAAAGAAAAAATAAAAGAAGTCCTTGAAACAACTGAGGATCACGAAAAATTTAACGAAATTGTTTTATTCAACGATGATGTTAATACTTTTGATCATGTAATTCAGACTTTGGTAGATGCTTGTAATCATACGTACGAACAGGCAGAACAGTGTTCTCTTTTGGTGCATTACAGAGGAAAATGTACTGTAAAAACAGGGCCTTACGACGACTTGAAACCCCGATGTTCAAAATTGTTACAAGCGGGGTTGAGTGCCGAAATTATTTGATTTGAAAGGCCTATAAATTACAAAGTCGAAGGGCAAACGTAGTCGCTAAGTTCTAAGTTTGTTTTTTTCAATGCCGCAAATCCGCCAGCAATATCAATAATGTTATGAAATCCATTTGCTTTCAGTATAGATGCCGCAATTACAGACCTATAACCACCTGCGCAATGTATATAGTATTTTTGATCTGAGCTAATTTGATGAAGTTGTTTGTTGATGTAGTCCAACGCAAAATGTTGAACATTTGGACCTTTCAAGTGTATCGATAAATACTCGCCATCTTTTCTAACATCCAAAACATTAACAGATTCATTTTTCATGTGTTGTTCAAATTCTGTTGCAGGAATGGAAGTGATTTGATCTGTTTTTTTTCCAGCATCTATCCAAGATTGAATACCGCCTTTTAGGTAGCCAATGGTATTGTCGTATCCAACTCGAGCAAGACGAGTGATAGCTTCTTCAGATTTTCCCTCAGGAACAACCAAAAGAATTGGTTGTGTAATGTCTGTAATAAGCGCCCCAACCCATGGTGCAAAACCACCATTGAGACCAATAAAAATTGATCCTGGAATATGGTTTTTAACAAATTCTTGTTGCGTTCTAACATCTAAGATGAGTGTGTTGTTGTTTTCCGAAAGTTCTTCAAAGACATCAACAGAAAGTGGTGTATCACCAGAGTCAAGCACATGGTCTAAATCTGAATACCCCATTTTGTTTAGAAGTGCATTTTTAGCAAAATATTGTGGTGATGGACTGATGCCGTCTAAGACTTCTTTCACAAATTCTTCCTTGGTCATATCAGATCTTAGGGCATAATTTGTTTGTTTTTGATCTCCAATCGTGCCAACAGTTTCTTTGCTGAGGTTTTTACCACAAGCAGAGCCAGCGCCGTGTGCAGGATATACAATAACGTCGTCACTTAGTGTCATAATTTTTGAACGCAAAGATTCAAAAAGCATTCCCGCCAAGTCTTTTTCTGTTAAATCTGATTTTATGGCCAAATCAGGTCTACCAACATCGCCCAAAAACAGGGTGTCGCCAGTAAATACAGCATGATTTTTAGCATTTTCATCAATCAATAGGTAGGTTACAGATTCTAATGTGTGGCCAGGTGTGTGTAAAACTTTCAAAGTGATATTTCCAATTTTAAATTCTTCGTTATCAGAAGCGTTGTAGCAATTGAAAGCTGTTTTTGCATTAGGGCCAAAAACAATAGTGGCTCCAGTTTTCTTAGCCAAATCAACATGCCCAGAAACAAAATCGGCATGAATGTGAGTTTCAAAAATAAATTTGATTTGAGCACCACTTTTTTGAGCCCTTTGGATGTAGGGTTGAGGTTCTCTTAGAGGGTCAATAATCGCTGCTTCGCCATTGGATTCAATGTAATAAGCGCCTTGGGCGAGGCAATTGGTGTAGATTTGTTCGATAATCATAGTGATAGAGTTTTGTACAAAATTAAGTTTTTTGAATTTGACTAAAAATTCTTTTGCGTAAAAAATTATTAAGTTATATTTGCACCCCTATAATGGCCTCGTAGCATAACTGAATAGTGCACTTGATTACGGCTCAAGAGGTTGCAGGTTTGAATCCTGCCGAGGTCACATCAATAGTCTCTAAATCATTAATTTTCAGTGATTTAGAGGCTTTTTTTCTTTTAAGTGTGACATATCTGTGGCTACAAATTTTGTAACTTCAATTTATAGAATTAATTTGAACCAGCAAATTATTTTGTTTTACTCCTAAAAACAATAGAATATGGAACAAGGATTAAAGGAATTTATTGAAGAAACAAGACGTATAATTCCATCACATTTTGGTAGAATTATTAATCCATTATTAAGCAATGTAGGTAATTCTGAGCCTAACCCATTGTACTATCAAGAAAATATCTTTGGCTTTAAAAAAACACTTGAAGAAAGGATAGTCAAAACAAGTAAAACATCATTAATTTTAAATAATTATGTTTCAAGCCTAACGAATTTATTTCAAGACATTGTTTTAATTTTCGTACATATTCATTATGATAGCGAGAAGGATGTTGATACTTCTCTTCATAATTATTTCAATTCATTAAAACAAGTAGAGCTTTACAGTAATGATATTTTAAACCAACAACTGGTAATAAACAATGATGAAGTAGTTTATACAATCAATTTTATGATAGCAGGTTTAAAAGAGATGGTTCTTTATTTTAATAAGTTTTCAAGAATCAATTTAGAAAGCACATCTTTGAGAGATTCTTTATTTAATACCATAGATTGTTTTGATGAAACATTGCTTAAAATTAAAGTAGGTAAAGTCCGTAGAACAAACGACTTACAAAGATTTATTAGTGGAGAAAAAGTGAATAATAAAGAACATTTTATTTTAGCTTTAGTTCGTGAATTTGGGAGTTATAAAGGCAAAAAGTTAGCCAATGTATTCAATATTCTATATTCAGAGAAAATAATTTTATACCCATCAAGAGAGGGGAAAAATTTTCATAGTGCTATTGAATTAGTTTTTGAAAATGAAAAAGACTACAAAAACTTCAAAAAACATTTCCCAAATAAATTGGAAAATAGTGTTAAAGATGAGTTTGGAGAAGATAATAAACGAATTCTTCAAGATGAAATTAGCTTAATAAAAGATTGGCTTTCCAATTATCTTACTTCTCAGGTTTAATGCCTTTAATTTTGTGATTCCATACAAAGTCGCAAAAGTTCGTATTTAGTTCGCAATTTTTTTATCTCTCGTATAGCTATAGCAGCATAGATTTGCAATATGCAAAGTAAAAACATAAAACAAAGGCTATACTATCGCAGAAAAGAGGTCGCTGAAATGTTTGGTATTTCTCTAAGAACTGTTGATAGAAAAATCCAAGATGGTTACATAAAGGCTATGAAGGGCGGTCATACTGTTTTTATTAAAAGCGACAGTGTAAACATCGAAAATATGTTTGCTTCAAAACCAAAATTTAACAACGAGCTTTAAACGATGGCAAAATTTATTTACAAAAAGCGTATTAGCAGGAGGTCAAGAAAAGACACTAATTTGGTCAATTCAATAGCTGTTGAGAGAAAAGCCATCTTTTCAAGTGTTTTTCAAAACGAAAACAATGGTAATTATTTTGAATTGGAAGATATTCAAATCATACGATACAAAAGAAACAGAACAATAAATCTATTTTTTGAAACATATTCTGATAAGAAAAAGTACCAGCTATTTGAGTTTGGTGTTCCCTTTTACATTTCTGAAAATTTGAGTGTCATCATCAAAAAACTCAAAAGAAAGTGTAACTCGATTGACAATCAGCTTTTAGGTTATGTGTGGATTTTTGATGTTGGAGAAGAAAACTTTGGACCTCATTATCATTTAATTATAGCAACGAAGAAAATAAATGCCAAAAAGTACCCTAATGCCTTAAAACTTGATTTTAAAGGAGATAAAATTCACGGTGACTTTGTTAGACGAGATAGTGCATTTAAAAATTATCTCATTGGAAAGTGTTTATATGACAGAGGATATAGAAAAAGGCTTTACGGCAAGTCATTTAATTTCAAAACTATCAAAACAAACAAAAATTAGAGGATAAGATTACTTAAAACAATTTAAAAAATGGATATGTATATAAAATGCCCATATAGCGGAGAATATTTTAAACCCAAAAGAAGCAATCAAAAATATGCTTCAAAATATAACAGAGTAGCATTTCATAATAGAAAGTACCGAGAAATGAAAATGCCATTGGAAAATGTGAATAAAATTCTATTTAGAAACTACAATATAATTTCTGAATTAATTGGTGACGATAATGAAATTACATTGAGCAATGATTATTTAAAAGGTAAAGAATACGATTTTAATTATATAACTCACATATCCGTTTTAAATGACAACTTATATTTTGGGTTGTACAACTTTATCATCGTTGAGTTAGATGAATCAACAACAAAATTTATAAAAAATGAAGACTAACAATAACATAGTGGAATCAACAAAAAAACAAATGATTGAAAATTTACTCAGTAGTAAGATTAATAAAATTTTTAAATACACATCTGCCGCCTTAGTGGTAACTTATGCTTTAGGGCATGTATTTAAAGTTTTAGCATTCACAAATAATAATTATATAAAATTCAAAAACAGTTTAACTAAAATTTAAAATTATGGACAAATTAAAATTATCAAGCAAAGCAGAAATCAAAAAAGCAATTACACATTTTGGCAAGCAATGGGAAAGTGAAATCAAACAAGAAGCTACACACTTCCCTTGCATTTTAGTTTCATCGTGGTGTGATGATGTGGAATTTGGTGAAACTATGAGTTTTACAACAGTTTCAATAAAAGATTTCTACGAGATTTTAAATTAAGATTTTTGAAATGAATAACGCCACAATTTTAGGGCACACTTAAAATTGTGACTTTATAAATCACAAATAATTACGATAAACCTTAACGTAAGACACAAAAAAAGGGTATAAACTACACTAACCTAAAATTATGACAAAATGAAAGTCTTATATATACGAACAAGTACCGTTGAGCAAAACTCTGATAGGCAAAAACAAAACAATGATAAAAATTGTAAAATCATTGAAGATAAATGTTCTGGGGCAATACCATTTTTTGAACGTGAGGGCGGAAAGAAAATCTTAACCCTAACAAAAAAAGATATCATTGATGAACTTATTGTTCACGAAATAGATAGACTTGGACGAAATCTAATTGATATTTTAAAAACCATTGCTTATTTCAATAGCAAAAAAGTAAATATTGAATTTAAAAAACAAGGCCTTCGAACATTAAACGAAGATGGAACAGAAAATGACATTTCTAAAATGGTGATTTCCATTTTGGGTGTTGTGGCAGAGATGGAACGCAAAATGATAAGAGAACGGCAATTAGAAGGTATTGCCATTGCAAAAGCTAATAATGTTTACAAAGGAAGAAATAAAGGGACTAAAGAATGTACACTGTATTTTTTAGGTAAGGAGAAAAATAAAAAAGCATTGGAGTATTTGAACAAAGGCTACAAACAGATTGAAGTTGCAAAAATTGTTGGACTCCATCCAAATACTGTATCAAAGATTAATAAATTAAGACTCCAATTAGCATAGAATATTATTTTTAAAAATAAATTTTATTCGTTTAATAAACTAAAATCATATCTTGATTATAAATCTTATTCGCCATTTTTTGTAAGGGTTGGCGGTTTAACTCAGTATATAAATTTTTTTAGTTAGATTTGGCCTACTTATTCATAAATGTTATGCGAAAATTACTGCTAAAAGTAGTTATGAAAAATGATTCTAAAATTGGGAGAAGGTTTGATATCTTCATTCAATCATTGATTTTACTTTCGTTAGTATCTTTTTCAATTGAAACTTTACCTAATCTTAGTGATAAGGTTATCAATTTCTTAAATATTTTTGAATTTATCACAATAGTAATTTTTTCAATTGAGCTTCTTCTGAGATTAATTCTTACTTCTCCACCTTTTAAATACCTATTTAGCTTTTATGGTATCATTGATTTAATTGCTGTTATTCCTTTTTACTTGAGTGTAGGAGTAGATTTACGTTCAGTCAGAATCTTCAGACTATTCAGGCTATTTAGAATTTTCAAACTTTTCAAATATAGCTCTGCAATTGATAGACTAAATTCAGCTTTTTCAGAGATAAAAAAAGAAATCACCATTTTTATTATTGGTGCATTTTTTTTCATTTACGTGTCATCGATTGGAATTTATCATTTTGAACATAAAGTTCAACCTGAAATTTTTAAATCAGTTTTTCATAGTATGTGGTGGGCTGTAACTACATTAACAACAGTTGGCTATGGAGATATGTATCCAGTTACAACAGGTGGTAAAATATTCACAACCATAATTGTTTTTATAGGAATGGGAATGATTGCCGTTCCAACTGGTTTGTTTGCATCAGCACTTTCAAAAACTTTTAAAAAATAAATTATGGGATTAGGTAATGTGTTTGTTCGTTCGGTTGTAAGAGAAGTAGGTAGAAACTATGGGAAAGCTATTTCAAATAATTTATTAGGAGATAAACATTCCACTCCAATTAGGGTTACTTCTCATTTGGGTGCTGATACAGGAGGTAGAAATTATAATAATCAATTGGAGAAAATTTGTAAAACTTGGCAAGTAAAAGGGGCTACAGCAACATTCAATGTTGCTCAAAATATGTATAAATCATTTTTTGATTTAGTTGAAGAGGCACAATCTGATGGAGTTGTTGATGTTAGAGAAATTATTGATTTAATGGAGAACTTCAAATTAATGAGGCCTCAATTAGTTAAAGTTGCAACTGCTTTGGAACAATTAGACAAACCAGATTTAGTTAAGAAAGTTGATGAATTGGATGACGGTTTATTTGAATTTTTCATACAAATAAACGAGGGGTTTGAACTTCCTCCAAAACCTAAAGGTTTATTTAAAAGTCGTGAAAAGAAAATTTGGGAGACACACAGTTTAGTTAAAGAAAATTTACAAACTTTGGTTGATAATTACAATTCTGCAAAATAAAATATCAAGAAATTCTAAAACCATCTAAATCTTTTAAGTACTAAACTTGGACTAATACTTTGAAATATTTTCGTTATTTTTATAAAAATTAAACTAATGAAAAAATTAATATTTATTACTGCCGTAATACTATCTTCTTGCTCTAATATGCAATCTGATGTTGAGAAAGTTTGTGCCTTAACAACAAAAACAATTGAAATGATGCCTAACGTTTTAGAGTTAAGTATGAAAACAGGTTTTGGAGATGAGGGCTCAAAAGAAGAAGCTCAAAAAGAACTTGACAAGATGCAAGCTGAAATTGAAAAAATGGGCAAAGAAGTTGAAACCATTAAGATTAAATATGACGAAGATGAATTTCAAGCATATTTTATTGAAAATTGTGAAGCTGCAAAAAAACTATCAGAAATAGGTAATGCATTTGAATAAATTGGTATAGCATTAAATAACTTATAAAAAATAAATTCAATGAAAAATATAATATTACTACTATTTGTTACTTCATTTGTTCAACTTAACGCTCAATCTTGGAAATACGAGTCAGGGGGGTCAGAATTTGATGGAAAATATAAAACATCATATATAAAAGGTTCAGGAAGCGAATTCCCTTACAAAACTCCATTGATGGCTATAAATAAATTTGACAAAAATGATGGGTTTAACTTCTATATTTCTGGAGCAGGTTATTCTCAAGAGGGTACAGGTTTAACAGTGCTGTGGGTGTTTAATAACGAACCAGATACAATTTATTCAAGCTATGATTTTAGTATCTCAAATGATGGCAAAATAATTTTCTTCGAAGAATTCACTAATTCTATTTCAGAAGATAAAATAAGTTCAGCGGAATTTATTAATAAACTTAAATCTGCATCAAAAGTATCAGTAAGAGTTAAAGATAAATTTGGTAGTAATGATTTAGCTTTTTCACTTTCAGGAAGTACAAAGGCAATTAGTTTTGTTCTTCCAGATTTAGATAATATGATTTCTGACATAGTCCAAAAGAGAGATGCTTTTAACGAAATTAAAAAACAGAAAGTAGCTAAAATTGATGAATTAATTTCTTCTATTGAATCAATCAAATTGTCTTCAACAAGTTTAATACTTTTTAAAGATAAACTAAAAGAAGACTTTGGCATAGGCGTTTCAGGGTCAGATGGTACAAATAAAAATTACAAATCAATTAAAGTCGTGCCAGTTGAAAGTGAACAAATGTTCTTGTCTTATGGATACGTTGATATGTATTACCTTTTAGAAGATGGAACAGAAGACAAAATATATGGTACTTGGTCAGTAGAAAAGGACTCAAAGTTATTATTAGAGTATAAAGAAAAGCAAGAAGCGGAAAGATTAAGGAAGGAAGAATTACAAAAACAAGGTAATGAAAATATAGCTTTAATCCTTCAAAAATATTCATTAGAACCTTTGAGAGAAAGAATTATTAGTGAACTCAGAAGATTTTCGAGAAAAGGATATTCACAGAAAGGACAATTTGAATTTTACGAAATCAAAGATGTTATGATTGTTTTTTCAGATTACAAGTACAAAAAGTTCTGGGATTGCCAAATAGAAATTAAACTGACAGATGGTAAAATTATTAATACAAATTTATTTATTTCAGGTTTAGAAATTACAAAGAAAGTTCTAAAATCAATGGGGTCTTCTGAAGGGCAAAAATTTTAATCAATATATAATGAAAAAACTACTCTTACTCTCCGCTTTATTAATCTTCGCTTGTAGTAGTGATAGTGAAGGTAATCCTTGTATTTACGAGCCCACATTAGAGACTAATGCAGCAACTGATATTACTGAAACTTCTGCAACTCTTAATGGTGTTATAAGCATAGTATCAGAGAACTGTGACGCACCTAATAATACTGAACAGGGGTTTGTTTATTCTACTGAAATACAGCCTACATTAGAAGACACTCAAGTTAATGTCAATGGCACTAATATATCTACAACTATTGAGGGTCTAACGCCTAATACAACTTACTACGTTAGAGTATTCTTGACTAATAATTTAGGGGATTTTTATGGGGACGAGGTTAGTTTTGTAACTGTTGCTGGTCAAGTTATAATTAATACCTTACCAGTTTCTAATATAACTACAAATTCTGCTACTACAGGAGGTGAGATGCTTTCTGACGGAAATACTAATATTACCGCTAAAGGTGTCTGTTGGGGTCTTAATAATTCACCAACTGTTGATGATAATTTCATTAATAATAATGACTCAACAACTACATTTGAAAGCGTAATTGAGGGGCTAACTCCTAATACTGAATACTTTGTTAGAGCTTTTGCTATAAATGAATTTGGTAATTTTTATGGGGACGAGGTTAGTTTTGTAACTGTTGCTGGTCAAGTTATAATTAATACCTTACCAGTTTCTAATATAACTACAAATTCTGCTACTACAGGAGGTGAGATACTTTCTGACGGAAATACTAATATTACCGCTAAAGGTGTCTGTTGGGGTCTTAATAATTCACCAACTGTTGATGATAATTTCATTAATAATAATGACTCAACAACTACATTTGAAAGCGTAATTGAGGGGCTAACTCCTAATACTGAATACTTTGTCAGAGCTTTTGCTATAAATGAATTTGGTAATTTTTATGGGGACGAGGTTTCATTAATTACTGAATGTATTGATTTTGATGAAGATGGAATTTGTAATGATGAAGATGAGGATGATGACAATGATGGATATAATGATGATATTGATTGTGAACCATTCAATCCTAATGTAAATCCTGGAGCTAGTGAAATCGAAGATGGTATTGATAATGATTGTGATGGTGAAATAGACGAAGGATTTGAAGCATCTGGTACAGTGACAGACATAAACGGCAACATATACGACTATCGAACTTATGGCGACCAAGTTTGGACGATTGAAAACGCTGAAATGGTTACATATAGAGACGGTACAACAATTCCACAAGTAACAGATTTCACAGAATGGGAAAACCTAACCACAGGTGCTTGGGCATATTATGACAACGACCCCACAAAGCCAAGATTCTATAATTGGTATGCTTTAATGGGTATACACGATGAAGCCTCTTTGACAGATGTATCAATTAGAAAAGAATTTGCGCCTGAAGGTTGGCACGTCCCCACAGATGCCGAATGGACAACCTTTGAGAACTATTGTATGAGTTTTGGGTATAATTGCGATAACACTACGTGGAACAACAAAATTGCCAAAGCATTAGCATCCAATTCAGGCTGGACTATAAATAATTTAAATTCTCTAATTTGTACCCCAGGCTATTATCAAAGCTCAAACAACTCAAGTTTTTTTAACGCCATCCCTGTGGGTAACCGTTCCGATTATGGTCAGTACTTTGATGAGGGTGACACTACGGTATTTTGGACCAGTACCGCTGGTAGCAATTACGAATTCGCATATGGCCGCAGCCTAAGCTCCGATAACATTGGCCTAAACAAATTAGGCTACGGCTTGAACAACGGCTTTTCGGTGCGTTTTGTTAGGGATTAAAAATCTTGACACTTGACTCTTTAAGGGGCTGCTAAAAGCAGCCCCGTCTTTTACAACAGCGCCGTTAGGCGCATAAAAATCAAACTCAATTTTGGGTTTGATTTTTTTAATCAAAAAAACTATGCTCAGCAATTTGTATTGCTTTTGTTTTAATGGACGCTTTAATATAATTGTAAAATACCTTTTCACTTTTGTGTCCTGAGATAACCATTATTAGGTGAGGAGGGAGTCCAGCGTTATAAGCATTTGTACAAAAGCTTCGCCGAGCTGTATGAGCAGAAATGAACTTATATTTTGGCTGAGAGTCCCTAAATTTTTTTCCACTAATGGTTCTTTCTACCACAAATTCTTGTTTTATATCTGCTTTGTTTGCAATAGACTTGATGTATTTATTAATATAATTTTGATGAATAGCAGGAGGGAAGTTCCCATTTCTTCGCTCTAAAATTTCTAATATTTTTGAATTTATGGGAATGTAAACCTCTCCACCTGTTTTACTTTGCTTGAGATGAATAAATTTTTTACCATTATTAATAGATAAATTAGGAGATTTTAAAAATGCGATTAAATCTCCAATGCGCAACCCTGTATAGGCTGCAATAAGAAAAATATCTTTAACATCATTTTCAATTTTGCTGCTTGTTTTTACTTTTGAAATCGCTAATAATTCTTGCTCATCGAGATAGGGATGATTAACTTCTTCTCTGAGCTTGGCAAAATATCTTCTTTTAAATTCAGTGTTATGATGAATTTTGTTCTCATATGCGTGACCAATAATTGTTTTAAGTTTTTGAATGGTAGTACCTATGTAGTTTCTTGAATACCCTTTTTCATATCCAAATTGAATAAATTTATTGTAGAATGACTCATCAATATCTTCAAAACAGAAATTTTTGATGTTATTCTTTTTAAGAAATCTAACCAAATAATTTCTACTGTTTTTATAAGTTTTAAGTGTGCCAAGCGTCAAGGGTTTATTCGAATATGAAGAATTGTTGGTCTTATAATACTCTAAATACCAATTAAAATACTCTAAAACCACTTTAGACTGTCCTTCGTTATTTTTTTCATCTTTTTTATTCTTTTCTTTGCTTCCCAATACTTCATTAATTACTTTTTTACAACTTAACTTATCTAATTTTCTTTGTTTATATAGTTGTAATATTTTATCGTTTACACTTTTACTAACCTCTGTAAGTTTTCCATTGATATATTCTGCCTCAGGAATATTTGATAAATTTTTTATTTGCTCTTTTTTTATGTCCCAAAATTTTAAACTTTCATTTTTAATATAAATGGAGGTAGATTGCCTAAGCCTAAAATCTCTGCCCTTTTGAACTTGCAAATAGATGATTGACTTGTTCTTTCCTTTTCTAATTTTAAATGAAGCTGTTGCCATAATTTCTTATATTTAAAGTTAATATTGAAATTTACAGCCACGGAGTAATTGTGACAAAAAGTGTGACTACAATTGTGTCTACTTCTGTCTATTTCTGTCTACATTGAAGAAAAAATTATGACAAAAAACCTCTAAAAAAACGCAGATTATAGAGAATATAGTGAAAAAACTATTCAATAATTATATTCTGCCGAGGTCACAGATTATCCCTAAAAATAATAATTTATTTTTGGGGATATTTTTTTACATTACATTTCGATTGTAATTTTAAATTGTATTTATATGAAAATGACAAAAAGGGTATTTGACTTAATTTTTATTATTTTTTCAGCTTCAATATTAATTATATTATCAGAGTATGGTTTTTTGGAAAAGAATATGGCTTTTTCGTTTACACCTATTTTAATTGCATACTATTTAGGGCAATATTCTCAGATTAAGTTCAAGAAATAATTGAAAAATACTCCTTAATAAGTTCGAATTTTCGAAAGTTTGGGTCACAAATTATCCTCAAGAATAACAATTTATTTTTGAGGATATTTTTTTTGGCATATTTTCAAAAAATTGATTTTTTTTGAATTAATCGGTTTTATTTTTAACTTGTAAATTGAAATCAAATTAAAATAATATGAAAACAATTAATTTACTAGCCATTATCTTTACAGTCTCAATTGGATGTACAACAACTGTCTCAAATGATGTATCCACGTTAACAAATGGAGGAAAAATCCTTAATGGACCTAATGCAGGTTCCACTTACACATTTGCAAGTGACGAAGTTGGACAATTGGCTATCGATTTTTCAAATGCTTTTGTTAGAAAAGATATGAGTTTCATATCAACTGAGCATTTTACAGATTCAATTTTTTTCTATCCTGAGAAAGGTTTAGAAAAAGTAGTAATGGATTTAGAAACAGGTAAAAAATTAATTCAGGCTATGCACGAGCCATATGACTCAATAACGCGTTGGGTCTATGATGTTATGCCAGTCGTTCCATCCTATGACAAAGAATTGACAATTGTTATGTTCCCATTTACAGAAAAGCGTTATAAGAAGGATGGTACAGTTGAAAAATTCAGATTCTATGAAAGACACTACATAAGAAATGGAAAAATCACAGGTGTTAGAAAGTGGAGTCAAGAGGAATAATTATATCTAAATTGAAAATTCAAATATTAACTAATAAAGAACTTTAAATGAAAAATCAAATATTATTGGCATTTATTGCCATCACAGTTCTAGCGTGTTCAAATTCCAGCGAAAGTGTGGCATCTATGGACGCCAAATCGTTAAAAATTAAAAGTCATATAAACGCTTATATGAATAACGATTCTAGTGTAGCAGAAAAATTATTTGCGGAAGACTTAGAACTCTACGATCAGTTTTCTAATAATCAAAAAGACGGTGAAACTCTTTCTAATCCTGGTGGGAATATGGGATTAATTGAGGCGGATAAATTTACACATGTTTTGTTTAGTGAAATAAAATGCACCACAGACAATATTAAAACATATACAGACACAAATGGGGATGTTTATACAGTTTTCTGGTCTATGTGGTCAGGTAAAGGCAATTTTACAGGCGCCAAGACAACCATTCCATTTCATTGTGTAAGTTTATGGGAAGGAGATAAAATTTCTAAGGTATGGCGTTACATGGACCCATCAGCTTTACAAAAAGAAATAGATGCGTTTGAAGGATTTAATAATTCATCAACTAAAGTCATGGGGTTAGCAGACTTGAAAGTTAATGATGGATTTACTAAAAATGAAGTTAAAGAATTTATGAAAAACTTCACAAAATTTGTCAAAGAGACTGAGCCAAACACATACGATTTTGGATATTTTATTTCAGCAGATGGACAGCATGTTAACTTAGTTGAAAAGTATTATGATTCTGCAGATTTTGTACACCATCTTAATAATTTTGAATCCAGCAAGTTTGCTGAAAAATTCATGACAATTTTTAGTTTAGAGCGAGTTCTTGTAGTTGGAAATAGTTCAGATGCTTTAAAAGCTAAAGTAAAAGGTTATGGGGCTGAGCTTCGCGAAAACATTGGGGGTTGGATTGATTAGTTTTTTTAAAATCCTTACGGAATTTTCTTAAATGAAATTATGTGATTAACTTATTATAATCTCTAAAAAAGTTCGAACTTTCAAAAGTTTGGGTCACAACTACTAATCCTAAAACACTGATAATCAATGGTTTTAGGATTTTTTTTATCTTCGTTTGCCAAATGTTTGACCACATTTTTATTTTTTTTAAGATATGAAAAAATCTTTTTTACCAATTCAATTATTTACTTTTTATGACAAACAAAGGTTTAATTCTTTTAATGACATAAAAAGCTCTTTTATTGATAGAGATATAAAAAAAGATTATTTCGGATATGTTATTGATTGTCTCAAAAATTACGAGAAACAACAACTATTTGAAAGATTATTAATCATATGCCCTTTTATTTTCTTTTCAAATGAAAATAAATTTAGCGAAGCAAACTTAAAACGTCATTTAGACTTAGATGGCACTACTGTCTATGATATTGATAATTTATTAAACGCTTTAAACTTTAGGTATGATGTAAAGTCAATTTTAGCTTCAATCCAAAGTGTAAAAGAGAATAGTGGGGCTAAATTTAACAATGAACTCTTTGTGAGTTTATTGTTTAAGTATTCATTTAAGCTTGCATTTATAAAATTAGCGGAAAGCATAGTTTGGAAAACAACCAAACAAGGGGTTCCATTGAAACTAAATTTTCGTCAGTTGTTTGAACTTGTTTCAAATGCAAAGTGGAATATTGAGAATAATCAATCGAATTTTTTCGCTAGAGAATTAGATAATGATAAATTAAAAACGTTTGATAACTCATTTGGAAATGAAATAAAAAATAAAAAAATGATAGTTAATGAAATCGAACTATTTTTAAATAATGCTAATTGTTCTAAGATTTTTTATTCCTTAATTGATTTCAGTGTAGAGATGCCTAAAAATATGAGTTCAAGCAAAAGGAATCAGCTAATGAGACCTTTCTTTTATTATATCGTCTGCCCCTTGTTCTACAAAGATTTAATGGATTATGATAAAGACCATGAATTTGTCGTCCAAAAATTTAGAAACTTTTTAAGAACTTATAAAAAGCAGATTAATTAAACAATTTTGAGCAAATGACAGTGCTGATTGTAAAAGTCGGGGCTGCTATTAACAGCCCCTTAAAGATTTTTAATCCCTGACAAAACGCACCGAAAAGCCGTAATGCTTGAAGCTTCCTAATCTATCAAGGTAGGGTGGATCATACCCGAAGCTTATATTGCGCTCCCATGCGCCATTTGTACTGTACTCAGTGGAACTCCAAAAGAAAGCAATGTTACCCTCACTGTAGAACGAACCATCGTCGTAATAACGGAAACCCTCAGGGAAGGCGTTAAAACCGCTGCTGTTGTTTAGGCTTTGGGGATATAAAGCTGATGTCCATCCTGTGGTGGAGGCCATCGCCACGGCCATACTAACATCATTAGCATTATTATACCCATTAGCTGTAAGGTAGTTTTCAAGCGTTGTCCACTCGGCATCTGAGGGTACGTGCCAACCCTCAGGTGAAAATGCTTTATTAGGAGTGTTAGGGTCTGTGTCGTGAATACCCATTACAGCATACCAGTTATAAAGTCTTGGCTTTGTAGGGTCGTTGTTATAATAGCTCCAAGCACCTGTGGTGAGGTTTGCCCATTCTGTGTTATCTGTTACTTGTGGTATTGGGGTTCCGTCTCTATAGGTCACCATCTTAGCATTTTCTACCGTCCAGACTTGGTCGCCATAAATTGCAAAATTGTAATTGTTGCCGTCTATATCAAAAACGTCGTCAAACCCATTGTATCCTTCATCTATTTCACCATCACAATTATTGTCAATACCATCTGAAACTTCATAAATTCCAGGTCTTATCGAAGCATCTGAATCATTGCAGTCTCCTTCTACTTCAGTAAAACCATCACCATCGGAATCAGACCAGTTTTCAATATCACCAAGAAAATCTAATTGATTTTGAAGTTCTGTAATCTTTTCTAATAGAACAGAAAAAGTCACTGCATCTTGAGCGTCTGTAGGGTCTGCTATTCCTTTTAGTTGCAATCCATTGGCATCATTTCCTTGTGTAAGTACTTGTTCTATGTTTTGGACGTTGTTTAAAACCTCCGTGTCTACATAAGCTTTCGTCACAGCATCTTGAGCCTCAGTAGGGTCTTGCAAGTCTTTTATCTGCTGGTTGTTGGCAGAATTATTTTCAGCAAGTACAGTTTCTAAATTGGGTGTTGTTGGTGTGCTGTTGCCACTGTTTTCAGCATAAAGCGCATAAGGGACACTCAGTAGTTGTGTGGTGCCCATAGCCACATAACCATTGCCTGTGTTGAGCTCTATACCTAAGTAGTAACTTCCTAAGGACCAGTCCAGTTCTGAAAAGACACCTTCAATAGCTGTTCCTTGTCCAATCACAAGATTTACTTGTCCCAAATCGTCCGTTAGTACATAGTGCGTTTCTGTAAACACAGGAATGCTGGTCTGCGAACCTTGCATTACATTAAACTTAAAATACACATTGGTGTTTACGATTAAATCACCTGCACTGTTTCTTACCGTAGCTTGGTAATTAAACCCCTGCGGGGCTTGTGCATGGAGTTGTGTTAGTGATGCTATGGCTATGCATAGAATTGCGTAAAACTTTTTCATTGCTTAATGATTTTATAAGTATTGGTCTGTTTTGATTCTTTTGTCGTTACTGTTATAAAGTAAGTGCCTGTGGTGAGTGTTTGAACGTTTATAGGCTGCTGTTTTTGATGCGCTGTTTGTAGGATTTGTTTTCCACTTACATCTGTAATCCAAACTTCAAAGAATTGTTCTGTAGGATGGGTGATGTAAATCACTTCTTTAGTAGGATTTGGAAATACCTTTACTTGTAATTGTAACTCTGGCGTTTCTGTATTTAGTGTGGATAGGTTTAATGAGGGATAATACCCATTACCTAATTGCAATGTTCCATCTTCATCAGTCATAGCACCAACAGCGACTTCTCCAACCGTGTAACTGAGTTTGTTATTTCCGTTTTCAAAAGTCTGTCCGCCTGGACCAATCACTTGTTTGGAAATCTTTTGACTAAATCCTGAAAGGCTTAGAAGAAAAAAAGCTAAAGTAAGATAGCGCATAATTAAATTGGTTTTTTTCAAATATAAAAATTTATCACATTATGTACACAACGTGCTCCAATTATCGAACTTTTTCTTACAAGTTTTAGCAGTTTTTTCTTTAATAATTCAATTGGGTGTAAAGTCTGACCCTCAGTCTAAATAGTTTTGGGTTTTATTTTTACACCAAAAATTAAATCCAAAGCCAATTTCATACTTTCTAAAAAGTTTGAACTTTCGAAGGTTTGGGTCACAAATTGTCTCCAAAAATAATTCATTATTTTTGGAGATGTTTTTTTATTTTACTAAACCATTGCTAAACAGTTTGAAAAAAAAACACTATTCCCCCAGTTGATTAATCAATGTGGTGAGGTTTTCAGTAGTTCCGTATTCTACATCAATAGTAAATTCATCTTCTTCCTGAACATCTATTTCAAGTGTTCCGAATCTAAGATAATTGTCATCATCTACTCCGATAGCCAAAAGCGTTGCATTTAAGCCAACTGGGATACTACCATTGTATGTTTTCACACCTAATCCGTCATCTGTAGGGGATGTGATAGCGATGACTGATGGAAAGTCATTGATAAACATCCAAATCATATAATTAGAGGGGATTATACTGTCTTCAATATACACAGAAAATTGAGTCCCTTCCTCTCCAGCCATATCATATAAAACATCACAATTGGAGAGTCCTAGGTCAATTCCATAAAAATTCATAAATCCATCACTCAACCAAAATTCGTTATTGTTTGTAGCTTGCGTCCAGTTAACTTGCTCTATCCCGTCAGTTGTATTTATTTCGCCAACAAATAAACTCATTCCATTTTCAAAACCAGAAATATCTGTTTGTATGGGAAGTTGTGCATTCACAGACCAAGGATTTACATTTAATGGGGCGTTATTAGCGTCGGTTGCTGCTAAATTAAAACTCCCGCCTGTAACTAAGAGTTGACCATTTGAAAGTGTTTGAATGTTATTTTTCATCATCTGACTTAAACTTAAATATTCGTCGAGATGAATAACAATTCCTGAAGTGACTAGAACACCATCAGAATCCGTAAATGCATTAGCGTCAAAATTAACAATAGTTCCTCCTTCTCCGGTAATTGAAGTTGGAGTGGTCTGATCATTAACATCAAATGTTTGCGTTTCTGATTTCAAATTATCCATTAGAACAGTAACATCATTGTAAACAGAAGCATTCACATAGGGGTTAGAATCATCTCCAATACCCCCTGTTGGTTCATTATTACAGGAAAGAAAAACTAATCCAGTAAAAAAATAATATATATATCTCATAGTGAAGTTATTTTGATGTTTATAATAAGTAAATATAATAAAAACATATAGACTTGAGTCATCGCTGGACCCAACGGCAAAATCTTTAAAAAAAGAGTTCTCTTTTAAAAAACAAAGATATTAACTAATTTTAGCAGTTTTTTCTTTAATAATTCAATTGGGTGTAAAGTCTGACCCTCAGTCTAAATAGTTTTGGGTTTTATTTTTACACCAAAAATTAAATCCAAATCCAATTTAATACTTTCTAAAAAGTTTGAACTTTCGAAGGTTTGGGTCACGAATAAATAGTACAACTAAGAAAAAACGCCAAGCTTGCTTGAGCGTTTTTTTGTTTGTGCTATTTTCAGCGCGGAGCGCGAAGGATCATAAAATAATCCTAGTGCGATCACAAATTATCCTCAAGAATATTAGTTTATTTTTGGGGATAATTTTATTAAAAAATTTCCCAATGAATTAAAAAGTGAATGCTTCTTCGTTATTTTTAAAAGATTTAAATTCTAAGATATACCCATTAGGATCTTTAACAAAAAACGAAACATGCTCCCCTTTTTTATTTTTCAGAAAACAAGTTTGGTCGATTATTTCTATGGATGTATAACTTAACTTTTTAAATAATTTTTGCCATTCTTGTCTTTTGATTATAACTCCAAAATGAAAAGAAGGTAAGATATTTCCCTCAAAAATATAATCCGGACTGTTAAAACTATATTTACCTGCTTTTGTAAAAGTTGTTTGATGGCCAAAAAGATTCACATCAACCCAATTTTCTGTTGATCTTCCGATTTCACAGCCTAACTCATTTTTATAAAACTCTAAGGTATTGGAAATACTTAAACACGGCAATGAGATATGAAAAATTGTATTCATAATGTTGTTCAATTAATTTATGTATGGTCATAAACAAGGTTTGGGTCAATGTCTTTATCTTCTTCAATAAATTCTGAATCCTCATTGAGTTCAGATTGCTCATCTTCAAATTCTTGAATAATTTGATTCATTTTTTTCCCTATCTTGATTAAATATACAGTATCAGTACTTTTCACTTCTACTGCTTGAATTGTTTCTCCAGTACTATTTTTAAATTCTATGATATCATTATCACCATAACCATCGGGAAATCTATCGATAAAAAGATTTAAAATATTTGGAGTTAATTTTTCAAAGCCAACAATAATTCGTTTCATTTTTTAAAAGTTTAATATATAAGCAAAAACTAAGGGAGCCACAATTGTTGCGTCACTTTCTATTATGAATTTTGGAGTATCAATACCGAGTTTACCCCATGTGATTTTTTCGTTGGGATCAGCTCCAGAATAAGAGCCATAGCTTGTTGTGGAGTCGCTAATCTGGCAAAAGTAACTCCAAAAAGGAGTGTTTTCTTGCCCCATATCTTGGTAGAGCATTGGAACGACACAGATAGGAAAATCACCCGCTATACCACCCCCTATTTGAAAGAAACCAATACCATGTTCTGAATTTTTAGAGTACCAATCAGCAAGGAAGGTCATGTATTCAATTCCAGATTTCATTGTACTCGCTTTAAGCTCTCCTTTTAATACATATGAAGCAAAAATATTTCCCATTGTGCTATCTTCCCAACCAGGAACAACCATTGGTAAATCCTTTTGAGCCGCAGCGTACATCCATGAGTCTTTAATATCAATCTCATAATAATCTTCTAAAACCCCTGACAATAGCAGTCTGTACATAAATTCATGTGGATAGTAACGCTCATTATTATCCTCTGCATCTTTCCAGATTTTGAAGATATGTTTTTGAAGACGCCTAAAAGCCTCTTCTTCTGGAATGCAGGTATCTGTCACTCTATTTAGTCCCTTTAATAATAAATCCCATTCGTTCTCTGGCGTTAAATCTCTATAATTAGGGACACGTTTGTAATGAGAATGTGCGACTAAATTCATAATATCTTCCTCTAAATTTGCACCTGTACAAGAAATAATATGGACTTTATTCTGTCTAATCATTTCAGAAAATGTTTTTCCAATTTCAGCTGTGCTCATTGCGCCAGCCATTGACACTAACATTTTTGAATTGTTGTTCAGTTGATGTTTATAAGCTTTTGCAGCATCTACTAATACTGCTGAATTGAAGTGTAAAAAATGAGTCTCCAAAAATTTGGAAATTGAACCTTTAGAATTCGTCATAGTCATTGTCTTTGAATTTAGATAATTTGCTGAAAGGAGAATCAAAATTTTCATCAAAGTCTTCTTCAAACTCCTCTATCATTTTATTATTTGAAAACTTATAACTGAGCATTTTGTAGTATAATTTAGCAGCTAAAAAATCGGGCGCTTTATTAGTTGAATTTGGACACAATTCTACGATATCGAAACCAACAACATTTTTTTCACGAAACACTTTACTAAGAAATTCTAAGGTTTCATTCCAAAGTAATCCTCCAGGCTCAGGAGTTCCAGTACTGGGCATTATGGAAGGATCTAAAACGTCCAAATCAAATGTTATAAAAACGTTTTCTGTCATTTGTTCTATGGCACTATCCATCCAAAAGTCATCTTGTGCTATTTCATGTGCAAAATAGACTTTTTCGAAATCCATAGTAAGCTTTTCAGAAACATCCATAGATCGAATTCCAATTTGTATAAGATTTGTGTGTTGACTTGCCTCATAAACAGCGCAAGCATGGTTATATTTTGACCCCTCATATTCTTTTCTCAAATCAGCATGTGCGTCTAAGTGAAGTACAGTTAGGTTATCAAAGCTTTCATAAAATGCTCTAATGGCACCAATGGAAATTGAATGCTCTCCTCCAAAAAGTGTTACAAATTTGTTACATTTAATTTGTTTCTTGACTGTTTTATAAACGGCCTCTACCATGGTCTCTGGGGAAGATTTTTCTGTAATAGCATTTAAAGTAGAAATTCCATTTTTATAAACTTCACTTTCTGTTTCAATATCATACAATTCCATGTTTTCAGAAGCTTCAATAAAGGCATCAAATCCTTTATCTGCCCCTTTTTGCCAAGTACTTGTGCCATCAAATGGCACTGGGAGTAATACGATTTTTGCTTTATCGTATTTTGCAAATTTTTCTGGGATTCCCCCAAATATTTTAGGTGAGCTCATATCCTAAGATGTTTAAAAAATCTTTATTAGTTTGTTGTTCTTTATTTTGAGTAATCTCAAGGGTTTCATTTTTATTTTTAGCGATTAAAATATGTTGGGGAGCTGGAATTAAACAATGTTGTAAACCACCATATCCTCCAATGTTTTCTTGATAAGCACCAGTATTAAAAAATCCAATGAAAAGTGGTTTGTCTGGACGATATTTTGGTAAATAGACGGCATTGACATGTTGCTCGCTATTATAATAATCGTCACTATCGCAAGTCAATCCACCTAGTAGTATTCGCTCATACGAGTCGTTCCATCGGTTTAGGGGAAGCATTATAAAGCGTTTATTGATTGCCCATGTATCTGGCAATGTGGTGATGAATGAAGAATTTATTATGTTCCATTTTTCACGATCATTTTGTTGTTTTTGACACAAAACTTCATAAATCATACCTCCACTTTCACCAACTGTAAAACTTCCAAATTCGGTAAAAATATCTGGAACAGACACACCAGCTTCGGTACAAGTTAGTTGAATTTGAGTTATAATCTCTTCAATTAAATATTCATAATCAAAATCAAATGCCAGAGAGTTTTTTATTGGAAATCCGCCACCAATATTCAAACTGTCTAATGTTGGGCATGCTTTTTTTAAGTTGACATAGACTTTTAGGCATTTTATTAATTCGTTCCAGTAATAAGAGGTGTCCCTTATTCCTGTATTAATAAAAAAATGTAACATTTTTAGTTCAACAAGAGAATTGTTTTTGATTTGTTGATTATAAAAATCTATGATATTTTTATATCCAATACCCAAACGTGAGGTGTAAAATGCAAATTTTGGCTCCTCTTCAGAAGCAATTCGAATTCCTACTTTGAACTTATGTTTGATTTCATTAATTAATAGAGGTAATTCCTCATAATTGTCTATAATTGGGATGCAATTTTTATGCCCATCATTTATAAGCTTTGCAATATTAGATATATATTTCTCTCTTTTGAATCCATTACAGATTACAAAGGTGTTATTTTCAATTTTACCTTCTTTTTTTAATGCTTCAACAATATCTATATCAAATGCAGAGGAGGTTTCAATGTGAACATCGTTTTTGAGAACTTCATCCAGAACAAACTTGAAATGTGAGCTTTTGGTGCAATAGCAATAGTTATACTTTCCGCCGTAGTTGATTTTACTCATTGCATTGTAAAACCATTGTTTAGCTTTATTTATATTTTCAGAAATTTTAGGTAAATAAGTAAATCTCAGAGGAGTGCCAAATTGATGGACCAATTCCATCAAATCGATATTATGGAACTTGAGGTTATTTTCTTTTAAATTGAACTCTTGATTTGGAAAATCAAAAGTTTGATTAATAAAATCTATATATTTTGTTTTCATTGAATTTTAAGAAAAAATAGTTACTGTTTGCCTGAATGGGCTAATTTTTAAATAGTAATATTATCAATGAAATTCAAATTCGAATTTGCAATATGAAAAAGAAAATTATATTGTAGAAGTAAAACAAAAAAACGGAAGTTAGCTTTAAATTTCGGGGGTTTAAACGATAAACCAAATCTGGGTTTGACTTCCTAATTCCCAGAGCACCGAACGTAAAAACAGATTTCAAAGTGTTCAGCCAAAAGATGTATGATGCATCAATTGTGTAGCAAAGTAAAGTTAAAAATCAATACATTGTATTATTTTTTTAAAAAAAATTCACCAATTTCATTAATAAAGTTGAGCTTTCGTAAGTTTGGGTCACGAATAAATAGTACAACTAAGAAAAAACGCCAAGCTTGCTTGAGCGTTTTTTTTATCCATATATTTTAGTCTAGTGCTCTTTTGGTTACAAAAGTGCGCCACCCCAAAAGTATCATCTGAAATTTATTGGCTTTACTCAAATCCACTCTGCGCTTGGTCAAACTAGGTAGAAGAAGTTTATTGAGATAAGCTAAAGTTTTAAATACTAGTTTCATGCGAATAAATTTAAGTTAAACATTTGATTTTTAAAGCTTTAATTAAGATTAAAAAATTGCCTTTAACTTTAATGATTATCGTTTTATTCAAATTTTTTTGTGTAGGCGACTAGCTTAGCCCTAAAAAATTCCTCTCTGAGGGTTTCATGTTTCAAAAATAGAATTTCTTTGTGATAAATCAAGCTATTTTCCTCTCATAACCTATATTTGTCAAAAATACGTGCAATGGATATTGTTTTGATGCTTTTGGGTTTTGTACTTCTTGTTGTCGGTGGGGAATACTTGGTGCGAGCTTCAGTTGGTCTTTCTTTCAAACTCAATATTTCCAAAATGGTAATTGGACTTACGGTTGTTTCCTTTGCCACTTCAGTTCCAGAGTTATTAGTAAGTTTGAATGCTGCCTTACAAGGATCGCCGGCTATTGCAATAAACAATGTGATTGGTTCTAATATTGCCAACATTGGACTCGTTTTGGGGATTACAGCTATTTGCACCACCATTGAAGTCGATAAATCATTTTATCAATTCAACTGGCCTGCACTTATTATTTTTTCACTACTCCTTTACTATTTTCTTCAAAACGATCAGCAGTTAACGGCATTTGAGGGCTGGATTTTATGTTTAGCATTATTAGTATTCATCTTTTTGCTTTTAAAAAAATCAAGAGCCACTTCAGATAAAAACCCCAATACAACAATAGATGCGCTCTCTAAAGTCTCCTATTTTAAAATATTGATTTGGCTTACTATTGGAGGATTAGCTTTATATTTTGGCGCCGATTGGCTTGTAAACGGTGCTGTTGTTGTGGCTCAAAAAATGGGTGTTAGTGAAGCCGTTATTTCAGTGTCCTTAGTTGCTGTTGGCACCAGCATTCCAGAACTTGCAGCTTCTATTATTGCGGTTATTAAAAAAGAAAAAGCAATATCGCTGGGAAATCTTATCGGTTCAAATATTTTTAATATTGGATCGGTGTTAGGGCTGACATCAATCATAAAAACTATCCCCATAGAGGATGTTCAAATTTTATCCAGAGATGCCCTATGGATGCTTATTTTTGCAGCTGTCATATTACCGCTAGTCCTTATCCCCAAACGCCATAAATTACAATTCAAAGAAGGATTTTTATTAGTGCTGCTTTATTCTGTATTTATACTGTTGGTTTTTATATAAATGCTCTATTCGGTAGCATAATCTCTCAATTCTTCAACACCTTCAATAGAAATATTAGTTGGAAAATCGAGGGGCATGTTTAAAAAATCCAGTAATGCTGTCAGTTGAGAGGAAATATTAATCCTTTGAACTGTTTCGGCGCGGACAAGTCCTATCGTATTAACATAAAAATAAGTGATATTCATAACGTCTTGGGCTTCCAAAATCGCTACTGTTTGTGTGAATCCAGCCACACTAAATATCCCATTTATGCCAATATTTAATACAAATTCTGCTTCAAATACATCATCATAATTTATACCATTGACAGTTTGACTGCTGTAAAAATTAACTTTTTTTGTAGAAATTTTAGTGGTCACCTCAACAGGAACGGTGGTCTCCATAATATCAATAGACTCAGAGAAATTTGCCTCTTGAACAAACAGTTCTTGATTGTTCGAGGCGTTTAAATCCAGTAGAGTCATATTTTCTATAGAAAGATCTTGCGTGAACCCCAAATCCAATAAATTTTGAGGGACATCAATATTACCGTCAAAAACTAAAGTCGTTGTTGTTTTGCTGATTGTTCCATTGGTAAGCAATATATTCATAGTGCCGCTGGCAATACCATTATTATTCGCGCCCAACATGAAAGAAGTCTCATCGCCAGAATCAACATAGATAGAATCGGTAGCTGTAAAATTCATTTCTGAAACGTCCTCACTACTATTTTCTACATCGTAAATCCAATAGTCACTACTACCATTTGGTAAAAAATTAGGCGTTGAATTGTTAGGGTCTTCATTAGTGTCGTCATAGGCTTCATCATTGCAGCTTAGAATGAAAAGACATCCTGCAAGAAGATAAATTATTTTCTTCATTTTTTATAAAAGTAGAGCTTAAAGGTACAAAATAATTAAGACCAAAAAAAAATGCTCATCAGAATAGATAAGCATTTTATTGTATAATTTTAAATAAATTATCTCTTGTTCATTTCTTTGATATATTGCTGGAGTGCCATACTCATAGAAGGAGTTTCTTTTGTTGGCGCTGCAATATCTACACGAAGGCCTTTGCTTTCTACAGCTTTAATAGTTGTATTGCCAAAAACGGCGATACGCGTGTCGTTTTGTTTAAAATCCGGGAAATTATGGAAGAGGGACTCAATGCCCGAAGGGCTAAAAAACACCAAAATATCGTAATACACATCGGCAAGGTCAGACAAGTCGCTGATCACTGTTTTGTAAAAAACCGCTTGTTTCCATTTCACACCCAGCTCGTCTAAAGCTTTGGGGATAGAGGGTTTTAGTTTGTCTGATGATGGCAACAAAAAAGTCTCATCTTTGTACTTACTGATCAAGGAAATAAGTTCTGGAAATGTTCGAGTACCAACGTAAATTTTTCGTTTTCTATACACTACATATTTTTGAAGATAATAGGCAACGGCTTCAGACTGACAAAAATATTTCATGCTATCTGGAACCTTAAAACGCATTTTTTCTGCAACTCGAAAAAAATGATCAACAGCATTCCTACTTGTTAAGATAATGGCTGTAAATTTTGAAAAATCAACTTTTTGAAGGCGTATTTCTTTAGTCGTTACGTCTTCAACATGGATGAATGGGCGAAAATCAATTTTTACTTTTTGCTCTTGCTGAAGATCAAAATATGGAGAATTTTCAGCTTTTGGCTCTGGTTGTGAGACTAAAATTGTTTTTACTTTCATAAATTGATTAATCTTTTTAAGACAGTTAATCTCTATTTAAAACCTTAAATAAAACATAAAAAGGTCCAATTTCGAGAGTGCAAAGATATAAAATAAAATAAAAGAAATTGTTCAAAAGCATGTTAAGATTTGATCGAATAGTTTTTGTCATCCCGGCGAGCAGAATGAGCAGAATAAAAATTGATGTTAGTACCGAAAAAAAAGGAGCACTGTTTACCCCAAAAACATTAAACGCATTGAGTGGTAAAAGTATCAAGCCAATGAAATTGTAGCTGCTTATTTGTTGAAAGGTTAAAATATTAAATAGTTTACTCAAATCTAAAACGTAGCCAAGAAGTAGCTCTAGACCAATTTTAAGTAAAAATCCTAAGGCAACAAAGGCAAACAGCTGAGAAAATAACAACAAACTCATATCGAGAGGTTCAAAAATGTGCTGATATCCCATCCATCCAAAAACAATCAAATTGACACAAAAGTTGATAAAAAGTAGAGAATCAAAACGGTCAAAAAACGAATGTTCTCTTAAGTATATGCGTAGATAATTGGTATTGCCAAAAAGTTTTAAAAAGGCCGAAAACCGCTGAGGATGAATTGTTTTTGCCAAAACAACAATGACCAAACTAGCGAGGCAAAATATAACATACCAATCATTTGAAACGACGTCTCTAAGCATATACAAATCTAAGAAGAAAATTTGTGAAATAGATCCGCTAAAATAGCGTATTTTTGCCCTAATAAATTGAAATTTGAAAGATACACTAATTATTATACCCACCTACAACGAAATTGAAAACATCGAATTGATGGTTCATACTATTTTTTCCTTGTATGAAGAAGTTCATGTTTTGGTGGTTGATGATAATTCTCCAGATCAAACAAGTCAAAAAGTAAAAGAATTACAACACGAATATCCCTCTGTTTTACATCTTTTGGTTCGTCCACAAAAAACAGGTCTTGGCCGTGCCTACATCGATGGATTCAAGTGGGCACTTCAACATTCTTATCGCTATATTTTTGAAATGGATTCTGATTTTTCTCACAATCCAAAAGATTTGAAAGTATTGCATCAGGCCTGTCTTGGTCCTGATACAGATATGGCTGTTGGCTCTCGATATGTAAAAGGGATCAACGTTGTGAATTGGCCATTTTCTCGAATTTTACTCTCATATTTGGCTTCTTTTTATGTGCGTTTTATTACAGGAATGCCTATCAAAGATCCTACAGCAGGATTTGTGTGTTATAAACGCAGTGTTTTGGAAGCGATTTGTTTGGATGATATACAATTTGTTGGTTATGCATTTCAAATAGAAATGAAATTCAAAGCCATGAATAAAAAGTTTAAAATCAAAGAAATACCTATTATCTTTACCGACCGAATTCGAGGCGTATCAAAGCTCACAAAAGGCATTATTTCCGAGGCCGTTTTGGGAGTTATTCAAATGCGCGCTCAACAACTTTTAGGAAGATTATAAATGCAAGAAAAATCTATATTAATAAAAAATGCCCGAATTGTAAATGAAGGCAAAATCTTTGATGGCGACGTGCTCATCGAAAATCAATTTATAACCGAAATTTCGGAGTCGATAAGTGCAAAAAATGGTGAGACTCAAATCATTGATGCTGAGAACAAATTTTTACTTCCTGGAATGATAGATGATCAGGTGCATTTTAGAGAACCTGGCCTAACTCACAAAGCAAATATAGCATCAGAATCCAAAGCTGCAATTGCAGGTGGTATTACTTCTTTTATAGAAATGCCAAATACGGTGCCTCAAGCAACAACCATCGAAAAGCTAGAGGAAAAGTTTAATATTGCTAAAGAAACCTCTTTTGCTAACTATTCCTTTATGTTTGGTGGAACAAATGACAATTTGGAAGAAATTCTAAAAGTAGATTCCAAAAATGTGGCAGGATTGAAATTATTTTTAGGATCTTCGACTGGCAATATGCTCGTGGATAACCCGGAGGTTTTGGAAAAGATTTTTTCTAGTACAGATATGATCATTTCTGTGCATTGCGAAGATGAACAAACCATACGCGAAAACACTAAGAAATTTGTAGCCGAATACGGCGATGATATTCCAGTCAACTTTCATCCTACAATTAGAAGTGAAGAGGCCTGTTATTTGTCCTCGTCAAAAGCAATTGCATTGGCCAAAAAAACAGGCGCACGATTGCATGTATTTCATTTGTCTACGGCAAAAGAAATGAAATTATTTTCCAATAAAGTTCCTCTAAAAGAGAAAAAAATAACAGCAGAGGTTTGTATTCACCACCTTTGGTTTTCAGATGAAGATTATGATAAAAAAGGCACCCTAATCAAGTGGAATCCTGCCGTGAAGTCTAGTGCCGATCGCGAAGCGCTTTGGAAAGCCCTTCTGGACGATCGGATAGACGTCATTGCAACAGATCATGCGCCACATACAAAAGACGAAAAAGACAACCCCTACACCAAAGCACCCTCTGGTGGCCCTTTGGTTCAGCATGCTGTTGTTGCGCTTATGGAAGCCTATCACCGAGAGCAAATTTCTATTGAAAAAATGGTAGAAAAAATGGCTCATAATCCTGCTATTTTATTTCAAGTAGAAAAAAGAGGATTTATAAAAAAGGGATACTACGCCGATTTGATTCTGGTAGATCCACACAACCCTTGGACCGTCACCAAAGACAATATTTTATATAAATGTGGTTGGTCGCCTTTTGAGGGAACAACTTTCAAATCCAGAATTACACATACTATTTTGAACGGTTCTTTGGTGTATCATAATGCTGAATTTTCTAACCACAATGCCGCAATGCGTTTAACTTTTGATCGATGAAAATAGTCTGCTTTGTATTATCGGTATTTCTGCTCATCTCTTGCCAAAGAGACAAATACAAAGCACCTGAGAATTTAATTTCTGAAGAACAAATGGTAGATGTTTTATACGAGCATATGTTGATGAATGCGGCCAAAGGTATCAACAAGAAAGTTTTGGAACAACATATTCAAGATCCAGCGCAATATATTTTTGATAAATTTAATATTGACAGTTTACAATTTGCACAAAGTAACACCTATTATGCCAACAATAACGAAGTTTATGCTTCAATTTACGAGCGCTTAAAGCAAAAACTAGAATCAGATAAAAAGGCAATGGAGTTGTTGGTTGAAGCAGAAAAAAAGAAAAATGATTCTATCAAAAAATCAAAAAGAAAAGAAAAGGATACTATTTTTGAATTCAATAGAAAAGAAAAAAGTCTTAAGAACCGACGTCTTCCAGAAATTCGCGACACCTTGCAGAAACGGAATCTGTAATAGGAGTAAATTTAAACCCTTTTAAATCACTTAAAATTTTGTCTGAGCTATAGATAGATTTTTTAATTAAAGTTTTGGCCAATTGTTTCGTCAATTTTCTTTTTCTTACAATAATTTTAGATAACAACCAATCTGCTCGCCATCCTACAGAAAGTAAAAATTTCGAAGCTACTTTTCTAGGTGCTTTTACATGCAGGGCTTTACAAATCATTGTCATGATTTCTTCATAAGAGATGTTTGCACCAGCCAAAATATACCTTTGGTTTTCAATAGACGAACGCATCAATTGCAGCATTGCCACAACAACATCATTTACATCAACATAGGCCGTAATACCTTCCGTAATATAAGGATTGCCTTTGTAGGCCAACTTAAATAACAATCCACTACCAGAGTTCCAAAATCCTGGACCGATGATGACACCAGGATTTACAATAACAGTAGAAACGCCTTCTTGAATCCCACGCCAAACCTCCATTTCTGCACCATATTTGGAAATGGCATACACACTTTGATCTTGATTTCCACCCCAAAAAGTGTCTTCGTCAATACGGTCAGAATGATGTCCAAGGGTGGCAATGGAACTCACATAGCAGAGTTTTTTAATTTTATGTTCTATGCATAAATTGACAATATTTGCAGTTCCTTTAATATTTGTATTCCGTAGTTTTTTGTAATCTGAGGGGTCAAAAGAGATGTATGCAGCACAGTGGTAAACATGACTGATATTTTCGAAAGCAACTGTAAGTTTTGGAATATCGTTGAGGTTGGCTTCTTGCCATTCTATGGTGTCAAAAAGATCGGACGAGGTCTCAGAATAGTAAGAAAAAATAGTTCTTACATGCTCCAGATCAGACCCTTTTCTGTAAGTGGCTCGAATTTTTTCGCCTTGTTGCGCCAATTTAACAAGTAGATGACTACCCACAAGTCCGGTACCGCCTGTAACTAAAATCATGTTGCGAAATTACTGAATTTTCTTTTCTCGGCATTGTTGAATCTTTTATCTTTGTTCAACAAAATTGAAATAATGGCCAATAATTTTATAGAGGTACTAAAGTGGAGAGGAATGATTCATGATGTTATGCCGGGTGCAGAGGAACATCTTTTGGAGCAAATGAGAGCTGCGTATGTAGGTTTTGATCCAACAGCAGATTCGTTACATATTGGAAACTTAGTACCAATTATGTTACTGGCGCATTACCAACGTTGTGGGCACAAACCTGTGGCTTTGGTGGGTGGTGCAACAGGTATGATTGGCGACCCCTCGGGGAAATCTGCCGAGCGAAATTTATTGGATGAAACAACATTGCGTCACAACCAAGAAGCCATCAAAAAACAGTTGGCGCACTTTTTAGATTTTGAAAGCAATCAACCCAATGCCGCTGTAATGGTCAATAATTACGATTGGATGAAAGACTTTTCGTTTTTAGATTTTATTCGTGATGTGGGCAAACATATTACTGTGAATTATATGATGGCCAAAGATTCTGTAAAAAACAGAATTTCATCGGATAGCAATGAAGGCATGAGCTTCACAGAATTCACATATCAGCTGGTTCAGGGATACGATTTTTTGCATTTATTTCAAGCGCATAAGTGTACCATTCAGATGGGGGGTAGCGATCAGTGGGGAAATATTACTACTGGTACAGAACTCATTCGTCGTGTGGGTCATGGCAAAGGTTTTGCCATCACATGTCCTTTGATCACGAAATCTGACGGTTCCAAATTTGGAAAAAGTGAAGGTGGAAATGTGTGGCTAGATCCCAAAAGAACGTCGCCGTATAAATTCTATCAATATTGGTTAAATTCTAGCGATGAAGATGCAGAAAAATACATCAAAATTTTTACGTTTCTAGAGCAGGATGATATCAATACCTTGATAGAATCACATAAAGAGCACCCCCATTTGCGTCAATTACAAAAACGATTGGCACAAGAAATCACCACCATGGTGCATAGTGCATTGGATTGTGAAAATGCAGAAAAAGCATCTCAAATATTATACAGCAAGGCTTTCAAAGACGATATTCAAACATTGGACGAGGCGACTTTTCTTGATGTTTTTGAAGGCGTGCCACAAGCCGATGTATCCAAAACTAAACTTCAAGAAGGATTGGATATGATAGCAGCACTTTCTGCCGAGACGGGCTTTTTGGCTTCAAATGGCGAAGCACGTCGTGCGCTGAAAGAAAATTCAATTGCTGTGAATAAAGAGAAAGTCAATGAGCAATATACATTGAGTGCGGCAGATTTAATTAATGACACCTATATCATTTTGAATCGAGGAAAACGCAGCACTTTTATTATTCGAGCGGTTTAAAGCACCATCAAATTACATCCTCTAATATCGGATTGATCAAAACGACCAAGCACTTCAAAGGTGCCATTGTTATGAATTTTTCCTAAATCTTTCGTGGCAATAAACGCACAGGAATATACATTAGCCAAATCGATAATATTGATGCCGCCAGATTTTTTTTCACCTAGAATTGTTAGTGCATCTTCAGGATCTCGAATCAAAACTTTCATCCATGGCGGAGTGCTAAATATGCCATTGCCTTTGGAATAGGCCTGAGATAACAATTCGGTCATTCCATATTCGCTATGAATTGTATCAACCCCAAATCCTTTTTTTAAAATGCTATGTAATTCAGATTTAATCATTTCTTTTCGACGCCCTTTCATGCCGCCAGTTTCCATGATTATGGTATGTTTTAACTCAAATTGATGAAATTCTACCAAGTCCAAAAGCGCATAAGACACACCAATAAGAAGTGTTTTTTGCTCTGATGCTTCAAGCTCCAGAAGCGTTTGTTTTAATGCGTCTAAATCATCCAAATAAAATCCACTTTTGGGGTGTTTAGATTGTTGAATCATATCATTTACCATATAAATCAAAGAAGATCCTTCGCGTTCCAAATAGGAGGGGAGAAGGGCCAAAACGGTGTAGTCTTCTATATTCCCATAAAAGTGCGCAAACCCTTTTTGAAAACTTGGTTCGTAAAGATTGAGATCAGCTACGTGGTGTTGGCTTACTACACTGCCTGTGGTGCCACTACTGGTAAACGTTTGTTGGATATCTTTTGTGGAAGATACAACCTTATGGGTTTTAAAAAATTCAATAGGTAAAAAAGGAATATCTTCTAATTTTTGAACATCGCTTGGGTGTCTGTACAAGAGGTCACAAAAAGAACGGTATACTGGATTTTCTTCAAATTGAAATTTGAAGAGTTCAAGTGCTTTTTTGGTAAAAGCCGTTTCGGAATTGATATCGAAAATTGACCTGTAGTCCATTACTGTTTAAATGCATCACAAAAATAGAGAAAATAAAAAGAGCGTTGCCATGGCAACGCTCTTTTTAAAAAAGGTTTAAAAAATGAATTATTGGATAATTAATTTTTTTGTACTTGTGTTTTTGTTTTGCGTAAGTTTTACCACATAAACACCTGCATTTAAGTTTGATACATCCAAACGTTCATTATTGACCGCAGTGTTAATGACTTCTTTTCCAAGCAAATCAAAAACTTGTGCTTGCACCACACCCATTTGATTGGATTTGATGGTTACAAATCCAGTTTTGGTTGGGTTGGGATAAAGACTTAATAAATTATGATTTACTTCGTAATTTGAGTTAGATAAAGTTTCGTTAAAAGATTGAGCAATAGTTAAATTATCTAATAGGATACCCTCATTTTGAGAAGAGTCAGACTGTCTTAAACCAAATTGTGTGATTGTTGTACCGGGATCAGCTTGGTCTGTTCCGAAAATTGATGGGTCCGTTTCAGCACTAGCATCAAGCCATAATTGAGCAATATTTGCAGCTTGGTCAAACTTAACCGTTACTCTGTATGTTGTGCCAAAGGTTAAGTCAGAAGCCCAAATAGCGTCTGCAGTGGAACCAGTCGTTGATATTCCTAAAGTATAGTCATTTCCTGCGGTATTTGCTTCTACAATATCCAAGCGCGCTCTGTAATTAAAACCATCATCTTTAAATACTGCAAAATACTGATAATCACCTCCACTGATTGGCTGACCAGGATCATTTACTGAAAAATCAAAAGCGTAATAGATAGACCCAGTTGCGGATGTAAAAGACATACTTGCATCTTCACTTGGAGTACCATGTTGTACGAGTGCTTTTCCATCGACTACTAATAAATCTCCTTCTGTTCCAGAAAAATTACTCCAGCTTGGAGAAGAAATCAAAGGCCCATTAGCGTAGCTAAAATCCTCGTTGTGAGGTAAAATGATTGGAGGATTACAATTTGGACTGTCAATACTTCTGGTAAAATCACAAGAACTGTTAGATGAATCTCCTGTAAAAGTGACCACAAAATCAGTATCTTCAATTATTCCTGTTATTGTGATGGTTCCATCTGTGACTGATGAAGGGTTATCTCCTCCAATGGTTCCAACACCTTGAGTGTCTATAGTATATGTTGTTGTACCACCACCAGTAAATGGAATAGTAGCAGTATAGGTATCTGAAGTACCACTTGTTATCGCATCACAAGTTTCAGTAATTGTGCCAATTTGTAAATCACATGGGTAAGCGACTGAAAAACTAACCGTTTGACTAACTGCTGGACTTATGGCCTGATGATTATTGTCCACTAAAAACATTTCAACAGTGTGTGAACCCCCATCAGAAACGTTTATTGTTTCATCTAAAGTATCATATTTCATTGGTTGGCTGTTTCCGTCCAAAGTCCAGTGGATATGACCATCTCCACTACCCCCGTTTGCAGGTGTTTGATCGACTACAAAATTGGCGACACTAACAGAAAGTGTAACAGTTGTAGTTCCAGAAGCAAATTCTTGGTTATTGGAAGGAGAAGTTATGGTGAGTGTAGGGCCTGAAACACATCCAGAATACGAGCCTAGTGTATCCCATCCCGAGTCAATTACTCCAACAATCCATTCAGAGTCTTCTGTAGTTGTACCGGCAGAGGCAGTCCAATCGTTATTGGGGCCGCAAACTGTAGATTTTCTTGTTAATGTGTTATCTTGAGTTGCGTTGGAAATTCCAGCAACTGCCCAGCCAAATCCTGGATCTGCGTTCCAGTCTCCCAACCAGTCAATGACGGTATAACTCGCTTCAGTTCCAGAGACTAAAGCATATCCATCATCTCCATTAGATAAATATTGATGAGTTTGATCGGCAGCAGCAAGAATGGTGGCATCAGCCGATGGATGCGCAATGACGTAAACATCACCAGCAGCAATAGTAGCACCTGCAGTAAAAGTATTCCAAAATTCGTATTCACCAGGCGTTGTTGGCGCATTACTTACGCTTGGAAATGCATAGTTGGAAAGGTCAATAGTTTGATCTGTTCCATTATAAATTTCTATGAATTTATTGTTGGAAGAACCCTCTCCGTATTTGCTGAAGTACAATTCAGTGACTTGCCCAAAAGACAGGTTTAAAGCAAAAAAAGAAAAAAGAAAAAAGTAAAAGTGTTTCATTAGTTAAAATTTTGATTAATTCCTTCAAATATAACAAATTTTGAAACACAATTTCATTAAATTTAATTGAAAATCAATCAATTAACCTAAATTTATATTTTCCTTTGCAATTAATTAAAAGATTGACAAAAAAGGGTGGGGCGTATTATCTAATCACCAATTTTTTTGTGCATACTTTGTGGTGTTGTGTCAGGCGCACCATATAAACACCGCCTAATAAATCTTGAACATTCAATGGCGCTCCATGATTTATCGTCTTTGAAAA
>Ga0209138_1000279_pt1 | contig 52475 bp, 47 predicted proteins | sample SaaInl3SG_22_DNA_FD_184645 | JGI IMG/M metagenome (GOLD analysis project Ga0209138, IMG submission 184645) | Marine microbial communities from expanding oxygen minimum zones in the Saanich Inlet - ESP_153SG_22_DNA (SPAdes) (version 2) | ecosystem: Environmental > Aquatic > Marine > Intertidal...
ATTTTACATCCTTTAATTCTTTTTCTAAAGACTTTATTTTAAGTACTTCAGATTGATTGTTTTGTTTTGAAGTTGTAGTGTTAAATTCTTTATTCCACCGATGAATGGAAGCTTGACTAATACCAAACTCTTTTGTAAGGTCTTTTACAGATTTACCAGAATTTAATAATTCTACTAAGGTCTTTTTAAAACTTTGATCATAAACTATTTTACCCATATTGCTAAGTTAAGTTATTCACTTAAAATAGTACCAACAAAACTAGACATTCCATAGGTTTTATCATTTAGTAAAAATATTTTTTCAACTTTAAAAATTTTTTTTCGAATAAATGATATGAGATTATACTAATGCCGATTGTCATAATTAAAGATGTTACCCCTAATAAATACCAATTAGAGAACGTTAAATACTTAAAAACCTGAATTAGAAATAAGAGTATAATAGTATGATATAAGTATAATCCATATGTATAAATACCTAATTTGCTAATCCATAAATTGTCATTTATGTGAATAGAATTATTTCCTAATGTGAATAGTATACTAACTGAAAATAAAAGGCCCAAGATAAAAGGTGATAAAAACTCAATAAATACGAATTTAATATTGGGGATTATAAAAACGATTGCAATGGTTAAAATCAAAAAAATATATTTAAAATATCTTGGAATTTTTTCTAAATAATTTATAAAATTTTCCCTTTGCATTAAGATATATGCGGGAATTGCTCCAAATGCAAAGTAATCAAGATGAGAAAATATATCAATATGACTTATTCCAAAATGAGTGTAAATTTGCCGAGAGATATTAGCAATAATAATGCTGGATATAATAATATGAGGAATTTTTTTTACAGAAATAAAATAGAGTAATACCGCCCAAAGAATATAAAAATGTTCTTCGATACAAAGTGACCACATAACTCTTAAAGGTGCTCCATCAGGAAATGTATTCGTCATCATCATTTTATAATTCTCACCAAAGAATATTGATGTCAATAAATCAGGTTTGTACCCTTCACTGCTAAAAGGCAAGTTTAAGGCATTCAATATATATGGAGATAAATATGCAAACGCTATCATAAGGTAAAATAATGGCCAAATTCTCAGAATACGTCTAGCGAAAAATTTCTTTAGAGATATTTTATTTTGGTGTTTTTTTTCATAGAGTAAAATATAAGTAATTAGAAATCCGCTTAAAACAAAAAAGAATGTTACACCAATTCCTCCGCTCTTAAGAAAGAAATCAATATGTATGTTTCCCGTCTTAGGTAAGTGTAATAAAAAAACTAAAAGAAAAGCGAAAAATCTTAAAGCATCGAATGTGTGAAAGTGTTTTCTACTCATTCTGTATAAATTTTGTTCTATCTAACATTTTTTAACTAAAATTTTTACGAATACGACCTCGTTTTAATGACTTATACTCGTACTTAACTAATTTATATTTATTAAAGTTTTTAAACAAAAAAACTACAATTCTAACAAGCGTTTTGCTGCATTAAAAGGGGTTGTTTTGCTTTTTTCTAATTTATCTATTTCTTTTTCTAAAGCTTTTTTAATTAACGGATTATTATAAAAATTAGCTTTTAATTGTTGTTCTATAGTAGCCAATAACCAATATTTATTTTGTGCATTTCTTTTATCAATAAAATAATTATTTTCTTTTGTTAAGGTTAGGTATTCAGAAATCATGTTGTCAATTTCTTGAATTCCTGTATTGTGCAATGCACTTGCAATAAGTACTTTTGGTTGCCAGTTACTTTCTTTTGGTGGATATAAATGCAATGCTCGATTAAATTCTACTTTAGCAATTTTTGCATTTTTTTCGTTTTCACCATCAGCTTTATTAATTACAATAGCATCTGCCATTTCTATAATACCACGCTTTATGCCTTGTAATTCGTCTCCAGCTCCAGCCAGTTTTAGTAATAAAAAGAAGTCTACCATAGAATGTACTACAGTTTCAGATTGCCCAACACCCACAGTTTCTATAATAATAGTATCAAAACCAGCAGCTTCACATAAAATGATACTTTCTCTTGTTTTTTGTGCAACACCACCTAAAGAAGTTCCAGAAGGAGAGGGTCTAATAAAAGCATTTTTATCGGTAACCAATTGTTCCATTCTGGTTTTATCGCCTAAAATAGACCCTTTATTTACAGCGCTACTTGGGTCTACAGCTAAAACCGCTACTTTTTTTTCTTTGGATGTTAAATGTTTACCAAAAGATTCAATAAACGTGCTTTTACCAACACCAGGTACACCTGTAATTCCTATTCTTACTGATTTATTTGCATGTGGCAAACAACGCTCTAATATTTCGTTTGCTTTTTGTTGATGTTTCACATTTGTACTTTCCACCAAAGTAATTGCACGACTTAAATACGTAATATTACCCTTTAAGATTTCTGAAGTAAAAAAATCTACAGAGTTTTGTTTAGCTCTGTTAAGTTTTATTTTTTCTGCACTGGTTTTACTGGTTGTTTCTGGTTGAGAAACACCTTCATTTTCATATAATGCAGAAGAATTTTTGTTCATTTATAAAAGTAAATATGTAAATTTAGAAATAAATTATTACAATTTTGCAACACTCCAAAAAATCTATCGTCTTTAGAGTAAGATTATTTTAATGAAACCAACCAAATATTTACATCAATCTTTAGTAGATCTGTATTAAAAACAAATAATAAAATCTCTTTAAAAGCAGATTATAGTACTATTATAATTAAGTAATTTTCTAGTAAATATTTATCTTATTTCTATTTCAAACTATTTACCAAACTTCTCTCAATTTCCATTTCTCTATTCTTAATAAAGTGCCTATCTTTATCCACTGTAAATAGTCACTTTTTTTAATGGAACTCTACAAAGAAAATCAATTGAAAATATACAATTCTCTTAACAAGTCTAAAGAGGATTTTAAACCCATAACAGAAGGTTACGTTGGCATGTATGTTTGCGGTCCAACAGTATATAGCAATGCACATTTAGGCAACGTAAGAACATTTATGTTTTTCGATGTTGTGTACAGGTATCTTTTACATTTAGGATATAAGGTGCGTTACGTTCGTAATATTACAGATGCTGGTCATTTAGAAAATGATGCAGATGAAGGCGAAGATAGAATTGCAAAAAAAGCACGTTTAGAAGAAATAGAACCGATGGAAGTTGTACAACGTTACACTGTAGATTTTCATAATGTGCTAAAAAATTACAACTTTTTGCCACCAAGCATAGAGCCTACAGCAACTGGCCATATTGTAGAACAAATAGAAATGATTAAAGAAATCATAGAAAAAGGTTTTGCATACGAGGTAAATGGTTCTGTCTATTTTGATGTATTAGCCTACAATAAATCTAATCACTATGGAATTTTATCTGGCAGAAAAGTAGAAGACTTAATTCACAATACACGTGCTTTAGATGGACAATCAGACAAGAAAAACCCACAAGATTTTGCACTTTGGAAAAAAGCCGAAGAACGCCATATAATGCGTTGGCCTTCACCATGGTCAGATGGTTTTCCGGGTTGGCATTTAGAGTGTTCTGTGATGAGTACCAAATATTTAGGTGAAAGTTTCGATATTCATGGTGGTGGTATGGATTTAAAATTTCCACATCACGAATGTGAAATTGCACAATCGCAAACTTGCTCAGGTGTAAAACCCGTAAATTATTGGATGCATACCAACATGTTATTGTTAAATAGTCAAAAAATGGCTAAATCCACTGGGAATTTTATTTTACCAAACGAAATTTTATCAGGTAAAAATAATATTTTGCCCAAAGCCTTTTCAGCTTCTGTAGTACGTTTTTTTAACATGCAAGCCAACTATAGAAGTATTTTAGACTTTTCTGGAGAAGCCTTAGAAGCATCAGAAAAAGGACATGCTAAGTTAATGGAAGCCATTACATTTTTGGATAAAATAGAAGCTGATAAAGCCTCTACTTTCGATGTGAAAAAATGGAAAAAAGCCTGTTATGACGCTATGAATGATGATTTTAATACACCCATTTTAATATCGCATTTATTTGAAGCTGTAAAGGTAATCAACCAAATTAAAGAGCATAAAGCAGGTTTAACAAATGCTGATTTAGAAGAGTTTAAAACCACTATCAATGTTTTTGTTTTTGATATTTTAGGGTTGATGAATGAGGCAACTCAAGACAGTTCAGAAAAAATAAATGGAGTAGTAGAGTTGTTAATTAAACTACGAAAAGAAGCAAGAGAAAATAAGGATTGGGCTTTATCTGACCAAATTAGAGACGAGTTAATTGAATTAGGTATTCAGTTAAAAGATGGTAAAGAAGGTACTACTTTTTCAGTAAATTAAAGCCCATCCCAACCTTCCCAAAGGGAAGGAGTTCCAATCAAACTGAAAACCAAAAAAAACTTTAAAAAGAAAAGTTTTTACACCAATGAAAAATAAAACAACTAAAAAAACAAGTGGCAAATTCCCCCTTTGGGGGTTAGGGGGCTTCCTTATTTTATTAGTTCGTTTTTACCAGACAGCTATATCACCGTTTACACCAGCAACCTGTAGATACAGTCCCACATGTTCACATTACACCATAGAAGCATTGCAAAAATACGGTTTATTTTCTGGTGGTTGGTTAGCTTTAAAACGAATTTTTAGTTGTCATCCTTGGGGAGGCAGTGGTTACGACCCTGTTCCTGAAAAAATAAAAAAAGAGTAGAAAAAAATAAAATTGTCAGTTTTAGTGATTATTGAAATTAAAAAATCACAAGATATAACAATAATAAAAATAGTAAATATGAGTTTTATAGCAATCAATTGGGATCCATCCATAGGAATAGATTTAGGTTTTTTTACCATACGTTGGTACAGTTTAATGTTTGTAACTGCTTTTTTATTAGGTTTAAGACTCATGAAAAAAATCTATATAGAAGACAAAATTCCTACAGAAAAAATGGACCCATTATTTATGTATGTTTTTGTTTCTATGCTAATAGGTATGCGTTTAGGAGATGTATTTTTTTATAGTTGGAATTATTATCAGCATAATTTGTTAGAAATATTTTTACCCTTTAAAAAATCTGCAGAAGGTTGGAGATTTACTGGCTTTACAGGTTTTGCAAGCCATGGCGCAGCTATTGGAATTCCAATTGCTATGTATTTTTATGCTAAGAAACATTTACAACAACCTTGGTTATTTATTTTAGATAGATTGGCAATTATGGTAGCTTTGGCTGGGTTTTTCATCCGTTTTGGAAACTTTTTCAATTCAGAAATTTACGGGAAAGAAACAGGTTCTAATTTTGGGGTAATTTTTAAAGCAGCTGGAGAAACTGTACCCAGACATCCAACACAATTATACGAAGCATTTAGTTATTTAGCTTTATTTTTTGTAATGTGGTACTTGTATTGGAAAACCAACAAAAAAGAACTAACAGGTTATTTATTTGGTTTGTTTATGGTTGTTTTATGGTCATTACGTTTCGTAATCGAATTTTTAAAAGAGCCGCAGGTACAAAAAAGAGGAGAAGAGTGGTTTTTTAGTCCGTTAAATACTGGGCAAGTTTTAAGTATTCCACTTGTATTAATAGGTATTTGGTTAATGTTACGTAAAACTAAAAATAAAGAAGCTTAATTATATGGGAAAATTAAAACAGAGGTGGAATATTGAAAGTAATTGGAGTTTAGCAGCTATTTTTATCGTTTTTTCAATAAACGGCTCTTTTGCGGCTTGGGTAGCAAAACCCTTAACAAATTTTATCGGTTTAAATCCAGACACAGTATCTGGTTTTATCTACTGGCCTTTAAGGATTTTATTAATTTTTCCAATTTATCAATTAACCTTACCCATTGTAGGTTGGTTGTTTGGGCAATTTAAATTTTTCTGGGCGTTTGAAAAAAAGTTTTTAAGCAGATTAGGTTTTGGTTTTTTATTTAAAAAAGAAGATTAATTTTTTGGGCGTTTTAACGGGCTTTCAGCACTCGCTTTTTTTCTAAATAAGAAAAAAGAGCTCAAACAAATGCTTCAATCCCTAACGCAATCAATCAACTTCAATAAATTTTTCATTTTTAAGTTTGTTAATTACGTAGCAATAAATTCAATGGTATCGAAAGCATTACTAATCGCTTTTTTATTTAGTTTCCATAACACATATCATGTTCAAATTTCTTATCAAAAATTGCTACACTAAAATAGAAATATATAAATTAGCTTAAAATAGAGAAAACAGTTTGAAATTTGACACTTTTAAAAGCAATTTAAATAGTTTAAAAACAGAAAAGTTAGGGGGTTTAGAAGCGCAGTTTAAATTAGCACCAGGATTAAGAAAACGCTACGATGCCAATAAAATTAGACTAAGTAATCCTAAAAAAGCCGCTGTTTTAGCTCTCTTTTATCCTAACAAAAATAACCAAACTACTTTTTTATTAATAGAAAGAGCTACCTATAAAGGTACACACTCTGCACAAATTAGTTTTCCAGGAGGTAAAATAGATAAAACAGATGTAAATTTACAATCAACAGCCTTAAGAGAAGCTTATGAAGAAGTAGGGGTAATAGCATCAGAAATAGAAATTGTTAGAGAGTTAACCTCTGTTTTTATACCGCCAAGTAATTTTTTGGCTACACCTTTTATAGGAGTTGTAAATCAAAAACCCATTTTTAAAAAAAATTACGAAGTAGAGCAAACAATAGAGGTTTTGTTAAAAGATTTATTAAATGATAATTCAATAACAACAAAACTATTAACAACATCCTATATGGGTAAAGTTAATACACCTTGCTTTAAATTAAATAATTACATAGTTTGGGGTGCTACTGCTATGATGTTATCAGAAATTAAACAACTCTTTAATTCTTCATTTTAATATTTTGTTTTGTAAATTTGTTATTAACTAAGTATTATCTAACAAAGATGCCATTATTAAAAAAAAATCCATTTGGTCATTATTTATTTTTAAAAAAATGGATTATAAGAATTTTTGGATTAATTTCTCACGGACGTTATCGTAAATTTAATAACTTACAAATAGAGGGTTCTGAAATTTTAAGAAATTTACCAGAAAAAAATGTATTATTTATTTCTAATCATCAAACCTATTTTGCAGATGTAGCAGCTATGTTTCATGTATTTAATGCATCTTTAAAAGGTAGAGATGATACGATTAAAAATATAGGTTATATCTGGAATCCGAAATTAAACATTTATTTTGTGGCTGCTGGAGAAACAATGCGTGCTGGTTTATTACCAAAACTGTTTGCTTACGCAGGTTCTGTTTCTATTGATAGAACTTGGAGAAGCGCAGGTAAAAACGTTAACAGACAGGTTAAAAATTCTGATATTTCTAACATTCAAAAAGCCATAAAAGATGGTTGGGTAATTACTTTTCCACAAGGTACAACTACGCCATTTAAACCAATTAGAAGAGGAACAGCACATATTATAAAAACTTGTAAACCAGTTGTTGTACCTATTGTGATAGATGGTTTTAGACGTTCTTTTGATAAAAAAGGATTGGTAATAAAAAAAAGAAACGTATTACAATCTATGGTTATTAAAGAACCTTTAGAAATTGATTACGAGAATGAAGAAATTGCAGATATAGTTACAAAAATAGAATATGCTATCGAGCAGCATCCTTCTTTTTTAAAAGTATTATCTCCAAAAGAAGCAGAAGAATACTTAAATCAAGAAGAAGAATTGAATAAAAAGAGAGAATTTTGGAGTTCTTAAAATTGTTTCATTTATTCTTTTAAAACGGCATTAATATTATTTAGTTCATCATCAGAAAAAGAGGTGTTTTCTGTAGCTTTTAAACTGTCTATAATTTGGTCTGTTTTACTGGCACCAATTAAGACTGAAGTAATTCTATCATCTTTTAAAATCCAAGAAATAGCCATTTGTGCTAAATTCTGATTTCTATTTTTAGCAATTTCGTTTAGCGCTTTAATTTTTGGTAAATGTTCTAAAACTTGACTTGTATTTAAAAAAGGACTTTCTTTTACTGCTCTAGAATCTTGTGGCAATCCATTAATGTACTTATTAGTAAGCATGCCTTGTGCCAAAGGAGAAAAACAAATTGCTCCAACTCCAGAATTGTCTAATAAATCCAACAAACCATCTTCAATCCATCGATCAAATAGATTATATCTAGGTTGATGAATGATACAAGGAGTTCCTAATTCTTTTAAAATTTTAAAAGCCTTAGCAGCTCTTTCTGGTTGATAATTAGAAATCCCAACATATAAAGCTTTCCCTTGTCTTACAATCAAATCTAAAGCTCCCATTGTTTCCTCTAAAGGCGTATCATAATCGGGTCTGTGGTGGTAAAAAATATCTACATAATCTAGTCCCATTCTTTGTAAACTCTGGTCTAAACTTGCCACTAAAAACTTCTTCGAGCCTAAATCTCCATAAGGTCCAGGCCACATACCATAGCCTGCTTTCGAAGAAATAATCAATTCATCTCTGTAAGGTTTAAAATCCTTTTTTAAAATTTTACCAAAGTTTTTTTCGGCAGAACCAGGAGGTGGTCCATAATTATTGGCCAAGTCAAAATGTGTAATTCCGTTATCAAAGGCACATTTTAAAAGGTTTCTAGCGTTTTTAAAATCATCATTATCACCAAAGTTATGCCATAAGCCAAGAGAAAGTTCCGGTAACAATAAACCACTATTACCTGATCTTCTATATTTTATTTTTTCATAGCGATTTTCATCAGCTATATAGTTCTTTTTTTTACTCATAATTTTATAATAAAGCTTCTTTTAAAAGAGTAATTGGGTGCTTTGCAGTACGTTTTGTACCATCAAAAATTTGATGACGACAACTAGTTCCAGCAGCAGCAATTTCTGTATCAGCACTACAATTTCTTACTTTAGGGAATAACGTATCTTCACCAACTTGCATGCTTACTTTATAATGTTCTTTTTCATAACCAAAAGAACCAGCCATACCACAACAACCTGTATTTAATATGGTTACTGTATAATTTTCTGGTAAATTTAAAATTTGAAAACTAGCATTTGTACTTGATAATGCTTTTTGATGACAATGTCCGTGAATTTTAATAGCCTTAGATTCTTTTGTAAAACGGTCTTTGCTAATAGTTCCTTCTTCTATTTCGTTAGCCAAAAACTCTTCAAAAGTAAAGGTGTTTTTTGCTATTGTTGAAGCGGATTTTTTATCATCTGCTAATCTGATGTATTCGTCTCTAAAAGTTAATATTGCAGAAGGTTCTACACCTATTAACGGATTTTCTTTAGATATGATATCTTTAAAAATAGCAATATTTTTATTGCAAACAGCTTTGGCTTCTTTTAAAAACCCTTTAGAGATATAACTTCTTGCACTTTCTTCGTGATTGATAATAGTAACGCTATATCCTAATTTTTCTAACAAATAAACTGCGTCTTTACCAATTTCTACATCGTAAAAGTTGGTAAATTCATCGTTAAAAAGATAGATTTCTTTTTTAGGTTGTTTTGTGTTCTTTTCAACAATTTTATGTTTTTTATACCAACTATTTAATGTTTTTTTAGCCAATTTAGGAACGCTTCTTTCAACAGCAACTCCCATAGCAGATTTTGCAATTTTAGTATTTAAAACCACGTTGGCTAAAGTAGGTGTGAGGCTCCCTAATTTGTTTAGTTTGGCATTGTTTGCAAATAATTTATTTCTAAAAGAATAACCATTTGTTTCTTGATATTGATACAAAAACTCAGCTTTCATAGTAGCAATATCTACATTGCTTGGGCATTCAGAAGCACAAGCTTTGCAACTTAAACAAAGGTCTAAAACCTTTTTTAATTCTTTAGAATCAAATTTGTTTGCAGCAGTGTTGTTGGTTAAAACCTCACGTAACATATTAGCTCTTGCACGAGTTGTATCTTTTTCATCTTTAGTAGCTCTATAACTTGGGCATAAAGTGCCACCCGCTTCTACAGGCTTTCTACAGTCTCCAGAACCATTACACTTTTCGGCTAATTTTATAATGCCTTCACTATCAGAAAAATCTTGAATGGTTTCAATTTCAGGTTCAGTTCTGTCAATTTCATAACGCAAACTTTTATCCATTGGAAAAGCATCGGTAATTTTTCCTTTATTAAATATGTTATTTTTATCAAATGCTTTTTTAATTCTTCTTAATAATTGATAATTGTTTTCACCAATCATTAACGGAATAAACTCTGCACGTACAATTCCATCTCCATGTTCACCAGAAAAAGAACCTTGGTATTTTTTTACCAATTTAGCAGTTTCTGTGGTTATTTTTCGAAACAACACGACGTCTTCAGATTTTTTTAAATTCAAAATAGGACGTAAATGCAATTCTCCAGCACCTGCATGCGCATAATACACAGCATTTTGCTTGTATTTTGCCATAATTTTGGTAAACTCTTCTATATAATTTGGCAAATCTTCTAGTGCAACAGCAGTATCTTCGATACAAGCCACAGCTTTCATATCTCCCACCATATTCCCTAAAGCACCCAAACCAGCTTTTCGTAAATAATGCACTTTAGCAATATCTAATCCATATACTTTTGGGTGATGATACCCAAAATTGTTTTTTTCTAAATCTTTTATTAATTTATTTGCTAAAAGTTCTGCTTCTGGTAAAGTATCTGCAGCAACTTCTAACATTAAAACAGCTTCTGGATCTCCTTGTAAAAAGAAACGGTTTTTTGCCAATTCGCGATTGTTCTTAGTACAATCTAAAATGGTTTTATCCATCAATTCACAATTGTATAAATTATGATTCATGGATGTTAATGTGGCTTTTAAACTCTCGTTAATGCTTTTAAAATGAGAGCAAACCATGATGCTTTCTTTCGGTGGAATTGTATCTAGCTGTAAAGTAATTGCTGTCGAAAAAGCTAGAGTTCCTTCACTTCCTGCTAATAATTTAGCAACATTTATCGTAGGTTCTGTGCCTCCAAACAAATCTGATTTTAAAAACTCATCTACAGCATAACCAGTACATCTTCTATGAATGGTTTCTTTAGGGAATTCCTTTTTAATTCCTTGTTGTACAGATGCTGAATTCAATTCCTTATAAATGGATTGATAAATCTGTCCTTCTAAACTATTTTCTTTGGTTTTGTTGATGAATTCTTCTGATGTAATTTCTTTAAAAGTAGCTGAAGAACCATCACTTAAAATAGCATCTATAGCCAATACTTTATCACGAGTAACACCATATCTTATAGAGGTACTTCCAGAAGAATTGTTACCCACCATACCACCAATCATACATCTGTTAGATGTTGATGTGTTAGGACCAAAAAACAACCCAAAAGGTTTTAAATAAACGTTTAAAGAATCTCTTACAATTCCTGGTTGTAATTTAATGGTTTTGTTTTGCTCATTAAAATGAATAATTTGAGTAAAATGCTTAGAAACATCAACTACAATACCATCTCCTACACATTGGCCTGCTAAAGATGTACCTGCAGTTCTTGGTATTAAAGTAATGTTATTTTTAGTAGCAAAATCGATTAAAATTTTGATATCTTTTTCATCTTTAGGAAAAGCAACTGCTAAAGGTATTTTACGATAAACAGAAGCATCTGTGGCATATAATGTTTTGTGTAAATCATCAAATAAAACATCACCAGAAAGTGATTTATGTAAGTTTTGTAAAGGCCTAGTATCAATCATTATTTACTATTAAAAAGTAACTGTTTATGCAAATATCTGAATAATAAATGCAATATTTCTATGTCTAAAAACTTCTTTACTATTTTTATTGATTCTACAATAAAGGCTTTTAATTCTTGTTGATTTTTAAACAATCTATTTACAAAAACTCCTTTATTTCTTTAAAATGATGAATAACTGCATCTGCATTTTCTAGCGTTTGTCCTTCAGATAAAATATTTGCGTATCCAAAAACAAAAATACCAGCATCGTTTGCAGCTTTTATACCATTATCAGAATCTTCTATAACAATACAGTTTTCTTTGGGTGTTTTTGCTAAAAGAGCTGCTTTTTCAAAAATTTCTGGATGTGGTTTGCTTTTAGCTAAATCTGCGCCACTAATTTTTCCTTTAAAATAAGAATTTAGCTTAAATCTGTTAAAAACACGATCTATATTTATCATTGCAGAAGAAGATGCTAAAATTAAAGTGTAACCTTTGTTATATAGGTGTTTTATAAGTTCTTCTACACCATTTACCAAACTTAAATTTGGGTCGTTTTCAAAATAGTTTACATATCTTTCTCTTTTATAGATTACTAAATCCTCTGGATTGTTATCTAAATTAAAATGAGCCACCAACCTTTGAAAAGCATTTATGGTAGAAGACCCAGTAAATGATTTGTATAAATCTTCTGAAACGTTTACACCTAAATACTTGTAAGTTTCGTAATACGCTTTTTTGTGGATTTCTTCAGAATCGATAATAACGCCATCCATATCAAATATGATACAATTTACTTTTTTGGAAAAATTCATTTAATCTAAAAATTTTGCTTTTATTTCTAGAGTTGGTATCATACAATTGTCTTTTTTACCAAACCAATGATATCTGTTTTTTGCTATAAAATCGTAAATGTAATTTCTAAAAAGCTCTGGAAAAACCCAACCAATTTGAGTTAGTTTCCATAAACCTTCAAAATTACTCATAATTTTTAAAGCTGCTATAGATTTTATCTCATAAGAAACACCAGGTTCATATAAAATTATTGAATCTGTTTTTGTAGTATCAATGTTTAAATAAGCTAAAATTTCTTGTCCAGATTTAGACTGTATTGCAGCAAATAAAAATGTGTTTTTTTTGTCAAAACGAATCACTTTTGTAACAAAATTATTGCATAAATTACAAACTCCATCAAACAAAATTACCTTTTTATCTTTAGCAATAGAAACCATTTAATCACTTTAAAATTTATTTTAACAAAGATACTTTAACTTTTTCTAAAAATCTTGTAACATTTTTTATTTTGATACGTCTTATGGTTGTAATTGTAGAGAAAATTTGCTTTTAACATATTATTAATAAGTACAGTCAATAGCATTCAATACTTTTATATTTTAAATAACCAACGAATGATTAAAATAGAAAAATTACACAAATCTTATCCTATTGGAAAAGATTCTTTACATGTATTAAAAGGAATTGATTTACACATAAAAGAAGGCGAATTCGTATCAATTATGGGGTCTTCTGGATCTGGAAAATCTACTTTACTAAATATTGTTGGTTTGTTAGATTTACATGATGAAGGAACCTACTACTTAAATGGTCAGTTGATAAAAGATATGAATGAGAAAAAAGCGGCTTTGTTACGTAATAAATTCTTAGGGTTCGTATTTCAATCTTTTAACTTAATCTCATACAAAACAGCTCTAGAAAATGTTGCTTTACCTCTATATTACAAGGGGATGAGTAGAAAAGAGCGTTTAGAGGTTGCTTTAGATTATTTAGAAAAAGTAGGGTTAAAAGATTGGGCAAATCACTTACCTAACGAACTCTCTGGTGGACAAAAACAACGTGTGGCCATTGCAAGAGCATTGGTAACCAAACCTAAAGTTGTTTTAGCAGATGAACCTACAGGAGCATTAGATTCTACAACAACAGACTCTGTAATGGATTTATTAAAAGATATTAATGACGAAGGAATGACTGTTTTTGTAATTACGCACGAAGAAGAAGTTGCAGATCAGACCAAAAGAATAGTTCGTTTAAAAGATGGTTTAATTATTAGCGACGAGTTAACAAAAGCATCTAAGGCAGTTTAATTATGTTTGATTTAGATAGGTGGAGAGAAATTTTTCAGAGTATTAGTAAAAACAAACTCCGTTCATTACTTTCAGGTTTTACAGTAGCTTTTGCTATATTACTTTTTACACTTCTTTTTGGAATTGGAAATGGTTTACAAAATACATTCAAAAATGAGTTTGCAAAAGATGCAATGAACTCAATCTACGTTTGGTCAAACTTTACTACTAAAGCATACAAAGGAAATCAAATAGGTAGAAGAATCCAATTTAAAAACGATGATTTTGAGTTTATAAAAGAAAATTTTGGAAATAAAATACAAACTATTAGTCCTAGAATACAAAGAAGTACAGAAGTAGTTTATAAAGATGAAAAAGGAAGTTACTCCATGAGAGGGGTTTACCCTGATTATCAGGTTCTTGAATCTGCAGAAATAATCGAAGGGCGTTTTATAAACTTCAGAGATATTCAAGAAAAATCAAAAGTTGTTGTAATTGGTAGAATGCTTGAAAAAGATTTATTTGGACAATTAAGCGCTTTTAGAAAACAAATAAAAATAGGCGGAATTATATATAAGATTATAGGAGTTTTTTCTGATCCAGGTGGAGATAGTGATGAACGCTATATTTATACACCATTTACAACAATGCAAAGACTTTATGGAAATAACGATTATGTAGACGAATTCGGAATAACGTATAACCCAAGTTTAAGTATTGATGAAGCAATAGTTTTTGGAAATCAACTAAAAAGAAGTCTTCAAAAAAAACACGATGTATCTCCAAATGATCAAAGAGCTATAGGTTTAAATAATTATGCTTCAGATAACAAAGAAGTATCAGGAATGATGGTTGGTTTGGGGATTTTAATATTTATAATCGGTTTTGGAACCTTAATAGCTGGAGTTGTTGGTATTAGTAATATTATGGTTTACATCGTAAAAGAAAGAACTAAAGAATTAGGTATTAGAAAAGCAGTTGGAGCAACCCCAAAAGTAATTGTTGCTATGATTATGCAAGAAGCAATATTTATTACAGCAATATCTGGATATTTAGGTCTCTTATTAGGTGTTGGAATTTTAGAATTAGTGGGGCCATCATTAAAAAAATATTTTATTTTAGATCCAGGAGTTTCTACACCTGTTGTAGTAGGAGCAACAATAACACTGATTATTGCAGGAATGATTGCAGGTTATTTACCAGCAAAAAGAGCTGCAAATATAAAACCAGTAGTAGCATTAAGCGCAGATTAAATATGAGATTTCTATTCGAAAAAGATACATGGCAAGAAATTTACGGAAGTATTCGTAAAAATAAAACCAGAACTGCAATTACAATTTTTGGTGCATTTTGGGGTATACTTTTGTTAGTAGGCTTATTAGGTGCTGCGAAAGGTATTGAAAATAGTTTTAATAGCATGTTTGGCGATTTTGCTACCAATAGTGTTTTTATGAGTGGTAGTAGAACTTCTATGCCTTTTAAAGGTTTTCAAGAAGGAAGGCAAATTAACTTAACAACAAGAGATGTAGATAAAATTAGAACTGAAATTAAGGGTATTCAATTTGTAGTTCCAAGAAATGCTACAGGTGGCCAAGTTACTCATGATTTTAAAACAGGTAATTTCACTGTTTTTGGAGATTTTCCATTGTTAGATAAGGTTCAAAAAAAGAAACTTATAGATGGACGATTTATCAACCAGAAAGATATAGATGAAAACAGGAAAATATGTGTGATTTCTGATGGAATTTATAAAGAATTATATGACAAAGGAGAAGAGGCCGTTGGAACTTATTTAAAAATTAGTAATATATCTTATCAAGTAGTTGGTGTTTACAAATCTGGAAGGTTTGAAGGTAAAAATAACATACATATTCCATTTAGTACTTTTAGAGTAGTTTACAATCAAGGTGATAAATTTATGTGGATGGTTGTAACTGGAAAAAAAGAATTTGATATTGTTCAGGTAGAAGCAGATGTGAAATTATTGCTAAAAAATATTCATAAAATTCACCCAGATGACAATAGAGCTTTTAGAGGCTTTAATCTAGGAAAAGAAATAGCTAAAGTAACAGGTTTTCTTACAGGAATGCAGTTTTTAACTTGGTTTGTAGGTATTGCAACGTTAATTGCAGGTGTATTTGCTATTGGTAATATCTTACTAATAACCGTAAAAGAAAGAACTAAAGAAATAGGAATTAGAAGAGCATTAGGAGCAACTCCTAATAAAGTTAGACAGCAAATTGTACTAGAATCTTTATTTCTAACATTATTGGCAGGTTCATTAGGTATTATTGCAGGAGGTCTTATTTTAATGCTTATAGATTCGCAAGACCTATTAACAAACCCAACAGTAAATATTCCAATTGTATTAATAGCCTATAGTGTTTTAGTTATATTAGGAACATTAATAGGTTTTATACCTGCATATATGGCTACTATTGTAAAACCAATTGACGCTTTAAGAGAAGAATAAAACAACCAAATAACAAGAATAAATAATTTTTTAAAATGAAAAAAATAATAATTTTCGGAAGTATTGCAATCGCATTAATATTTGTATTAATATGGTTTGGCAAAAAAAATAGTGCATCTCCAATTACTTATGAAACTGAAAAGGCTTTTAAAACTGATATCGTAAAAAAATCTATTGCAACTGGTAAAGTAACACCTTTAGAAGAAATAGAAATTAAGCCTCAAATAACAGGAATTATAGATAAAATTATGTTGTTAGAAGGTTCTAAAGTTAAAAAAGGAGATTTAATTGCAACTGTAAGAGTAGTGCCTAATGAGCAATCTTTAATTAGTGCAAAAGGTAGAGTAGACAATGCAAAAATAAGATTAGGTAATGCAGAAATTACTTACAAAAGAAGTGAAAATTTGTTCGATAAAGGAGTAATACCAAGAGCAGAATTTGAAAATGTAGAACTAACCTACAACCAAGCAAAGCAAGATTTAAAAAATGCTCAAAACGATTATCAAATTATAAAAAGAGGTTCTGCAGGCTCAGGTGCTTCTGCTAATACAAATATAATTGCACAAATGTCTGGTACAATATTAGAGATTCCTGTCAAAGAAGGAGATCAGGTAATTCAATCAAACAATTTTAATGCAGGTACAACCATTGCCTCTATTGCAGATATGAATAAAATGATTTTTGAAGGGAAAGTTGATGAATCTGAAGTTGGAAAATTAATAAGTGGGACTGATATCGAAATTTCTTTAGGAGCTATTGAAGGTAAAAAATTTCCTGCAAAATTAAACTTTATTGCTCCAAAAGGAACAGAAGAAGCTGGTGCAGTTCAATTTAAAATTAAAGCTGATGTGTCTTTAGATGATGAGTACTTTATTAGAGCAGGTTATAGTGCCAATGCAGAAATTGTTTTAGAGAAGAAAGATAGTGTTTTAGCTATTAAAGAGTCACTTTTGCAATTTGATAGAGAAACTGAAAAACCCTTTGTTGACATAAAACAAGCTGATGATACTTTTAAGAAAGTTTTTGTAGAATTAGGAACTTCTGATGGCGTAAATGTTGAAATTTTAGAGGGAGTTACTAAAGATGATGAAATTAAAATTTGGAATAAGAAAACCAAAAAAGATGATGAAGATTTAGGAAATAACTAAATTTTAATGTAAATAATTTAAAAAAAGGAAACTAATTTTAGTTTCCTTTTTTTTTACTTACCAATTCTCACTCCTACAACCACCAAACCAAAAAGAATTTATCTAGTTCACCATTTGTCTTTTTAAGCCAACAAAGTGGAGAAAAATTTCTATCTAAATATTCTCTAGAACTTTTTTTAAAACTTACAAAAGATTGCCAATCTACATTTTTATGTGGAATTATGAGCCAATCTTTTTTAACGGGAATAAAAAACTTACAATCAGAAAAAAGAGGAAGCTCCTTATAATTGATGTAAAACCCAGCAATACAGATTGTGTTTAGCTTTTTAAGTTGTATGTTTCTGTTAGAGAAAGGTACAAAAAGTTGCGCTTTAAAATAAACTTGTTGTGCTATATTTTTTGGATTTAAATTTAAACTTGATAAATATTCTGAACATTCTTTAGAGTAGAGAAGTGGCAACTGTTTTTCTTTTAGTTTTGTTAATTTTTCTAAAAGACTATCTTTTCTATTGGGGCCTATAAAATGTTCTATTTCAGTATTGCCAATTGAAACATCATATAGATAAAACTTATAAATTATTTCTAAATGTATGGGTATGTCATCTTTTAAAAGAATACAATCTAATTCGCCTAATGTTCTTTTTTCTTGCTGAATTTGAATGTTTTCAGCAATCATATTTATGGTTGATTTTTGAGATAATTCGAAGGATACAAAACGTTCTACATATTTTCCTAAACGCAAATTCTCATCAATATTAATAGTTATTTTCTTTGATCTAGAATCGATTTTAAATTGTTCTAAGTTAAAAACAGCATTATTTTTCCATAAAGAAGCAGTCTGTAAGTAACCTTCGTATCTTTTTTGTATGTCTTTCGTTTTTTGATGCATTTCAAAATCGAAGTTACAAATCAATTTTGTAAATTGAACTTTTTAATAACAACAAAAAAATGCAAATACAAAAAACAACATTTCAATATTTAGAAAACCTTCAGAAAAATAATAATAGAGATTGGTTTACAGACAATAAAGAAACGTATTTAAAAGCACAAAAAAATGCAAAAGAGGTATTTGCGGCAATACATACTAATTTGCAAAAACACGATGAAATTGAAAAATCTAAAATGATGCGTATTTATAGAGATGTTCGTTTTTCTAAAGATAAAACACCTTATAAAGCTCATTTTGCCAACTCGTATTCTAGATTAGGTGCAGCTTTAAGGGGTGGTTATTTTTTAAGAATAAGACCAGGAGAATCTTTTTTAGCAGGTGGTTTTTGGGAACCAAATAAAGAAGATTTATTTAGAATTAGAAAAGAGATAGAATTAGATGCTTCTGAAATTAGAGAAATTTTAGAGGATAAAAATTTTAAAAAATATTTTGGTAGTAAGTTTGAAAGTTTTGGCGAATTAAAAACGGCTCCAAGAGTTTTTGATAAAGCACATCCAGATATAGATTTATTACGTAAAAAAGGGTTTATAGCTGTTAAAAACTTTACAGATAAAGAAGTATTATCAGAAAACTTTATTGAAGAAGTAGATAAAAGTTACAAAGCTTTACGCCCTTTTTTTAATTTGTTCAGTGATATTTTAACCACTAATTTAAACGGTGAAAGTATTCTTTAGTAATTAATTTGGAATGCTTTAAAGTTGTTAGGTAGTAAATTTTTAACTTCCGTCTTCAAAATTAACAGAATTAGTTCAAATTCTTGTCAACTTCTCGTTTTAAAACCAAAACTGTAATGACTGTAGATAAGATGTCTGCTATTGGAAAAGACCACCAAACACCATTTACACCATAATACTTTGGTAAAAAATAGGCTAGTGGAATTAAAAAAAATCCTTGTTTTAAAAGTGTTAAAATTAGTGCAGGTATTGCTTTTCCAGCTGCTTGAAAATAAGCAGAACCTATTAATTGCATCGTAACAATTGGAGTTGCTAAAAAAACAATAAGCATTGCATTAGGTGTTTCAGATAATAAAGTGGCATCATTGGTAAATACCCAAATAATTTCTTCTTTAAAAAATACAATTCCTAAAAAGATAATGGTACCAATAATGCTTCCAAAATACACAGATATTTTAATGGTATCTTTTATTCTATCATTTTTTTTTGCACCAATATTAAAACCAGCCACAGGTAAAAATCCTTGAGAAACCCCTAAAACAGGAGATAGTGCAAACATCATTACTCTGTTGATAATTCCAAAAATTGCTATAGAAATTTCTCCTCCGTATTTATATAAAGAATAATTTAATACAATCATTAATATGCTAACAGCTCCTTGCCTAACTACAGAAACACCACCTAATTCAACAATTTCTCTTACAATTTTATGGTCTAATTTAAAGTTTTTAGGAATTATTTGTAGTTCACTTTTAGAAGATAAAAAGAAATATAAAATATACAAACCACAACTTGCAAAAGACAAAGAAGTTGCCAAACCAGCGCCCCACATACCCCAATTAAATACTTTAATAAATAAAATATCTAACAAAATATTTAGCACAGCAGGAATCATCATAGCATACATAGCAAATTTTGGTTTTCCTTCTGCTCTAATCGTAGGGTTTCCCATCATTGCAAAAGCTAAAAAGGGAACTCCATAAATAATCACACTAAAATAGTCTGATGCAATTGGTAAAATATCGCCTTTTGCACCAAATAAATTTAAAATTGGTACACTAAAAAGGTTGCCAAGTAAAACAAATGTAATGGCTAAAATGACTGTTAAACAAATTTGATTTCCGAAAGTTAAAAATGCTTTTTCGTAGTTGTTTGCACCTAAAGCCCTAGAAATTATAGAACTTCCACCAATTCCAATACCCATTCCAATAGAAGAAATTAAAAATGCAATAGGCAAAACTACTGTAATGGCTGCAATTGCTAAAACACCAATCCATTTTCCTACAAAAATGGTGTCTACAATCATGTTTAAAGACATTACAAGAATCCCTATAGTTGCAGGAACTGCTTGTTTTATCAATAATTTGCTAATTTTTTCGGTACCTAAATCGCTTGCTAATTTGTTCATATGATTTGCCAAATATCAACATAAATTAGAAGTTGAACGGAATTCTATCATCAATAATTATTATACAATTATTTAAAATGATAAGTTTGTAAAAAAGGAATAATGAAAGATATTTTTGAACTAGAAATAGTTGTAAATTTAGAAGATATAGACGTTTTAAATCATGTAAATAATGTAGTTTATGTAAAATGGATGGATAAGGTTGCGTTTGAGCATTGGGCATTTTTAACCAGAAATAACCCTTTACCTCAGTTTATTTGGGTTGTATTAAGACATGAGATAGATTATGTAAAACAAGCCGTTTTAGGTGATAAAATTACAGTAAAAACTTGGGTAGGAGAAACCAAAGGTTTTAAATCTGAACGTTATATGGAGTTTTATAAAAACAATGATGTGTTGGTAAAAGCTAAAACAATTTGGGGCATGTTAGATACAGAAACTTATAAGCCATCTAGAATTAGAGAAAACGTGCTAAATGTATTGCAGCCACCTAAATAAAAGTATCTTTGTAACTTATTAAGAAAGATTAGTTATGAGTACATTTTTAGATTTAGGCATTCAAAAAGAATATATAAAAGGGTTAAACGAATTGGGAATTAAAATTCCATCTGAAATTCAAGAAAAAGCCATACCAATTTTATTAAATTCTAAAACCGATTTTGTAGGTTTAGCACAAACAGGTACAGGTAAAACTGCAGCTTTTGGATTACCAATATTACAAAATATTGATGCTAAAAAAGATGAAATACAAGCCTTAATTTTATCGCCAACGAGAGAGTTGGTGCAACAAATAAAAAAGCAACTTTTTAAATTCACAAAATATTGTAACGATAAAATCTTTTTAGAAGCCGTTTTTGGTGGCGAAAAAATTGACATCCAAATTAAAAACTTACAAAGAACTACACATGTTGTAATTGCAACACCTGGTAGATTGGTAGATTTAATTGAACGAGGAGAAATAGACATCAGTAATATAAAAACGTTGGTTTTAGACGAAGCAGACGAAATGTTGTCTATGGGTTTTAAACAAGATTTAAATAGAATTTTAAAGTTTACAACTGGGCAAAGAAACACATGGTTGTTTTCTGCAACAATGCCAGAAGAAATTCAAAGGATTATAAAAACTTACATGGATTCTAATTCGCCAAGAGTAGAAATTAATAGAAACTCTTTGGTAAACGAAAACATAAGGCATCAATATGTAAAAACAACCATCAAGCAAAAAACAAATGATATTGTTGCTTACATAGAAAAAAGAGGTACAGAAAGAGGTATTATTTTTTGTAGAACAAAATTAGGCGTTCAAAACTTGTACAATCAACTAAAAGAAGAAGGTTTTTCTGTAGGAGCTTTAGAAGGAGATATGCAGCAAAGAGATCGTGAAAAAGCCATGAGAGCTTTTAAAAACGGTAGCATGCAGTATTTAATATCTACAGATGTTTCGGCTAGAGGTATAGATGTAAGAGGTTTAGAATTTATTATTCATCATCAATTACCAGAACAATTAGAGTATTATACACACAGAAGTGGTAGAACTGCTAGAGCAGGAAAAACAGGAAATTCTATTGCTTTTATTTTACCAAGCGAATTACCTAGAATACACGAAATTCAAAAAGAATTAAACATAAAGTTTACCGAAATTACTACGTAAATGGATGTTATTTACATTTTAGATATTTTAGGAACTTTTGCTTTTGCAGTAAGTGGTGCCTTGGTTGCTTCTGATAAAAAGTTCGATTTATTCGGGGTTTTAATAATTGCTTTTGTAACTGCTGTTGGTGGCGGTATGCTAAGAGATTTATTAATTAATGCACACCCAATAAATTGGATTGGAGATTTAAACTATTTATACACTATTTTTATTGCTGTAATAACCACTATTTTATTTAAAAGTAAAATTTTACCTTTAAGTAAAACCATGTTTTTGTTTGATACTGTTGGTTTAGGTGTTTTTACATTGTTAGGTTTACAAAAAGGATTGTCTTACAATTTGCACCCAATCATAGCTTTAATTATGGGGATGACTTCTGCTGTTTTTGGTGGGGTTTTAAGAGATGTTTTAACCAATAAAGTACCTTTGATTTTTCAAAAAGAAATTTATGCCTCTGCTTGTTTAGCTGGCGGAATCGTTTTTTTAATTTTAAAATCTTTACATGTAGATAATCAACTAAATTTTATGATAGCCGTATCTGTTGTGGTTGTAATTAGAGTAATTGCTGTAAAGTTTCATTTAGAACTTCCTAAAATTAAAGACGATATTTTTACAAAATCAAACAAATAAAATGAGAACATTTGATACGATTGCCGATTTTAAAACAATGCTTGGTAAAGATTTACCAACAGGAAATTGGTATACCGTTTCTCAACAAATGATAAATGATTTTGCCAATGCAACTTTAGACAAACAATGGATTCATGTTGATGAAGCTAGAGCAGAGAAGGAGACTCCTTTTAAAAGTACGATTGCTCATGGTTTTATGTCTGTTGCTATGATTTCTAAACTTTTAGAAGATGTTTTTAGTATTAGAACTCTAAAAATGGGCTTAAACTATGGATTGAATAAAGTTCGTTTCCCAAATCCCGTTCCTGTAAACAGTCAATTAAGAATACATACTACTGTTAAGAAAATTGAAGATTTAGATAATAACGGAATTAAAGTTACTTTTTCTTGTACCATAGAAATTAAAAATGCAGCAAAACCAGCTTGTGTAGCTGAGTTTATTGCTGCATTGTTTGAATAAAAAAGGGCTACTGCATTTTTTAATTTAAAATGCCATCTTGAACGCATTTTTTCGAATACCAAATTAAAAAGAGCGAGATTACTATAATCATAACAGGCATTATAACACTTGGTAGTGCTATGTTTGTTAATAAGTAACCTTGTTGTGCAATGGCACAAATACCTGAAATTAAAAATAATTGATAGGCAAACTTCTTTTTTAATAAAAGTACAATACAAGCTAAAGTACCTACAAAAACAGCCAGTACAAACAAAGCTGTATACCAAGCAGGGTGTTCAATTAAATAAAGGGCTTGTTGATCTTTAGGTAAAGTCGCAATTTGTGCATCTGTAATAAATGCTTGCATTAAATAAGCAATTGCACCCATTAAATTCCAAAGGAGGGCGATAGGACCAATGACCCAAAAGGATCCTGGTGTTTTTTTGTTAGGAGTCATAATAATAAGTTTCGGTGTTTGTTCTTTTAAATTTAGTCAAAATAAATTGATTAATTCAAAAATGTAAAGTATATTTGTCATTATATAAAATAAACTTGTCTAATTGTAAAATAAAATACGATGTCTAAATCAACTATTTGTGAAAGAGAAAGAAAACAACTTCAAAAAATGAATAAATTTCAACTTGGGAATCCATATAAAAAAGCAGGACATATTATTGCAATAGGTGCTTTTCTTTTAATGATTTTAAGAAAATATATTGAAGATTCAGAATGGATTCGTCCAATTTTACAGGGAACACTGTTAATTGGCTTATTAATCATTTCATTATCTAAAGAAAAAATAGAAGATGAGTATTTAGATAGTTTACGTTCTCAGTCTTATAGATTGGCTTTTATTTTAGCAATCGTTTATTCTTTAGTACAACCTGCCATTAATTATGCAGTGGCTACTTTGTTAAATCAAGATGATACATTATCTAGTTTTAGTTATTTTCAAGTATTGTTTTTTATGTTAATTGTGCAATTGCTGTTTTTTTGGCAATTAAAAAGAATGAATAACTAAGATGAAAAACACATTAAAAGTACAGAGAGCCATTTTAGAATTAACACAAGATGATTTGGCGAAAAAAATAGGAGTATCAAGACAAACCATTAATTCTATCGAAAAAAACAGGTATGTTCCTTCTACAGTATTGGCATTAAAACTCTCTACTATTTTTAATATACCTGTAAACGATTTTTTTACTTTAGAAGAAGAAGATTAGATTTCTTAGATAAATTATATATAAGACCTCACAAAATAACTTTGTGAAGTTTTTTACAGATTCGAAAATAAATGATTAATTTATAGAAATAACTGCGGTTTTAAACAAGTTTGCTTTGGTTTTAAAAAAGGTGTTTTCTAATTTTATAGCTTTTAATTTGGCTTCTATAAGTTTTACTTCTCTATAGTTAACTAAAAATAAAGAACTTTCTCCTAAAAAGAACTTTCTATCTTCTGCTTTTAAAAGGGTGGTATAATCTTTAACAATATTAGCAGTTAAATCGTTTTGTAAAATATATGATTCTAACTCTTGTTGTATACCCGACACTTTATTTTTAATAGTAAGTTTAGCTACTTCATTTTCGTATTTTTTATCATTCAATTTAACGTTAGCCAATTTTAAATCTCCTCGTTCCTTTCTTAAAAATAAGGGGAGTTTAAATTTAATACTTGCTTTATAATCTTGCATATTCAGCGTGTTTATTTGATTTCTATTCTGAGTCAAAAAATTATATTGCACATCTAAATTTGGTAATAAGTTATTCATTTTAAATCTTCTATTTACATCAAGGCTTTTAATTTTAAACTCTAAAGACCTTATTTTTGGGTGCTTGTTAATATCAAAATTTTCATTATTAAATAAAGCAATATTAAAGGTAGCATCAATAGAATTAAAAGTATTTATATCGGGTAGGATGTTGTCTTGTAATTCTACTGGAGTGTTATCATTCAGCCATAAAAAATTAGATAATTCTAATGAAGATTTTACCAATTTAATTCTAGCTTTTTCTAAATTTAGCTTTCTTGTATCTAAAGTTATTTTTGCTTCTGTAGTATCTATGGCTGGTTTTTCACCTTCAAAAAAAGCTCTTTTTGTTAATTTAAATCTAGTAATAGCATTTTCTAAAAATTCTTTATAAACCCTTTGTTCATTATAATTTTTTAACCAAGTAAAGTATGATAAAGAGGCATTGTACAATATATTATTTACTACTATTTGTTGGTCTTCCTTTGCTTGATTTAAAAACAGTTTCGCCTGTTTTAAAGACGCCATTCTTTTGTTAATTAACAAACCTTTTAATAAAGAAGCAGAAACACCAGCACTGTACAAACCGTCTGTTGGCACGTTTGCTTCAGGATTTAAAAAAACGCCATCATTGTTTTCAAAATTTGCCTTAAATTCTAAGCCATAATAGGTAGGTATTTTAAAAGCTGCATTTAGTTTGGTGTAATACTCTTTGTCTTTAAATTCTTTTTTATCAAAATCTACCTCTATTTTAGGGTCAAAAGCACCTCTTGCTTTTAAAAGTTTTGCTTCACTTTCGTTAATTACAAGGTTGGCTTGTTTTACAATAGGATGAAAACTTTTTACATAGCCTAAATATTCAGACAGCGTCATTACAGAAGTAACTTTTTCTTGTGAAAAAACACTGGCAGAAATCAACAAAAACAGCATTAAAATATACTTTTTCATGTTTTTAAAATCTTAAAATGGCTATATTATTTCTTTTTTGCGTCAGATTTTCCTTTGTTACTTCCGTTAGGTTGATAGTAGTTAGGAGGGAAGCTGTTTAGCTGTCTCCAAAGCTCAAACCAAATAGGAACATCTTCTAATAAAGCAATGGTTCTTGCTCCAGAACCTACTCTGATGGCTTGTGGCCATGTGTGGTCTGTTTCATCAGGTGCTAATAAAACTCTGTATTTACCATTGTCACTTATAAAATTTTGTATTGCCACAACTTTTGCACCATAAGTACCATACGAAACATTGGGCCAACCAGAAAAAACAATGGCGGGCCAACCATCAAATTGCACACGTACTTTTTCGCCAATATGTAATAATGGTAAATCTATTGGTCTTACAAAGGTTTCTACAGCTAAATCGTATTTTTCTGGCATAATACCCACCAAATCATCCCCTTCTTTAAAAGTCCCACCAATTCCGCCTTTTATGGCTTTGTTTATAAAACCATCATGAGGTGCTGTTATGTATAACAAATTTCTTCTTACAGTATAGTTGCTATTGCTATTTTCTAGTTTTGATACCTGAACTTCTGCATCAAAACCACTAGACATGGCTGTAGACATATCACTCTGAGCTTTAGAAATTTTATTACTGTACTCTGCAGTAATTCTTGTGATTTCTATTTTTGCATTAATAACATTGTTTTTACTTTCTAGTAATTTGTTTTCTTTATTTATTAAAGCTGCTTGTGTTTTTTGTAGTTTTAAGTTTTTCTCTTCTACATCTTTAACAGCTGCAATACCTTCACTTTCTAATGTTTTTGCACGTATATATTGTCTTTTAGCTATTTTTATATTGGTTTTAGCAGCTTCAAACTCAATACTATCACTTTGTACTTTTAGTTTAGATTGTAGCAATTTATTTTTTGCCATATCTAACTTTAAAATTTGTTCTCTTTTTAGAGAGGTTATTTGTCTTTTTAATGCGTTTACTTTTTCTTTATAAGCACCAACAGATAAAACTTTTGAATTAATTTGTTGATTGGTTCTCTCAATTAATTGATCGTCGAAATAATCGGTCTTAATTTCAGAAATTCTAAGAATAGTATCTCCTTTTTTAACATAATCTCCTTCTCTTACAAACCATTCTTCTATTCTACCAGGAATTTGAGATTGTATGGTTTGTGGTCTTTGTTCTGGCGTTAAAGTGGTAACAATACCTTGGCCAGTAATATTCTGTGTCCAAGGTAAAAAAAGTATAATAAAGCCTAGAATGGCAAAAACTAATAAAAATTTATTAAATGCTTTGTAATAGTTTTTGGTAAAGATTTCTTTACCAGATTTAAATAAAGTTAAATCTACCTTTTTATTTAATTGATTGTTAGAAATATTTAACATAGCTATTATATTATAGATTTAATTTCTCCTTTTTCTAAGGTTATTATTTGCTGACATTGTGTGCTCCAGCTTTTTTTACTACTTACAACTATTAATGCCCAAGGTTTATCTGGAGCTGTTAAATATTTAATAATATCTTTAGTTTCCTCTAAATTAAATTGATCTAAAGGATCTTCTAAAATGAGCACTTGGGGTTGTTTAATAATTGCTCTAGCTAATAGTATTTTTTTAGCAATGGTAAAAGACATTTGTTTTCCTTCTGGATAAATTATTGTTTCTAAACCATAAGGTTGCTCTTTGATAAACTGATTTAAACCTACAATATCAAGTGCTTTATAAATAATACTATCATCTATCTCTTTATCACCAAAAACCAAGTTGTCTTTTATAGTTCCTTCAAAAGGAGTTTCATCTGATAGTGATAAACCCAATTGAGAACGATAATGATTTAAATGTAAGCTGTTTAACGATAAGTTATTAATGTAAATATTGCCCTCTGTTGGTTCTATAATTCCTGATAATAAACGTAGTAAACTAGATTTTCCTGCACCACTTTCTCCTTTAATTAAAATTCTACTTTTAGGATGTAAAACTAGAGAAACATCTTTTAAAATAGGTTTTTTTCTATCTGCTACTCTATAAGATACATTGTCTAGTTCTATTGTTAAACCATCTTTAAACATCGGTCTTTCTCCATCCTGAGATTCTAATTCTTTGTCAACCACCTGGCCAATTTTTTCTATAGATGTTAATACATCATAAAAAGATTCTAATCCAATAATAAGTTTTTCTACAGATTGAATAACCAATAAAATGATAATTTCTGCTGCAACAAACTGGCCAATATTCATTTCTTGATTTAAAACCAAAGCTCCACCAATTAGCAATAAACTAGCCGTTACAACAACTTTAAAACCAACCATTTGAGAAAATTGTAGTATTAAGATTTTAAAATGACTTTCTCTTGCTTTTAAATATTGATCTACCAACGCATCATTTTTTTGAATTGCCAAATTTGTGTTTCCAGAAAGTTTAAAACTCACTACAGTTCTTGCTACCTCTTGTATCCAATGTGCTACTTTATATTTAATTTTAGATTCTTTTAAACTAGTTTCTAAACCTTTTTGAGCCGTAAATTTAAATACAATGTAAATAAGCAATAATAATAGAATGCCAAATATGATAAAAAATGGATGATAGAAGGATAACAAAATCAATGCAAAAATAATTTGCAATAATGCTGTAGGTACATCAATTAAAATTTTAGAGAGTCCTTTTTGAATGGTTAATGTATCAAAAAAACGATTTGCCAATTCTGGTGGATAATAATTACGCAACTCATTCATTTTTATTTTTGGAAAGCGATAACTCAACTCAAAAGAAGCTCTTGTAAATATTCTTTGTTGAATGGTTTCTATAATTCTTAGTTGCATTAATTGTAAAGCTCCAGAAAAAATTACACCAAGTGTAACTACAATTACTAAAACAACCCAAGAAGTAGAAATTTGTGCTCCTTGTATTAAGTTAATAATCGCTTGAATACCTAAGGGTAGTGATAGAGCAACAATACCACCAAAAATTGCATAATAAAAAATTTGAAAAATATCACGTTTTTCTAACCTTAATAAGTTGATAAACCGTTTCCAAGGGTGTAATTTTTTTTCTTCCATATTTATCTAATGGTATTTTTTACTAATTCAATAAAAAATTCTTTGGGTGTGTTTTTTTGTTTGCAATTTGTAATAGAAGGGAAGTGCTCTGTTAAAAAGTGTTGATGCAAACCTCCTTCTAAAATAGTACTAGCTAAACTTAACCCGTATTTGTAGTTGGGCTTTATTGCTAAAATCATTTGCTCTAATCTTAAAATTAGACGTTTATAAGTTTCAAAATACCCTTCTTTATTATCTTTATCAACCTCTTTAGTTAAATATGATTTAGAGCTTTCATTTACAATTATTTTATATAAAAATACTTCGTTAACATGAGAAAATGTAGAGTCCTCTTTTACTTTTCTTGTAAATACATCTATAGCTTTTTCTAATTTTTGTTGATTGTCTGAAATACTAAACGTTTCTATAACCAATTGATACTCTAACCAAGCCCAATACCAAGAGGATAGATAAAGCAACAATTTGTGCTTACTTTCAAAATATCTGTAAATAGAACTCTCATTAGAGCCAATTTTGGTTCCTAATTTTTTAAAAGTAAAATTTTCAAAACCAATTTCATTTATTAGTATAATGCTATTTTCTACTATACGTTTTCCTAAATCGGATGTTTCTGGATCTTTAATATATACATTGTTAGGTACAGAAATTTTTAAAACAGATAATAAATTTTTCATTTCGAATTATTTTCAACAATTGCAAATATAATAGTAATACTATTACAAAAGTTTAAAATACTTTTTTTTGTAAAAAAATTAACATTTAACAGAACAACTTAAACACAAGAGATGTTTTTAGATATTTATTCTTACAACTTTATTTTCCTATCAAAATAATATTGAAAATATTTCTTTAATAAATTTGTATATTTGTAATTTATTAGAAGAAATATACTTTGATGTTTTAAAACTTCTGTAGCTAAAATTACCAAGCATTTTCTAATAAACAGTACTAATTTTAATATTCTAATATTTTTAATGGCAAAATCGCAACAGACATTTAGTAAAAGTGAAAAAGAAAAGAAGCGTTTAAAAAAACGTGAAGAAAAACGTAAAAAAATGGAGGCTAGAAAAGCCGACAAAGAAGCAAATGGTAATGGAGGTATTCAATTTGCTTACGTAGATCATAATGGAAATTTAACAGATACCCCACCAGACCCAGAGTTAAAGGTAGAGTATGAGTTAGAAGATATACAAATATCTGTAACTAAAAAAGAAGATTTACCAGAAGAAGATCCTGTAAGAAAAGGAAAAGTTTCTTTTTTTGATTCTTCTAAAGGTTTTGGTTTTATTATTGATACAGAAAATAATGAGAAATATTTTACACACGTAAGTGGTTTAATAGATGAAATTGCAGAGAATGATAAAGTTTCTTTTGAACTAGAAAAAGGAATGCGTGGTATGAATGCTGTTAAAGTAAAAAAAGTATAATCAATATATTCAAATACATTCTACAAGTTAGCCTTCTATTGCAAAATAGAAGGTTTTTTTATGACAATTCGTCTAGAGTTTCTATTAGTATTTTACAACCTTCTACGATTTCTTTATCAGAAATTGTTAAAGGTGGTGTAATACGCATTGCCCTTTGTTCAAACAATAAAAAGAATAAAATTAGTCCTTTTTCTAAACACTTGTGTATTGTTTTTACTGCTAGTTCTGGTGTTTTTACAATGGCAGCTAACATTAATCCTTTTCCTCTTATTTCTAAGATTGATGAATGCTGTAAATGTCTTCTAAAAAGTTGTTCTTTTCTAAGGCTTTTTTTTAGTAAATTTTTATTTAAAATTTCTTTTACAGTTGCATTCGCAGCTGCTGCAATTACAGGATTACCAGCAAAAGTAGAAATATGACCAAGTTTAGGATTGTCTTTTAACAAACTCATCATTTTAAAAGAAGCTAAAAAAGCACCAATTGGCATACCACCACCTAACCCTTTTCCTGTAACTACAATATCTGGAGTTACATTATAGTTTTCGAAACCCCAAAAGGTTCCTGTTCTTCCAATTCCTGTTTGTATTTCGTCTAAAATTAACAATGCACAAACTGAATCACATTTTTGTTTTAATTTGACTAAAAAATTATTTTTAGGTTCAATAAAACCAGCACCACCTTGTATGGTCTCAACAATTACTGCTGCTGTTTTATGGGTTATCTTATTTAAATCTTCATCTGTATTAAAACCAATAAACTTTGTGCCAGGTATTAAAGGCCTAAATGCACTGTTTTGTTTTTCTACACCAGAAACACTCATTGCCCCCATAGTATTGCCATGATATGAGTTTTTAGCAGCAATTATTTCTGCTCTCTTGGTTACTCTTTTGGCTAGTTTTAAAGCCCCTTCTGTAGCTTCTGTTCCTGAATTTGTTATGTAAACTGCATTTAAGTTTTTGGGTGAATTTTGCGCCAATAATTTACACAAATCTACTTGTGGTTTTTGTATAAACTCACCATAAACCATTACATGTGCATAATTATCTAATTGATTTTTAATAGCTTCCGTAACTTTTGGATGATTGTGCCCCAAGCTATTTGCCGAAACACCAGCCACAAAATCTAAATATTTTTTCCCTTTGGTATCAAATATAAAACTGCCTTTTGCTTTAGAAATCTCTAATGCAAGTGGGTGAGGACTGGTTTGTGCTTGATATGTAAAGAAATCTTTTTTCATCTAATTTTTAGTGGGTAGAATTTCTTTTTTTCTTTTTCTCTCTTTTTTAGGAAGTTTTTTTAAAGCGGGTTTTACCAAATCTTTTTTAGATTTTTTTGGTGATTTGTCTTGTGTATCCTTTTTAAAAATATCTTCTTTAGATTTAGGTTGTTCTGTTTCTCGCCAAATAAAACCATTTAACCTGTTTACTTCTTCTGGTAATTTAGAAGGAGGGTAGGTAGTGCCTTCTGATTTTTTTAAATATTTTATTTGCTCTATTTCACCTTCATTTAAAGTAAATTCTATGTTACTAGAAATTTCTTTGGTTACGGTTTCTAAAACTCCTTCTTCATTTCTATTAAAATATACAGACTCAGCATTACCCTTTACTAATAGAAGTTTAAGTTTGTTTTCTAAAAACTTACCAAATATATTTCTTCCTTTAATTTGATTAAAGTTATCATTTGATAAAGAGTCTTTAGAGACTATAAATGAGTTGTTTAATACTTTTAAAGAATCTAGCTTTTCTGTTTCTATATTAGATAGTAAGTGAATGGTATCTCCAGTAATTTGATTACCATCTGACCATAAAACGGGGTTGCTAAACATTCTTGTTAAGCCTTTTTCTTGGTTTGTATGTATCGAATCGCACTTACCTTGTAAATCTGATTTAAAGATTTTTACATTATGATAGGTTCTAACAATTCTTTTATCTGGAACTCCTGTAACTAATAAAGTATCTCCGTGAATAAAGGTAGAATCTTTATCTATAATAGAAATGGCAACTGCTCTTTTGATGATAAAAAGTGAATCTTTTTCTTCGAAAATTTCTGCATAATTCCCTCTGGTAACAAAGTTTTTCACGGTATCTATCACCTGTATATTGTTGGTTGCAGAGGCAAACCCGTTCTTTTTATCGTAATACAAACTATCTCCTTCTACAGTTCTTTCTTTTAAGTAAAGTTTTGCGTTTTTAATAAAATAAGAAATATCTGTTTTGGTGTTGTAAAAACCTCGTTCACAATAAATTTTATTTTTGTTTTTTGTATTGGTGATGGTAGATGGTCCATATAAATAAACCAAACCAGAGTTGGTGTAATAATCTAAGTGATTAGAGGCCAAATTATGCTCAGGATTAACAATAGTAACTCTTGTTGTAGCTGTAAATTTTTTGTTTTCTAGATAATAATTTCCAATTTTACTTTTTAATGTATTTGTTTTGTCTTTTATAGTGGCAAAAGTTCTATAATATAGTTTTTGATTTAATCTATCAAAATGAAGCGTATCTGTAGTTAAAGTCATTTCTGGGTCTTTTAAAACCACATTTCCCCAAGAGAGCGCCTGTTCTGTATTGGCATCATAATCAACATAATCACTAGTTTGTGTTATGGTATCACCTTGTTTAATGAGTACATTATCTATGGCCTTAAAAAAGTTTAGTTTTTTATAATAAAAGGCTTTGCTACAAGTTAATACAGCACCTTTATGAGTCATTTTCACATTCCCTAAAAGCACAGTAGCACCCGGGTATTTTTCTTCGTCTACAAATTGTTGTGCAGCACCAAAAACCATTTTTTTAGTTTGCGAAAAAACAAAGGCTGTTTGTGTTAGAAATAGAAATAAAAGTATTCTTTTCAAAATAAACGATTTTACGCAAAAATAATGAAAAGAAAATGGCAAACTATTAAAGAAGAGTAAAATTCTAGCTATATTCTTTTTTTTTGCTAAATACTTTGAACTGTAGTTTTTTTGCTTTCGGAAAAAGAATATTATTTTCTATATGGATATGCTCTTGCAATCGATCATCAAAATTCTTTAATTTTATATATAAAAGTTTAAATGAGTTGCATATGTTTTCTGGTAGAATATAGTAATTGGTAAGTGTTGCTATTTTTTGAAATGTCTTACGAATTTTATAGTGCTCGTCTTCAAAACTATCTATAATTTTTAGTTTTTTTGAAGAATTATATTTAGAAGTAGAGGAAGCATTCTCGAGTTTTAATAACTCATTTAAGTAAGGAAACAAGATGGTTTCCTCGTTTTTCATATGTTCTAAAATTTCTTCTGAAACAACTTGTATTAAGTTGTTAACTTCTAATAATTCAGGATATTGTTTACTATATAAATCAGCTACTTTTTTACTATATTGTTTTAGTATTAATATGTTTTCTTCTTTATAATTGTGATGAATTTCTGATAGGAATTCAATTAAAAAATCTAATTTCCAAGAATTGTAGTTTTGTAAATAATAAACATCTTTATGTGCAGCTACTAATTTATTTATGATTTTTTTACTATCTATATTTTTATGCTCGCAAACTGTTAAAAAGTTTTTATTCCCTTCTATACAATAGTCTATATTAAACTCTTTAAATACTTTAGACGTATTGATGTTATTTAAAACAATATCTGCAATTAGCTTATTTTCAAAACGTTTCATGTATCATTTAATTTTCTACAAATTTCGATGAAATAAACGGCAGTAAATATGACTTTTATCAGTACTTCAATTAAATTTTAAAATAGATGAAAACTAATTTTAGACAACACAAAAAAGCCTTATTCTTAATTAGAAATAAGGCTTTTTCTTATAAAAAGTAAAATGTATTATCTTTCTATAGTTTGTTTTCTATCTGGACCTACAGAAACTATTTTTACAGGTACGCCTGTTTCTTTTTCTATAAAAGCAACATACTCTAGTAAGTTTTTAGGCAATTGATTTGCAGAAGTCATTTTTGTTAAATCTTCTGTCCAACCTTTAAATTCAGTATAATTTACAGAAATATTTTCTGGTTCTATATTGTATGGTAAGTGAGCAATTTCTTTACCTTTATAATTGTATGATGTACATACTTTTAAAGTATCAAAACCAGAAAGTACATCACCTTTCATCATCATTAATTGTGTTACACCATTTACATCTACAGCATATTTTAAAGCTACTAAATCTAACCAACCACATCTTCTTGGTCTACCAGTTGTTGCTCCAAATTCGTGCCCAACTTTTGCCATAGTTGCTCCATCATCATCAAACAATTCTGTAGGAAAAGGACCAGACCCCACTCTAGTGGTATACGCTTTAAAAATACCAAAAACTTCGCCAATTCTATTAGGTGCTACACCCAAACCTGTACAAGCTCCAGCAGCAGTTGTATTAGATGATGTTACAAAAGGATAGGTACCAAAATCGATATCTAATAAAGAACCTTGAGCGCCTTCTGCTAAAATTGTTTTTTTATCCTTAATTGCTTGGTTTAAAAATTCTTCGCTATCTATAAACGCTAAGGTTTTAAGCTTGTCAATTCCTTTACAGAATTCTGCTTCTAATTCTTTTAAGTCATATTCTATTTGAACATCAAAAAACTTTAACATTTTAATATGCTTTTCTGTAAGCGCATCGTATTTTTCTTTCCAGTTTTCTAATTCTAAATCTCCAACTCGCATACCGTTTCTGCCAGTTTTATCCATATAAGTTGGGCCAATACCTTTTAAAGTAGAACCAATTTTAGCTTTACCCTTTGAAGTTTCTGATGCCGCATCTAACAATCTATGTGTAGGTAAAATTAAATGTGCTTTTCTAGAGATTAATAATTTAGAAGTATAATCTATATTGTGTTTGTCTAGATTTTCTAATTCTTTTTTAAAAATTACAGGGTCAATAACAACACCATTCCCTACAACATTTAATGCTGTTTTGTGAAAAATACCTGAAGGGATTGTGTGTAAAACGTGTTTTGCGCCATCAAAAATTAAAGTATGTCCTGCATTTGGCCCTCCTTGAAAACGCGCAATGATATCATAATTTTTAGTTAATACGTCTACAATTTTTCCTTTTCCTTCGTCTCCCCATTGTAATCCTAGTAATAAATCTACAGCCATTAGTTGTGTTAATTTGTTGTTTGTTTTGTTGTATTGTTTTTAGTTTATTGGCAAAATACCAACAGAATGTTGTTATTTTTTCTTTTTTGTCCCGTAAAAGTAAAGTGAATGATTATGAATATCAATATCAAAAATTTCTTCTATGGTTTTTTTAATAATTTGTATTCTTGGATCGCAAAATTCTTTAACATCTCCAGAGTCTGTAAAAATTACGTGGTCGTGATTTTTATCGAAGTAACTTTTTTCATAACGAGCCATCGATTGTCCATCAAATTGGTGTTTTCTAACCAAACCACAATTTAATAAAATATCAATGGTGTTGTAAAGCGTAGCTCTGCTAACTCTATAATTTTTATTTTTCATTTTAATATAAAGAGATTCTATATCAAAATGTTCATCTGCATCATAAATTTCTTGAAGAATAGCATAACGCTCAGGTGTTTTTCTGTGCTTATTTTCTTCTAAATAGGATGTAAATACTTTTTTTACTACTTCTTGATTTTCAAGAGAATTATTCATTTTCTTAAAATTTTACGAAAAGACAAATTTACAGTTATTTCTTTATAAAATACTTTTTTTTGAAAATGATATTTACAAAGTATTAACACGTTCTACATTTTTAACACCTTCAATTTTTTGCAGACTTTTTGTTAATTTATTCAACTGTGCACTGTTTTTAACGCTTAAGCTTATTTTTCCATCAAACACACCATTGTCTCCAGCAATATTAATACTGTTAATAAATACGCCCATATTGTTAGAAATTATTCGGGTTACATTATTTACGATCCCTTTATTATCGACACCATTTATATGTAAAATTGCTTTAAAATCTTGCTTGGTAGAATCTATCCATTTTGCTAGCATAATTCTGTAAGCATAGTTAGATTGTAAAGAAATTGCGTTTGGACAGTTTTTTTTATGCACTTTAATCCCTTCATTTATAGTTAAAAAACCAAAAACGGTATCTCCTGGTATTGGATTACAACATTTAGAGAGTTTGTAGTCTAATATTTCTTCTTCTTTACCAAAAACAAGCGCATCAAATTTATTAGTTACTTCTTCAGTATCTATAAGTTCTTTATTGGTGGTATTTTTTCTTCTTAACTTGGTTTTAAAGAAATTTAAAATAGTACTATTTCTCTGTGTAACAAATGCTTTTAATTGTGTATTGTCTATAGAACCATTACCAATTCTAAAAAACAAATCGAAACTAGTTCTAAGTTTAAAGAAATTGACAAGTTCGTTCGTTGTTTTTTCGGTAAACGGTATTTTTAAATGACGTAATTTTCTAGTTAAAATTGCTTTTCCTTCTTCGGCAATTTGTTTTTCTTCATCTTTTAAAGCAGCTCTAATTTTTGTTTTTGCCCTTGCTGTTATTACAAAATCTAACCATCTAGCATTGGGTTTGTTAGAAGCGCTTGTAATTACCTCTATTTGATCTCCACTTTTTAAAGTGTAACTTAAAGGCACTAACTTGCCATTTACTTTTGCGCCTCTACATTTTAAACCTACATCTGTATGTATAGAAAAGGCAAAATCTAATGCAGACGCATCTTTTGGTAACGATTTTAATTCACCTTTAGGTGTAAAAACATAAATTTCTTTAGCATATAAGTTTAGTTTAAATTCTTCTACAAAATCAACTGCATTTAAACTTTGGTTTTCTAGCGATTCTTTTAATCTATTTAACCATGTTTCTAAACCACTTTCGTTGGTGTTTCCTTGTTTGTATTTAAAATGTGCTGCATAGCCTTTTTCTGCAATTTCATTCATTCTATTAGAACGAATTTGTACTTCTACCCATTTTGCATCAGGGCCTACCACTGTAATGTGCAAAGCTTCGTAACCTGTAGATTTGGGTTGCGAAATCCAATCTCTTAAACGAACAGGGTTGGGCTTAAAATAATCTGTAACTATCGAATAGATTTTCCAGGCATCAAATTTTTCGTCTTTAGAGGTAGGTGTAAATATAATTCTAATGGCAAATTTGTCATAAACCTCATCAAAAGTTACATTTTGTTTTCGCATTTTTTTGCGAATAGAATAAATGGACTTGAAACGTCCTTTTATGTCATAATCAAAATTTTCTTTATCTAAGCCCTCTTTTAATCTATCTGCAAAGGTTTCTAAATATTTTTGTTGATCTTCTTTACTCTCTTTAATTTTTGCAACAATATCATTAAAAACCTCTGGTTCTGTGTATTTTAAACCTAAGTCTTCTAATTCTGTTTTAATATTATACAGTCCTAGTCTGTGTGCTAAAGGTGCATAAATATAAAGGGTTTCTGAGGCTATTTTTACTTGTTTGTATGCAGGCATTGCATCCATAGTTTGCATGTTGTGCAATCGGTCTGCAATTTTTATTAAAATGACTCTAACATCATCATTTAATGTTAATAGCATTTTTCTAAAATTTTCTGCTTGTATAGAGGCGTCTTGTTCTTTGTTTAAACGAGAAATTTTGGTGAGTCCATTTACAATTCTTGCAATAGTTTCACCAAATAGCTGCTCCATATCATCTAAGGTGTACTCTGTATCTTCTACAACATCATGCAACAATGCTGCTGCAATAGAGGTTGCACCTAAACCAATTTCTAAAGCTACAATTTTTGCTACAGCAATGGGGTGAAAAATATAAGGCTCGCCTGTTTTTCTACGTTGTTTAGAATGTGCGTCTACAGCAATCTCGAAAGCCTTTCTAATCAGCTCTTTATCTTCTTTAGAAAGCACCTCATAAGTTCCTTTTAGCAAATCTTTATACCGATTTGCTATTTCCTTATTTTCTTCTTCAATGGTTGCTAAATATGCCATAAATAACTGTAAGATTTGTGTTTAAAAATCTAAAGTGAATTTAGCAATAAGTATTTGAACAAGCAAGAAAATTAAAGTCTAAATTTTTAAAAATTTGATGTTATTATTCTTCTAAATTTTTTACTCTATCCAACAAAGTTGGATGTGAATAATGCATGAAAACATAAGCAGGATGTGGGGTTAAATTACTCAGGCTATTTTTAGAAAGTTTTTTTAAAGAGCTAATTAAAGGTTTGCCAGCAAAGGTATTTTTTGCAAAATTATCTGCTTGGTACTCAAATTTTCTAGAAATATAATTCATTACAAAACCTGTAATTTCTGATATTGGAGAGTACAAAATACCAAATACAATTAAACCTGCATGAAAACTAGGTTTAGTTATATCAATAGCTTCAGAAAATATAGGTAAGTTTACAAATAACGATAACAAATACAAGGTAAAACCAGTAAGCAGGATAGAGGTAAAAAGATTAAAAACAATATGTTTTTTCTTGTAATGACCCACTTCATGAGCTAAAACAGCTACAATTTCATCGGTTTCTAAATCGTTTATAAGTGTATCAAAAAGTGTAATTCTTTTTTGAGAACCAAAACCAGAAAAATAGGCATTTGCTTTTGTAGAACGTTTAGAACCATCGATTACAAAAATATTGTCTAATTTAAAACCTACAGTTTGTGCGTATTTTTCTATGGCAAATTTTAATTCGCCATCTTCTAAAGGTGTTTGTTTGTTAAATATGGGAACTATTAATTTGGCATAAAAAAGATTCATAAATAAAGAAAAAACAGCGACTAAAACCCAAGCATAAATCCAAAAATTAGTTCCTGTTGTTTGATAAAACCAGATGATAATCGCTAAAACACCACCACCTAATATTGTACTTAAAAAGATTCCTTTAATTTTATCTAACCAAAATATTTTTTTGGTGGATTTGTTAAAACCAAATTTTTCTTCGATAACAAATGTTTTATAGTAAGAAAAAGGTGTGGTTAGAATATCTGACCCAATCATAATAATACCAAAGAAAATTAAAGCTATTACAATAGGGTTTTCTGAGATACTTCTCGCAAAATTATCTACATATTTAAAACCATTAAGAAAAAAGAACCCTAAAGTTAATAAGATTGAAAAAGTGGATGTTAGGTTCGTAAATTTTGCATTTTCCTTTTTATAGGCTTGAGATTTTTTATAGGCTTCTTCATCATACACATCTGCTAATTCAGCAGGTATTTTGTCATTAAAATGTTTGGCATTTAAGCTGTCTAAAATTTTGTCTACAACAAAACTGATGATTAAAATTGCGATTAAAATATAAAATAGAGTAGTGGGTTGCATTTTTTTAACTTGTTATTTGATTCAGTTAGTGTTGTATAGTACACTATTTATTTTCTGCAAAATAGATTTTTTATAAGTTATGTGTAAATGTTAGCTTTCGTTTTATAACTTCCATTCTTTAATTATTTCTTCATTTTTTTAGCGTACATGGCTGCACCAATAATACCGGCATTGTTTCTAAATTCTGCAGCTTTAACGGGTATATCTGTGGTTAAATATTTTTTAAAATTATTGTATTTTTTACTAATTCCGCCACCCAAAACAATTAAATTGGGTGTAAATACCAATCTTATATATTCTAATAAAGAATCAAATCTAATGGCCCATTCTTCTAATGTTAAGTCTTCTCTTTTTCTAACAGAATCAGCTGTGTATAATTCTATGATTTCTCCGTTGGTATGCAACATTTTACCTACTTCTAAATTCGGAATTAATTTACCTTTATAAAACAAACCAGAACCAATACCTGTACCAATGGTTACTACAAGCACCAGCCCTTTTTCTTTTTTTGCAGCACCTAAACTAACTTCTGCTAAACCCGCTAAATCTGCATCATTACTTACATAAAAAGGAATTTTACATTGCTTTTTAAACAACTTATCTACCTTTACACCTAGCCATTCTTCGCTTAAATTGCCAGAATGTATGCATTTACCACCTACAAGCGTGGTTGGAAAACTACAACCAACCTCTTTTTTCCAGTTAAAATGTACAATCATTTGTTTTACAACTTTAGCAACTGCTTCTGGTGTAGCTGGTTTTGGTGTAGGTATTCTATGTCTTTCAGATAATAATTCGCCTGTTTTGGTATTAACAATAGCCGCTTTTATACCAGAGCCACCTATATCTATTCCTAATGATTTCATATCTCAAGTGTTTTACAAATAATGGTTTATTTAAATAATCGTTGTCTTTTTGCTTCAAACAAAACAATGGCTGCTGCAACTGAAACATTCATAGAGTCAATTTTACCTTGCATAGGTATGTTTATGTTTTGGGTTGCTTGTTCTCTAAAAATAGTTGTTAAACCAGTGGCTTCTGTACCTACAACAATGGCTGTTGGTTTTGTATAATTTTCTTGAAAATACGGGTTTGAATTCTGCAAAGTAGTGGCATAAGTATGAATATTGTTCTTTTTTAAAAAACTAATAATTTCTTCTGATGTACCTACAGCAACTTGATTGGTAAAAACACAACCTACGCTAGAACGTATAATGTTTGGGTTGTAAACATCGCTCTTAGGATTTGCAATAAGTACAGCATCTATATTGGCTGCATCTGCAGTTCTTAAAATAGCGCCAACATTACCTGGTTTTTCTATACTTTCTGCAACTAAAACTAACGGATTTTCATTTTTAAAAACAATACTATCTAAAGAAAAATCTTTTGTTTTTGCAATGGCAATAATGCCTTCTGTAGAGTTTCTGTAAGCTATTTTTTGATAAACTTCTGTAGAAATTTTTATACAATTGATGTTTATTGGAAACAGTTCTAAAACCTCATTTTCTGAAATTAAATCTTCTAAAAACAATAAGGTTTCAAATTGATATGCTGCAGCTATGGCTAATGAAATTTCACGTTTTCCTTCAATAATAAATACCCCTTGTTTTTTGCGTTCTCTTGCTTTTTCTTGCAGTTTTAGAATATTTTTAACTAGAGGGTTTTGGCTGCTGGTAATTTCTTTCATCAACACAAATATACCTAATTATAGATATTGTAAAAATTAATAAATACTTATTTAATTTATTAGATATATTATTTGCATATTAAAATTTCTAAGAAAAAGAAGGCTCGCAATTACATTTTACTGGAAGCGGAGCCTTTTTAAATTGATTAAATACTTTATTTAGATTTATACTTATTAGCATAACGTTTCCAAAGTTTGGTTTGGTGCGTTTCTAAACTAAGATCTCTACCTTGTATAAAAGCTTTGTTTACTATGTTTCCTCTCATTTCTAAAGCATCACCTTCGGAAATAAATAGGGTAGCATCTTTACCAACTTCTAAAGTACCTGCAAAAGCATCTATCCCTAAAATTTTTGCTGTATTCGATGTAATTAGTTTTAAAGCTTCTTCTTTGTCTAAACCAAATGCAGCAAATGTACCTGCGTAAAAAGGGAGGTTTCTAGTATTCATTCTTTCCATTTGCCCCTCCATACCTAAACTAACCAACACACCTTTGTCTGTAAGTGTTTTTGCTATGGTATAGGTTTTGTCATAGGCATCATCTTCGCTATTTGGATTTCTATGAGGTCTCTCTAAAATTACAGGAATATTATTTTTTACTAATAAATCTGCTACTTTTTCTGCACCTTCTGCATGTACAATTACAATATTATTGATTCCTAATTCTTTAGAAATGGTTATAGCATCTGTAATTTCTTTTTGACCATTTACATGTATAAAAAACTTTTGAGTACCATTAAATAAGCTTTTAGTTGCTTCATATGGTAAATGTTTTTTATCTGGATTTCTTGCTAAATAATTTTTAGCATCTGTTAAATAACTCTTTATTTCATCTATTTTTTTAGCATAATTTGAATCTGGTTTTAATGCAGGATCTTCTCCTAACCACCATCTGCCACGTTTAAAACTAGAAGGCCAATTCATGTGAATTCCATCATCAGTTTTAATAGCAGCATCTTCCCAGTTCCAAGCATCTAATTGTACAATAGAAGATGTACCAGAAATAATACCACCTCTAGGTGTAATTTGTGCCATTAAAACGCCATTAGGTCGCATAGATTCTACGACTTTGCTTTCTGCATTGTAGGCTATCAAACTTCTAATATGCGGATTCATAGTACCAATTTCATCCTCATCGTCACTTGCTTTTACAGCATCTATTTCTACCAAACCTAAACTTGCGTTTGCAGCTATAAAACCAGGATATACATGTTTTCCATTGGCATTAATAATGGTTCCCATTCTTGCAATTTTCATCATTGCACTTCCAACAAAGGTAATTTTACCTCCATCAAACATGATTAACGAATTCTCTATTACTTTTCCATTTCCTAAATGTGCAGTTGCGCCTTCAATAGAAAATGCTCTAGTTTGTTTGTCTGCAGGGGTTTGTTGTGCAGAAACTGTATGTATTGCTAAGAAAAATAGCAAACTATATATTATTTTTTTCATCATTTTTTAGCTTTTAGTTTCTTCTAAAGTATCACATTGAAAGTTTCTATCTCCTCTTTTCATAGGTACTTTGGTTTTTCCACCACCCATTTTTTCATCCAACATCATTTTAATCAACTTACTTTTTTCTTGTTTAATTGCAGCTCTTTTATTTTTATCTAATTCGATATCAAAATAGATTTTACCATCTACAATTGTTTTTTCTGCTTTTGCATAAATAGACATTGGGTGATGACTCCATAATACAACATCTGCATCTTTCCCTTTTTTAATACTACCAACTCTATCATCTATATGTAACAGTTTTGCAGGATTAATGGTAACCATTTTCCAAGCTTCTAATTCTGTCATACCACCATATTTAATTGTTTTTGCTGCTTCTTGATTTAATCGTCTAGACATTTCTCTGTCATCAGAATTAATAGCCACTGTAACCCCAGCATTGTGCATAATTGCAGCATTGTAAGGTATAGCATCATTTACTTCGTATTTATATGCCCACCAATCAGAAAAAGTAGAGCCACCAACACCATGTTCTTGCATTTTATCTGCTACTTTGTAACCTTCTAAAATATGTGTAAATGTATTTATATTAAAATCAAATTTTTCTGCAACTTTCATTAACATATTAATTTCTGACTGAACATAAGAGTGACAAGAAATAAAACGTTCTTTATTCAAAATTTCAGACAATGTTTCCATTTCGATGTCTTTTCTATATGGTTTTCCACTTTTCTTTAAAGCATCGTATTCTTTAGCTCTTGTAAAATAATCTGTAAAAACTTGTTCTACACCCATTCTTGTTTGCGGAAAACGAACACCATTTTGGTAACGAGATTGTTTTACATTTTCTCCCAAAGCAAATTTGATGAACTTAGGTGTGTTATCGTAAATCATGTTTTCTGCATTTTCTCCCCATTTTAGTTTGATGATTGCAGAACGCCCACCAATAGGATTTGCAGAACCATGTAAAATTTGAGCAGTAGTTGTTCCTCCAGAAAGATTTCTATAAATATTAATGTCTGTAGGATCTACAACATCTTCTATAGTTACTTCTGCAGATGAGTTTTGTGCTCCTTCATTAACAGCAGATGTTGCAATATGAGAATGCTCATCTACAATACCAGCAGTTAAGTGTTTGCCTGTTCCATCAATTTCTTTAGCACCTCTTGCTCTTAGGTTTTTGCCAATTTCTGCAATTTCACCATTTTTTAAAAGTACATCTGTATTTTCTAAAATCCCAGCATCTTCACTTGTCCAAACAGTTACATTTTTAATTAAAATTGTTTCTTGTTTAGGTTGTACGTAATTACCAAAACCCATATTAGGATAGCTTACAGGCATTACAACAATGTCATTTTTTTTAGATTTTTTACTACTTTTCTTCTTTTTAGCATCTTTCTTAACTACTTTACTTGCAGACCAAGAAGTTTCGTTTCCTAAAATGTCAAAAGCAGTACCTTGCATTGCATTGGCAGCATTAATGATTTTTCCAATCATTCTTGTGTAGCCATTTTCTTCATTTAAAGTGATTTCAATCCAATCATCTTTAAAAGAAAATTTAGATTTTATTTTTTTATCACCTAATTTAATGCTTCCAGATTGTTTAGCACCTTTACCAGAAATGGTTAAATCGTAATTTTTATTGTTAACATATAACATGTAACTTCCTGTAATATCAGGAATATTCATGTCATTTATTACATTTTTATCACCTTGAACCCAATTTTCATATAAGGTAGTTTTGGCATCAAAAATATCACCAGATGTAATAATAAAATTGGCATAACTACCTTCATTTAAATTACCAATAGCATTGTTACCAATAATTGTTGCAGGAATGGTAGTTAAAGCTTCTAATGCTTTTTCTTTATCAAAACCATATTTAATAGCTTTTTGTAAGTTTTTATGAAAAGATTTTACAGATTTTAAAGAGTGCGTAGTTAAAGCAAAATTAACTTCATTTTCTGCTAAAGCCTTTAAATTAGAAGGTTCTTGATTCCACTTACGCATATCTCTTAAAGAAATTTGTTGTGCTAAAAGCGGATTAGAAACATCATAAGCATTGCTAAAATTGATAGGAATGATAAAGTTTGCATTTGTAGATTTGATGTCATTTATTCTTTCGTATTCATCACCACTACCAACAATTGTATACTGCATTCCAAATTCATCACCCACTTTATCTGCTCTTAAGGCATCTAAATGATTGTTAGTTTCAAAAATTTGAATTAGATTTTTATTTTCATTTAATGCTTTTAAAGCTAAATCCTTATTTTTCATGTTTCCTTTTGCATACCAATCAGCATCTAAGTATACTTGTCTTAATAAAGCCATAGCCCCCATTCTTGAACTTGGATAGGCTTGTCTAGAAGTAACACTTTTAGAAAATGATAAATACTGAGCAGATTTAGTATCTAAAATTCTGTAGGCATCTGTAGCATTCGGATTTAAAGCAATTAGCAATCCATTTCCACGAATAATACCATCTGCCATGTGTGTATTTACTACACCAAAACCAGCACTTATTAGAGATTTTGCTTTTTTAGCATCAAAAGAAAAATCTTTTAACGGATTTACATCTGGTCTAATATGGTCGTTCCAATAATAGCCTTCTCTAGACGCATCATATTGTGTAACTCTAGAATTTCCAGAGGCTCTTTTTGGTTTTTTTATTCCAAAATCAGAATAAATATCAATAAAAGAAGGGTAGATGGTTTTACCAGATAAATCAATCGTTTCAGTTCCTGTCGGAATTTTTACGGATCTACCAACGCCAATAACTTTTCCGTTTTCAATTAGTAAAGTTCCTTTTTTAATCACCTTTTTGGGTGTTACATAAATAGTTGCATTGGTAAGCGCAACTAAAGTAGTTTCTGTTGTTTTTACTCCAGAATCTGTAGGGAAATAATCTTGTGCATACACGATTGTAAACGACAAGAAAAAGAGTAAGAAAAATAGTTTTTTCATATGGTTAGTATTATTTGAATTAGCTATAAATTTATTGATATGCTTTTTGATAGGGGTTAAAACATTTTATTTTAACATAAATTTAATAATTGTGTGCTTAAGGATGTTTCTCAAAATAAGAAATCAGCAAATCCACAATATAGTTATAAGACTCGATTCCTTTTTCTTGTTTATTGGCTTTTAAATAAGCATTGTACCCTTTTTTTAAAATGGGTTCAAACGGATTTTTGTAAGCTTGCCAAAAGAGATAACTCACTCTAAAATCTTTAGAAATACCTTTATTTATTGTACTCCAAAGTTCTTTAGATAAATCAGGATTTCGTTTTCTAACTTCAGAAATGCAATAGGCAAACGCCATTCTATAGCTTGCATATTTAAAATATATATTATCATTATAATTAGCAGCTAAAAAACCCACAAAATTAGCTTCGTTTTCTGCTGCATAACCAATTTGATGTGCCATTTCATGACAAACAGTTGTTGGGTAGCTTGTTTTTGGAACTCTATCATTTACTTGTGCTTCTCCTGTTAACGGATTTAAATAACCAGAAGTGCCATTATAGGTTTGCAACAAACTCATTAGAGAGCTTTTTACAGATTTGTATTGGTATTTTAACTGCGGAAAATCTGTTGTTAAGTTTTTATAACCCAAAACAGCCATTGTATACATTTCCTTTTGTTGATATGGGTTGGTCACTTTTACAGTGTCATTTTTTGTGATTTTAAAATGATAATCATTCAGTTTTTTTACAATGGTTTCTGTAACTTTTCTTAGCTGTGCTGTTGTATATTTTTTTTGTTGATATTCTAAGTTATCAGCCAAAGGTTTTCTGTAATAATTTAAGCCCCAAAACATATAGAAACAACCATAAATTATTGATAAAATTGCTGTAAAATAAATAAATTTGTGCAGAAAATTTTTAAAACGATTTTTTATCAATAAATACAAAGCGCGCACAAATATAAATAGGAGGAAAGCGATTAAAACATCACCTACAGAAAAAGGAACCCAACCCAAAAGTATTCTAAAAAAAGAGGAGATATAAGGATAAATTCCATTAGAATAATAGGTTTCTATAAACTCAGGATTTTTAGAAGCTAACTGCACTAAAAAAATCTGAACAGGAAGAAATACAGTTAAAAGAAGATGTTTTTTTTGAATTTTCATTTGCGTAAAAATAACAAATCAATTTATAAGTTGATTGGTTATTAACAAGATAATAACAATTTAGTTTACAATATTTGTGTACAAATAAAAGTTTTAAAAAATAGATATCTAACCAAGTAAAAAAGTACATTTGTGACCATGGAGAATACGAATGCAATCACCCAAAAAAAAATAGATAAAAGTAGAATTATAAGCCTCGAGAAAGGTAAAATTCCACCACAAGCAGTAGAATTAGAAGAAGCTGTTTTAGGGGCTATGATGATTGATAAAAAAGGTATTGATGATGTCATAGATATTTTACATTCAGATGCTTTTTATGATGTAAAACATCAAGAGATATATGCTGTTATTTATGAATTATTCCAAAATTCGCAACCCATAGATTTACTTACAGTTTCTAATTTATTAAAGAAAAATGGTAAATTAGAAATGGTTGGTGGCGATTTCTACTTGATTCGTTTAACACAAAAAGTAGCCTCTTCTGCACACATCGAATTTCATGCAAGAATTATTTTACAGAAATACATTCAACGTAAATTAATCTCCATTTCATCAGAAATTATAGAAAGCTCTTATGACGAGTCTACAGACGTTTTTGATTTGTTAGATGAAGCAGAAGGAAAATTATTTGAAGTTACTCAAGGAAACTTAAAAAAGAGTTCAGAAGATGCAGGTTCTTTAGTAAAACAAGCTTTAAAGAAAATTCAAGAAATTGGAAATCAAGAAGGAATGTCTGGTTTGGCAACAGGTTTTACTAAACTAGATGCACTTACTTCTGGTTGGCAACCTTCCGATTTAATTATCATTGCAGCAAGACCAGGTATGGGTAAAACTGCCTTTGTAATATCAATGGCAAAAAATATGGCCATCGACTTTAATCATGCTGTAGCCGTTTTTTCACTAGAGATGTCTTCTGTACAATTAATAACCAGGATGATTTCTTCAGAAACTGGATTGACTTCAGAAAAATTAAGAAAAGGAAATTTAGAACCACATGAATGGGAGCAATTAAATGTAAAAGTAAAACGTTTGTCTGATGCACCTATTTTTATAGATGATACCCCATCACTTTCTATTTTCGATTTACGAGCAAAAGCAAGACGTTTGGTATCGCAACACAATGTAAGAATTATTGTAATTGACTATTTACAACTAATGACAGCTGGTGGTAATGGAAAAAGTGGAGGAAATAGAGAGCAAGAAATTTCTACCATTTCTAGAAACTTAAAAGCTTTGGCAAAAGAATTATCTGTACCAGTTATTGCACTTTCTCAATTATCACGTGCTGTAGAAACACGTGGAGGAAGTAAAAGACCTTTACTGTCTGACTTACGTGAATCTGGTGCCATTGAGCAAGATGCAGATATTGTAAGCTTTATTTTTAGACCAGAATATTATGGAATGACAGAATGGGATGATGATGAACATACACCATGTGAAGGACAAGGAGAATTTATTGTGGCAAAACACAGAAATGGTGGTTTGGATAATATTCGTTTGAAATTTACTGGACATTTAGCAAAATTCTCAGATTTAGAAGAAGGCTTCAGTTCAGAGTTTCAATCTTCTATGAATGCAGATTTTCCTGATGACCCTTTTGCAGGAGAAGGTGGTGTAGATCCAAAAGATGCTTTTGGTGATGAGGATACAGATGTTCCTTTCTAGAATATTAAATAAATTATAAAATTATAGAAATACACAATTGCTTTATATGAATTGTGTATTTTAGTTTTTGATATGAAAAAACGCTTAACAATACTAACATTCCTATTAATTTCTAACTCAATTTGGGCATCTTTCATCTATGTTCCTATGAGTGATGATAATCAAAAAAACCATTTAAAAGCTTACGGAATTGTCTACTACTCATTAGAAGCAGGCTTAAAATCTAAATGGTTGTTAAACTATGATGGAGGCGCTTTTTTAATTGAAAACAATAAACTTATAGAAAACGAATGTAAAATTAGAGGCGTTTCTTTTCAAATAATTTCTGATGCAAAAGCACAATTAATATTACAAGAAATAGCTTCACCATCTTCTAATCAAGATGCCGTAACCTTAGAAAAAGCACCAAAAATTGCAGTGTATTCACCAAAAGACAAAATGCCTTGGGATGATGCTGTAACCATGGTATTAACCTATGCAGAAATTCCTTTTGATGTGGTTTACGACAAAGAAGTTTTAGAAGATAAATTGTTGTTATACGAATGGTTACACCTGCATCATGAAGATTTTACAGGACAATATGGGCGTTTTTACGGCTCTTTTAGAACTGCACCTTGGTATATAGAAAGCAAACAAAGAGCAGAAAAACTAGCCACAAAATTAGGCTACCGTAAAGTATCTGAAGAAAAATTAGCAGTTGCAAAAAAAATAAGAGATTATGTTGTGGGTGGTGGTTTTATGTTTGCCATGTGCTCTGCTACAGACAGTTTTGATATTGCCTTATCTGCAGAAGGCGTAGATATTGCAGAAGCTATGTTTGATGGAGATGCGTCTACACCAAATTATCAATCTAAAATCAACTATAATAAAACCTTTGCTTTTAAAAACTTTAGTTTAATTAAAAACCCAACAACCTATGAGTTTTCATCAATTGATATGACTCGTAAACGTAAAATACCAAAAACATCAGACTATTTTAATTTGGTAGAATTTTCTGCAAAATGGGATCCTGTACCTACCATGTTAACCCAAAACCATACAGTTTTAGTAAAAGGCTTTATGGGGCAAACCACCTCTTTTGAGAGAAATACCATAAAAAGTAATGTATTAGTTTTAGGCGAAAACAAAGTAAATAGAGAAGCACGTTACATACATGGCACGAAGGGAAAAGGCATGTTTACGTTTTATGGGGGGCATGATCCAGAAGATTATACACATAGAGTAGGAGACCCAAAAACAGAGTTAGATTTACATCCAACGTCACCTGGTTATCGCTTAATCTTAAACAACGTTTTATTTCCTGCAGCCAAAAAGAAAAAGCAGAAAACTTAATTTTATTTTATTTAGGCTTTCTAACGGGCTTTTCTTTGCAATCTTTTGCCTAAAAAAAGGCAAAAGGATTTCCATTTCAATCCCTAACGCTTAAACAAGCCCAATAAAACGTCGAAATATGTTGTGTTTAAAAACACCATTTACAAATAAAAAATAAAACTGTTGATAAATCTTCAATAAATACTTTAGAAATACATTTCAGTTTCATTCACTTTTGTATTTTTGTCAGTATAAATTAAATAAAAAAATGTCAACAACACAACAATTACAAGACTTTACACAACAAGTACGTAGAGATATTTTAAGAATGGTACACAAAGTAAACTCTGGGCATCCAGGAGGATCATTAGGCTGTGCAGAATTTTTTACTTGCTTGTACCAAGAAGTTATGGAGTATTCTACAAATTTTACCATGAATGGTGAAAATGAAGATTTATTTTTTCTTTCAAACGGACATATATCTCCTGTTTTTTATAGTGTTTTGGCACACAGTGGTTTCTTTCCAGTAGAAGAATTAGCTACATTTAGATTGATAGATTCTCGTTTACAAGGACATCCAACTACGCACGAAGGTTTACCTGGAGTAAGAATTGCTTCTGGTTCTTTAGGTCAAGGAATGTCTGTTGCTTTAGGTGCAGCTGCAGCTAAAAAATTAAATGGAGATGATAAACTAGTATATACATTACATGGAGATGGTGAGTTGCAAGAAGGGCAAAACTGGGAAGCAATTATGTATGCCTCTGCAAAAAAAGTAGATAATTTAATTGCAACTATAGATTTAAATGGAAAACAAATTGATGGTGCTACAGACGAAGTTTTACCAATGGGAAGCATTAGAGCAAAATTTGAAGCTTTTGGTTGGAATGTTTTAGACATTGAAAAAGGAAACGATATTGAAGCTATTTTAACCGGTTTAGAAGAAGCAAAATCATTAACAGGAAAAGGAAAGCCAGTTTGTATTTTATTGCATACAGAAATGGGGAATGGTGTAGATTTTATGATGCATACACATGCTTGGCATGGTAAAGCACCTAATGATGAACAATTAGAAAATGCTTTGGCTCAAAACCCTGTAACATTAGGAGATTATTAGTGAAACTCGTTTTTAAAAAGTTCGCAGAACATATTTAAAATCGTAAGTTGCACTAATTCTAAATTTATTTCAGAATTTATAAAATTAAAGAGCTTTTCATTTATTTGAAAAGCTTTTTTTATGCTTTTATTTTGATTTGAACTGTAAGATTAGCTTTATATTTACACTTAGTAAATTATAAACCTTCAATAAAAAATATGAGAATAGGTATCGTATGTTATCCAACCTTTGGTGGTAGCGGAGTTATGGCAACAGAACTAGGTATGGCTTTAGCAGATAAAGGTCACGAAGTTCATTTTATAACCTATAATCAACCTGTTCGTTTAGATTTTTTATCACATAAATTACACTTTCATCAAGTTTTATTAGAAGAATACCCACTGTTTCAATACCAACCCTATGAGTTGGCTTTGTCTAGTAAAATGGTAGAAGTTGTTAGAAAATTTAATTTAGAAGTTTTACATGTGCATTATGCAATTCCTCATGCATATGCCGCATATATGGCAAAGCAAATGTTAAAAGAAAAAGGATTAGATGTAAGAGTAGTTACTACTTTGCATGGTACAGACATTACTTTAGTGGGTAGTCATCCAACTTATAAAACTGCTGTAGAATTTAGTATTAATAATTCTGATGTAGTTACCGCTGTATCTAATAGTCTAAGAGAAACGACTAACAAACTATTTAACATTACAAAAAAAATAGACGTTGTTTACAACTTTATAGATACCAATAAATATAACCAAGACAATCAAGAAGAGTGTAAAAGAGTTGCTTTAGCTGCACCAAATGAGAGAATTCTAACACATATTAGTAATTTTAGACCTGTAAAAAGGGTAGAAGATGTAATACGGATTTTTGATAAAGTACATAAAGAAATACCTTCTAAACTTTTAATGATCGGGGAGGGGCCAGATAAAATTAAAGCAAAACAACTTGTTAAAGATTTAAAACTCTCTGATGCTGTTTTTTTCTTAGGAAACAGTACAGAAGTACCGAAAATACTTTGTTATTCAGATGTATTTTTACTACCATCGCAAACAGAAAGTTTTGGTTTGGCAGCTTTAGAAGCAATGGCAGCCAAAACGGCTATAATTTCTACCAATACAGGTGGATTACCAGAAGTTAATATACAAGGTAAAACAGGTTTTTTAAGCAATTTAGGCGATATAAATGATATGGCTAAAAATGCCATATCAATTTTAAAAGACGATAGTACTTTGCAAAGTTTTAAACAAAATGCCAAAGACCACACTAGAAAATTCTCTTTAGAAAATATTTTACCAGTTTATGAAGATTTATACAAATCTTGTTATTTAGCTAAATAACATAAACGCTTGCAATATTATACAAGTATTTTTAAAAAAAATAGTAAAATAGAAAGTTTAATACCCGTTGTGCATTATGATTTAAGATAAAAAAGTTGCTCATATTACTGAAAATCAGTAAATTGATTTAACCACAAATCATTAAATATGAACTACTTAAATGCAAATTACGAAAGAATTTTGGAAGTATTAAGAAAAATATCAAAAGAACAACTTTTAAGTTATCAAAGGCGTCAACCAAAATTTAGTGATTTAGAACTTATTAGTTTGAGTTTAACTGC
>Ga0209138_1000285_pt1 | contig 51854 bp, 47 predicted proteins | sample SaaInl3SG_22_DNA_FD_184645 | JGI IMG/M metagenome (GOLD analysis project Ga0209138, IMG submission 184645) | Marine microbial communities from expanding oxygen minimum zones in the Saanich Inlet - ESP_153SG_22_DNA (SPAdes) (version 2) | ecosystem: Environmental > Aquatic > Marine > Intertidal...
GACAATCAAGAAGAATATAGAGCGCTTCAAAATTCAGGATTAATAGAACTTATTGAATTAGAAGAGGTGGTTTTAGCATTACAAAATAAATATAGCTCACACGGATTTTACAAACAGTTAGGAGATGTAATAATTTCTAAAAATAGAGAGTTAGAGGGTATCTTATTTAAAAATACAATATTAGAAAATGAAAGTCTTAATGAATTAGGATTTCCTGCAGGAAGAATTTTTATGGGGAATGAAAAAATATCTCTATTTAACATAGAGAGGTTAAAGGATAAAAAGTTTTATCACGAGTTCTATAAAAAAAGAATTAAAGTTTTAATTAAAAGTGATAGTATTTTAGTAGAATTAATAAAAAATGAAATTTAAAAATCCTGATAATTAATTTATAATGAAATAGTTATTGTGAAATTAATTAAAACACCTTACGACTAAACCATAGGCATACCTTCTTCCTTTAATTCAGCTATTTCTAAACCTCGTAAATAGGTTAAACTAACATTTATAGATAAATGCCCCATAGCTTTCTGTAGCTTGGTTATTGAACTTGTCCATTTAAATTTAAAATAGTTAATCTCCTATTATCAATAAGTTCAGTAGATAGAAATTAATTATATTTGAGTAACTTAAAAAAAAATGAAAAAGTCAAATACTTTAATCAAATATATAATTGAAGGCTCAATAGTTTTTTTATCCGTTTTTTTATCTTTTTATATAACTGACGTAAATCGTGAAAAAAATATGAAAGAGAGAAAGAATATCTTGCTAAAAGACCTCTCAAACAGTATGATTCAAGACACATTACAGATATATAGTTATATAGCTGAAAAGGAAATAATTTTAAAAAGCTGGAACCTAATCAGGGATGATATAGATTCTAATCATAAAATTCTTAGTGATGATGAATTTTTTAATGAATATCAAAAAGGCCAAGTTGGAAGGACTTTTATGTCTCGAAATGGAATTTTTAATCAAATGATTTCAACAGGAAATATTGAATTAATTGAAAATTATAAACTAAAAAATAATTTAATTGAAATTTTTAATCATTTAAGAGCAAGAAACGAATCAACAAGTAACTTAATAGATAAAATAGTTTATACAGTTAATATACCATTAATTGATGATAAATTTAGGATTAAAAGAAATTTATATGGAGAAAAAGCTCTATCTGCCACTAATAAAATTGAAAGCTATAACTTCAATAAGTCTTTTTACTTATCTAACAGATTTTATGAAGTGATAAATAATTCTTTAGCTTATTCTTCTTATTATAAAGTGCTATTGGAGGAAATGCTTATTATATACAGAGAATCTATAATTCTAATCGATTTAGAAATTAAAAAATAGGCATATCTTCTTCTTTCAATTCAGGGAGTTTTAAACCTCTTAAATAGAAGTTAATTACATTTAAAGAGGGACAATTATCTGCTAAATATTTTTAATTGTATATTGCAATTAGATGTATGTTAAAATATTATGAAAAAATTTCTTATTCTTTTAGTTTTCTTTTTCGGATATAGCTGTTCGCCAACTCATTTTATTTCGCCAAAAACTATCAACTTGCCTTTGTATTCTAAAAGTAATAATTCTAAGGAATTAATTCGTTTAAAATATGGCAACCCTTCAAAGATTGAAAATGAAGTAAAGCAAGAAATATGGATTTATAATTATAGTAGTTCAAAAAAAAGTAATAGAACTGTCACATTTGATGAAAACGGCAAAATTATTGAGAATAAGAAACACTACAAGAGGTATCATATGAAAACAGGATTAAATAGATATGCATATATTACTTATGGCTTTGCAATTGTTCTGGCTTTAATTTTTGGAGCTTTTCCTGCACTACTTTAAATAACTATTTAATCATATATTCGTATTAAACCATAGGCATATCTTCTTCTTTCAGTTCAGCTATCTCTAAACCTAGTAAATAGGTTAAACTTAAATTTCTTATTTTTGAGTAAACTGAGCTACTATGAAAAAATACATAATAAAATATGCTTTTGAATTTTTGGTTATAGTAATGGGTATTTCTTTTTCTTTTTGGATAAATGAGTGGAATAACCTAAGAAATATTAAGAAATTAGAAAAAGCTTATTTAACAAATATTAATTTGGAATTTAAAGAAAATAAAATTCAGTTTGTTAAGCGATTAAGGTTTATGAACAAAACATATGATGTTGGAAAAAGCTTCATTAATAAATTTCCAATAAACGAACAAAATAGTGATTCTATATTTGAAGGAATATTTGGTAAACCTCCATACTTATCAATTATAGTTTCATTCGACCCCTCTAGCAGCAGTATAAAATCATTAATTAATTCGCCTTCATTTAGTAAAATGAGTAATCTAAAATTAAAAAAATATATTACTGAATGGAGTGATTTAGTAATAGATTACAAAGAAGAGGAAGATGCATCAAATATGGTTTCCAAAGAAATAATTCAATTCCATAAAAACTCCAAATCATTGAACTATAATTTCGAAGGGCGATTGTCAAAAGATGATAAAATTAAACTAGAAAAGTTGATATATTGGAAGGTAAGAAAGTTGGGACCTATTGTAGATTCTACAATTTCAAAAATGAGGTTAGAAAGTAGTGTTGTTATGGAAACAATAGATTCAATTATATCTTATACTGAACCGTATTTACAAATGAAAAATTAATATAATATATTACTTAATTCAGCTATTTCTAACCTTGCAAGTAGGTTAAAGAGACATTTCTTATTTTTGAAAAAAAGATATTATGAACAAAAAATTAAAAAAATATATTCTTAAATATACTCTTGAGTTCCTAGTTATTGTCTTGGGTATATCAATTTCTTTTGCCTTAAATAAAAATCAGAATGAAAGCAAAAATGAAGAAAAAGAAAATATTGCTTTAATTAACTTGATGTTAGATTTAGAAGAGCAATTATCTGCACTTGACCATTACATAACTGAGGAAACAGAATTCTATAATGACGGTATATACATATCAAAAAGTTATAAAGTCAATAAATCATTTATTTTAAATGATAGTATTATTTATAAATTAAATAATCTTTCCATACGAAGAACATTTAACCCTATTAACACTACTTTCAAAGAGCTAGTTTCTACTGGAAACATTGATTTACTGAGGAATAAAAAGCTCAAAAGAAATATAACTAAGCTCTATAATGAATTAGATAGAGTATCTCTAGTAACTCTAAATAATAATACCAATTTAATTGATGGACTTTACAATCCTGTATTAGTAAAAAATATACCCTATGTTTTTAGATTTAATGGGAAAAAGACAGCCATTACACATTTTAAACCTTTTATTAGAATGCAAAATAAAATATTTGATTTAAAATCTTTGAATAAAATTTATAAGACATCTCAGGCTAACCTAGATAATCCTGAAAACACTTTAAATTTGTTTAATGTATTACAGTTTAGGATTCAGTTAGCATCCGGACAGAAGGAAACTTACACTAGATTATCTCAAAAAATAAGTGAATTAATAAATGAAATTAGTTTATATACCTCCTAAACCATAGGCATATCTTCTTCCTTTAATTCAGCTATTTCTAACCCTCTTAAGTAGGTTTGTTTAATTTATTATATTTGTGAAAATATTATGAAACATAAAATACTTTTAATATTAGTCTCTTGTTTATTAGCCTCTTGCGCATTAAATAATCAATTTTTACAGCCGACAAAAATACCAAATACTGTTACAAACTTAGAGATAACAACTTCCTTTGATACGATAAGGTCAATAGTGAATCCAAAAACACGTCAACCTCTTTTTTTGAATAAAAAAGGAGATACAATTTCATTAAATTATACGGTTCATAGCATGATTTTTAAAAGTTCAAGTGGAAATAATTTAAATGGATGGCTTTTAAAACCTAAAAATCAAATATCAGAAATTACTATCCTACACTTACACGGTAATGGAGGATTATTATACAGTCAGTATAAATCAATGGAACCTCTTTTGAAATTTGGTTTTCAGATCTTTTTATTTGATTATAGTGGATACGGCTTTTCAGAAGGAAAGGCAACAAGAGAAAACATTATTAAAGATGCTACTTCGGCATTATCATACATAATAAATAGTGATAATATCCAAAACAATAAAATTGTTGTTTATGGACATTCTTTAGGAGGTAATTTAGCAGCCATCATTGCTCCAGATATTGAAGATAGCATAGATGGGTTAATAATTGAAGGCGCTTTCTCAAATCATAAAGATGTAGCTGCAAATGTTGCTGGATTTGTAGGAAGATTAATTGTTCGTGAAAAGAACGATGCGCTTAAAACAATCAAAGATTATAATAAGCCACTTTTATTAATTCATAGTACTGAAGATGAAACAATACCTTACGAGATGGGGAAAAAAATATTTCATTCAGCGAATAAGCCAAAAGAATTATTTACAATTAAAAAGTGTCATATGTGTGGTCCAAGATATTATGGTAACGAAATTAGTAACAAAATAAAAAAAATGATCAATTATACTGAATAAAACAACATCTAAACCATAGACAGTTCTTCTGCTTCAAATTCAAGGAGTTCCAAACCTCGCAAGTAGGGTAAACTTACATTTGTTATATTCGTAAATAAATAATTAAAAAATGGAATGGTATCTTAAACACAGAAAGAAAATCTTAATAGCAATCTTATGTTATTTTTAAATTTATTTATATGTCTCTATAAATCATATTTATAAAGCTCAAACTATAGGTATATCTTTTTCCATAAATTCAGGGGGTTCTAAACCTCTTAAATAGGAGTTAATTACATTTATAGAGGAACAATTATCTGCTAAATATTTTTAATTGTACATTGCAATTAAACGTAAGCTAAAATACTATGAAAAAATTTCTTATCCTTTCAGTTTTCTTTTTTGGATATAGCTGTTCACCAACTCATTTTATTTCGCCAAAAACTATCAACTTGCCTTTGTATTCTAAAAGTAATAATTCTAAGGAATTAATTCGGTTAAAATATGGCAACCCTTCAAAGATTGAAAATCAAGTAAAAAAAGAAATATGGATTTATAATTATAGTAGTTCAAAAAAAAGTAATAGAACTGTCACTTTTAATAAAAACGGCAAAATTATTGAGAATAAGAAACACTACAAGAGGTATCATATGAAAACAGGATTAAATAGATATGCATATATTACTTATGGCCTTGCAACTGTTTTGGCTTTAATTGCTGGAGCTTTTCCTGCACTACTTTGAAAAGCTATTTAATCATATATTCGTATTAAACCATAGGCATATCCTCCTTCTTGAATTCAGCTATTTCTAAACCTCGTAGATAGGTTAAATTAATACTTATTATATTTGATAAAAAAGTATGCCTTTCAATTTTTTTAATAATTCAAAAGATAAAAGTTATTTTAGTTATTTTAAATATGCTTTTGGCGAGATTATCCTTGTGGCTTTTGGTATTTTAATTGCTGTACAAGTAAATAATCTTAACGAGGTTAAAAAAAATAAAAAAGTCAAATATGAATTTCTTGAAAATTTAAAAGATGAAATTATATTAGACACCATACAATTATCAAAGAAAATAGATAATTTTAAACGTTTAAATGAATCCGTATTGAAAGGAGTTCTGCTTCTTAATAAAACAGAGCATACTGATAGTGAAAATGATAGTGAAAAAAAAGATTTCCAAAATGCTATTGAAAGATTACAAGTCTTAACACCTTTATATAAGAATACAAACAAGAATGATAGTAAAATTTCAAGTGGAATAATTGAAAATAATGAATTAAATAAACTTTTGTCAGAATATTATGAAAAAATAAACTTTCACAAAGCAGTTATGTCAAAATTTGGCGAAACACTTCAACTTGTTTATGTGAGTCAAATCACTCCTTTTATTAAATTTAGATATAAAAATGGCTTTGAATACTCTTTAAAATTAATTAAAAATAATAATGCATTTAACAATGCTTTAATTTCATCAATAGGCAAAAGAATTCAGTCTATAAAGTGGTTAGAAGAAGAAAAAAAAGATGCAATTAAACTCCTCAATTTTATAGAGAAACAACTTTTAATTACTAAACCATAGGCATATCTTCTTCCTTTAATTCAGCTATTTCTAAACTTCGTAAATAGGTTAAACTTACATTTATAGAGGAATGTCCCATAGCTTTCTGTAGTTTGGTTATAGAGCCTGTTCTCTTAAAGATTTCTATAGCTCCTGAATGCCTAAAGGAGTATAATGTTTGCCCTTGTTCAAGTATCTTTGATTGTCTCTTAAAACGACTCCAAAGGGTCTTAAAATAGTCTTTGTTTAAAGGTTGAGGTTTACCAGAAAAGATATTATGATGAGGTTCTCCTTTAACAAGTAGTTCTCTCACATAAGTAGGTACTGGAACAATTCTATTTCTACCTGATTTGTTCCTATTACCAGACAAATGAATGTATTTAAGGTCATTAGAAAAGTCAGACCAAGTAAGTTCTCTTATCTCACGATGAGGTCTTAAAAGACAACCATAAGTCATTAGACAGCATAAGTATAATTGTTTGTTGTATGTTTTAATAGCTTCAAGGGTTTCATTGATGTTATCAAAGGGTTTGTGCATTTGAGCATTCGTTCTTTTTGACTTTATTCTTTGCATTGGATTGGAAGTCATTCCTATTTTTCTTGCTTCATTTATCAACGAACATAACCTCAATCTATATGTGTTATAGGAACTTTCTGAATTGTATTTATTTAATACTGTTTCTATATGCAGAGGTTGGATAGGAGAGTCTTTTAATTCTTCAATAAGTTTATTAAATATAAACTGTAACATCTCCTTATATTTTTTGGTATAGTTTTCATTCAGTTTATTGTTTAAAGCTGCTGTTAAGTATTCTTTATCAGTCATATTAGGTTTGATAAGCTTAGACGATTTAACTTGCTCTAAGGTTAAACCACTCAATAAAAATTGATATACCTCAGCAGCTAATAGATTGCCAATTCTAAGTCGTTCCGAAATTGGATAGGAATTTGGATAGATGTCAGAATTTATTTTAGAACCATTAAACAGTCTATACCTTCTATTATTTTGATAAAAAACTACATAAACTCTATTTGCTGAATTAACTTTTACTTTTGGATAATTTACTTTCATTTGACACACTTTTGACACATTAAAAATTATTTAATGGACAAGTGATTGAAAATGTGTTGAATAGCTGGATAGAGCACCTCCCTTCTAAGGAGGCGGTCGAAGGTTCGAATCCTTCAGGGCTCACATAAAGCTTCACAGAAATGTGAGGCTTTTTTGTTGTTTACCAATTTATAAGTATAAGAATTTGTTTACAATCAAAATAGAATGCTTATCGTTTAGATTCAATATATTTGAAAAAAAACTATTAAAAGACTATTATGAAAAAGAAAATTCAAAAAAAAATTAGCGCTCTAATTTTTCCCTCACTTTTGTGTATTTTACTTTCAAGTATCCATAGTGTTTCTGCGCAAGTTGAGTTAAAAACAAATATTCCTACTTTGGCTTTTGGAATTCCTAATTTTGGGTTAGAGTTTCAAGTTGGTAAAAAAACAAGTATTCAACTTGATGTTTTAGGTTCTTTTTGGAACTCTGTAGATGGTGCCCCCTTGCACATAAACCAAACTTTTCTCGAATATAGATACTACAGTAATTTAGATGTTACTGGATGGTTTGTTGGAGCACATTTAGGATATGGAATGTTTACTTTTCAAAAACCCTATAGTTTTATTATTCATCCAAGATATGCTACCACAGATGATCCAGATGGTGCTTTTCGTTCGGGACGTTCCGTTTTTCACGGATTAACTTTTGGTTATAAAAAATCCATTAACAAACGTTTTTCTTTTGAGTTATTTGTTGGTGGAGGCTATGCGATGTCTAATTATAAAGGATATCAGGGAAAGGTAAGGGTAGATATTCCTTTAGAATCAAATAGACCATTTAATGGCAGTGGAGAAGTTTTGTTATATAGAGGAGGTCTTATGCTTATTTATAAAATATTTCCTTACAAAAGTAATCCTAAAAAGAGTAAACCTTAAGCAGGTCAATTTGTAGTAGCTCAGCGATTCTTTTATGCTTTACATTTTGTAAAGAACTATTCTATGTTTGGCTAAAAACCTCATAACTATACTTCTTTTCCAAATGCAATATTAAATTGCCAATACGTTAGAGACTGCTCTAAAAAAGTTGTAAACTAACCGAATAGCATTTGCTAAAAAAGGGAAAACTGCAATAAAGAAAAGCATTACCACAAAGCCATCAAAAAGATTTTGAATGCCTTCCATTGAAGCAAGGTAAAAACCAGGAAATTATAAGATTGTTGAGGTTACTAAAACGACTAGCGTTTGATTGATTACATGTTTTTTCATAATATGGGGGATATACTAACATAAATATACATTAATTTTAATCTATTACACAACTAATCAACAATACTTTAAGTTTTAAAAGTATCAAATTTCTTGTGTTTTTAGGCTAATATCGGGTTTAATGTATACAAAATCAACGCATTAGATATTGTTTTATGATTTTTTAGGAGTTTGTAAAAAAAATCTAATTTACCAAATGTGTTTAAGTATGCTTTATTTGGGATGATTTTCTTGGGCTTTAAGGTCTATAGTCCACCACAGAAATACTATTAGGCATGCTTTCTTTTTCAGTTATCTTTTGTGTATGGTAATCACTACTGCTTTTGAGGTTGGGGTATTGCTAATTCTCCCTGTGCTCTCAATAGGGACCAATACATTGGCTTCTGGAAAGTAAGTAGCAGTGCATTGTGTGGGTATAGAGTAGGGTATTGCTAAAAAACCTTTTGCCTCTCTAACCTTGCCTTTAAAGTGGCTTTGTAAATCTACAACATCCAATTTTTTTATTCCTCTTTTAGACATGTCATTTTCATTCATAAAAATAACACGTCTTTCATTCAACACGCCTCTGTATCGATCATCTAAACCATAAATTGTAGTGTTGTATTGGTCATGAGTTCTTACAGTCATCATTATAAATTGATCTGCTGTTAGCTGAATGTCAGAAATTGCATTTATGGTAAAATTGGCTTTACCAGTACTGGTTTTTTCAAAATTATTAGCTCTAGCCGTATTGGGTAGGTAAAATCCGTTTGGTTTCCGTACTTTTTTATTATAAGCTGTAAATCCTGGTATTGTTGCTTCTATTTTAGTTCGTATACCATCGTAATTACCCACTAATTTTTTCCAAGGTACTTTACTGTTTTTAAGTGTGGCAATAGCCAAACCAGCTACAATAGCAGGTTCGCTTAACAAATCTTCAGAGCAAGGTGTAAGATGGCCTTTAGATTGATGTACAACCCCCATAGAGTTTTCTACCGTTATAAATTGTTCACCAGAGGCTTGTATGTCTTTCTCTGACCTGCCTAGGCAAGGCAATATTAATGCTGTTTTACCATGAACTAAATGACTTCTATTCAGTTTTGTGGATACATGAACTGTTAGATTACAATTTTGTAAAGCAGTTGCTGTATATTCAGTGTCGGGTGAAGCAGAAATAAAATTACCACCCATACCAAAAAATACTTTCGCTTTTTTTTGATGCATTGCTTTAATAGCATGTACCACATCATAGCCATGTTTTCTTGGTGCTTTAAACTCAAATTCTTTTTCTAAACGGTCTAAAAAGGGATCAGGCATTTTTTCACAAATACCCATGGTTCTGTCTCCTTGTACATTAGAATGACCACGAACAGGACATGTACCTGCTCCTTTTTTGCCAACACTTCCTTTTAAGAGGAGAATATTTACAATTTCTCGAATGTTATCTATTGAGTTTTTATGTTGGGTTAGTCCCATAGCCCAACAAAATATGATTTTTTTACTGTTTATAATTAGCGCTGCAGCTTCTTTTATTTGAGCCAAACTTAATCCGGTTTGTGGTAAAAGATAGTCTATAGAATAGGTGTTTACGTCGTCTATTAATGCTTCTACTCCATTTGTTTTTTCTTTAATAAAGGTGTAGTCAAAAACACTTCCGGTTTGGGCTTCTTCTTTGGCAATCATTAATTTTAAAATGATTTTTAGAAGTGCGACATCTCCATTAATTTTTACTTGTAAAAAGATATCGGTTAAATTTTGCCCTGCGCCTATCCATTTTAAAGGGTTTTGAGGATCTTTATAGTTACGTAATCCTACCTCTGGTAAAGGATTGATTGTAATAATTTTACTGCCATTTTTTTTTGCATCTCTTAAGGCTGTTAACATTCTTGGATGATTTGTGCCTGGATTTTGACCTATAACGACCACTAGATCGGTATGGTTAAAATCTTCTAAAGTAACAGACCCTTTTCCTATACCTAAGGTTTCTGTTAGTGCAGCACCACTTGCTTCATGACACATGTTAGAACAATCTGGTAAATTGTTTGTGCCAAATTGCCTTACAAAAAGTTGGTATAAAAATGCGGCTTCGTTACTTGTTCTTCCAGAAGTATAAAAGATAGCTTCATCGGGGCTTGCTAATGCATTTAATTCTTTACCAATTAACTCAAAAGCTTTTTTCCAGCTAATTTCTTTATAATGACTAGCCCCTTCAGGTAAATACACAGGATGTGTAATTCGCCCTTTTTTGCCAATTTCAAAATCGGAGAGTTGGGCCAATTGTTTTACAGAATAGGTGGCAAAAAATAATGGAGATACTTTGTTTTTAGTCGCTTCTTCTGCAATTGCTTTTGCACCATTTTCGCAATACTCTGCTAAAAAAGCCCTTTTTTCATCGGGGTCTGGCCATGCACAACCAGGACAATCAAAGCCATACGTCTGATTCAGGTTTTTTAACAATCCGATTCCTTTTATGACACCAACTTCATTTTTAACATGTTGTAAAGCAGAAGAAATTGCTTTGAATCCAACTGCAGATTTAGGGATTTCGCTTGTTATTATTCCTGTAAATTTTTCAGGATTTTGTGCATTTGATTTCTTACCCATAAGTAGCTGAGTTTATCACGTTTGTATTGGCATACACCGTCATTTTTTGTTGTCTAGTAAAACCAATAAGGCAGATTCCAAACTCTTTGGCAAAGTCTACAGCCAAACTAGAACAAGCTGAAACTGCAACAATAATCGGAATTTTAGCAATAAAAGCTTTGGTTACAATTTCATACGAAACCCTACCACTTACCAACATATACTTTGCTTTATAAAGTGTGTTTTGTTCTAGTAGATGACCTATAACCTTGTCAACAGCATTATGTCTGCCAATATCTTCTTTTAAACTAAGTAAGTTGTTTTCTGAACAAAATAGAGCAGCTGCATGACTGCCTCCAGATTTTTTATATGTTTTTTGAGCCTTGTGCATAATCGTATACATATTGTGTATGTGATTTGCTTCAAATGCTAAGTTATTTGTTAATTTTTGGCCATCAATAGCAATGTCATTCAATTCCTTTTTACCGCAAATACCACAGGAAGAGACAGATAAGAGTGTTCGTTTGTTTAGATAGCCATTGCCAAGTTTTTCTGGAGGTAAAGTAACATTTATAATGCTAGGAGTATGTTCTTCTTCTTTAACCACCAAGAAAGAAATTGGCTGACAGATAAGAGTGTTCGTTTGTTTAGATAGCCATTGCCAAGTTTTTCTGGAGGTAAAGTAACATTTATAATGCTAGGGGTATGTTCTTCTTCTTTAACCACCAAGAAAGAAATTGGCTCTTTGCCTTTATAAATATCTTCTGCATAAAGTAACCCTCTGATTAATTCAAAATCTTCATTAGGTGTTCTCATAACTACAGTATAAGGTTCGCTATTGATATTGATTTGTAAGGGAGCCTCTGTAACTAAAAAATCGTTGACTTGAGTCTGGGTAGTATCAGATATTTTTAGGCCCTGGTATAAGCTTGATTGCATAGCGATTTTAGATAAAACGGTCTGTACAAACTTACAGAAAAAGTATAACTATAACTATACAAACTTACAGAAAAAGTATAACTATAAAAAGGATTAATAGTACTTTAAGAAGCTTTAAATAAGAAGACCAGTCTATTTTAGGTACTGCCTAAACTTTACTACAAACAATACAAATTAGTTTGTTTTTTTTGTTTTTAGTAAAAAAAACATAGGTGCTGCCACCGTCTTTTATCTTAGTTTCTTTTCGAAGTTGCGCAACTGTTTTTGGGAAATTTCTGATGGTAAAGTTGGCTTTTTGGTTGGGTATTAATTTTTTTAACGCTTTCTTGTCATACTTTAATACTTCTTCAATTTTAAACCTTCTGCCAGGAAAATCTAGGTATGTTTCTGAAGTAAATAAATGCGAGTGTTGTTGTAATTTAAATGTATTTGTTTTTTCTGAAATTTGTTGAAAACAACCAGATTTTAAAATTGCACTATTGGGTTCGTACAAATAGGCAAGTGGCATGGCATAATTTGAATATTTTTCTTCTTGAAAAGAAAAGTTTAATTCTTGTACAGTTGCTTTGTGAAAATTTACCGTTTTAATTTCGATTTGCCCTTCAAAATCTTTTTCTAAAACATATAATACTTCTTTCACCTCGTTATGAACAGCAACGATATGGACCTCTTTTACATTTTTTAAATCGTCTATTGTCTGAGAAATGTCTAATAATGGAGACACTTTAATGATAATGGAACGTGCTTTAGAGAAAAAGAAGTCTAGTTTTGGGGGTACATAAGGCAAGCAATCTTTTAACAAAAAAACTTTTCCTTTTACATCGCTTCTTCTAGAAGGATCTATATAAATACAATCAAAATGTGTTGCCGTTTTTTTTAAGTAATCAAATCCATTTCCTGCATGTGTTTTAATATTATTTACCCCTAATTTTTGATAGTTGTATGCAACAATTTCAGATAATGATTCATTAATTTCACAATGTGTAACATCGTTAAACGTTTTTGAAAAGTAGAAGCAATCAACGCCAAAACCTCCTGTAATATCTATGATGGTATCTCCTTTTATAAGTTTCGATTTGTAACGTGCAGTAACTTCAGAAGAAGTTTGCTCAATACTAATTTTATTAGGGTAGTACATGTGTTTATTGGAAAACCAAGTAGGTAACTTCTTTTCAGATTTTTGTTTCGCACTAATTTGATTCGCTAAATCTTGAATAGCTATTTCGTTAAAGGGGCTGCCTTTTAAAATTAGTTTGGTTATTTCTGTTTTTAGGTTGTCAGAAATATACTGCTGTACGTTGTCTTCTAAGAGCTTTAAATTCAAAGCGAATTAAATATTTTTGGTTAGTGATTTTACAATCTTGTTTTCTGATAAAAACTCTTTTAAAATAACTTTTAATGCTGTGTAAATAGGTACAGCTGTAATCATACCTGTTACTCCAAACAGCAACCCTCCAATAATAATGGCTAAAAAAATCTCTAATGGATGCGACTTTGTAGTTTTAGAAAAAATGAGAGGTTGACTAACAAAATTATCTAGTAATTGTGCCAAGAAATACCAAATCATGATTTTTAAGGATGTAGGAAGAATATAAGCTTGAAAATCTTGCCCAATATTACTAGTCATAGATAAGGTAAACATAAGTAAAGCTCCTATTATTGGACCAACATAAGGAATTAAGTTTAATAAGGCACATAAAAAAGCAATGACAACCGCGTTAGAAATGCCAAACAGCAGTAATACTACTGTATAAATAATAAAAAGGATTGTAATTTGAAAAATTAAACCAATAAAGTATCTAGAGAGCAAATCATTAATGACTTCTAAAGAGTCCGAAAATCTATTTTCGTTCTTTTTAGGAACCAACATTAAAAGCCCGTTTTTTAAAATTCTGCTGTCTTTCATAAAGAAAAAACAAATGAATAACACAGAAAAAAGCCCAACACTTAAGTTGCCTAGTGTCGCTAAAATAGCGTTAAAAAGGTCTGGGATTGTTTTAAATTGATTGGTAAAATCTACATTCATTAATTCATCTAAAATATTAATGCCTTTTGATGAAAAATAAATTGTAGTTTGTGTAAAAAGATCTTGAATATTTGCTTGTAATTCATCTACTTCTAATAATGATAAATTTTTACCTTGTTCTATGATTAATGGAATAAAAAGTACGATAATACCTGTTAATAAGCTAAGCATAAGAAACATGGTAGTTACTACTGCAATGGTATTGGGAAACTTTAATCTTCGTCGAATAAAAATAATAATTGGACGCCCAATTAAAGATAAAATAGCTGCAATTATAAGGTATAGAATAACAGACTGTATTTTGAATAAAAAATAACATAACAAACAAATACCTAGCACAGTAGCTAAAGCTCTTAAAATTCCGTTTGCAATAATTTTACTGCTCATTAGTTGTATGCTTTTACTGCTCCCATAGATAACGACCCTCCATTAGAAAAAGTATGGTTTGTGGGTAATAAAGTTCCACTTTCTGTTGTAATCCAATGTTCCCAAGTTGCTGGGGTGCCATTCATTCTCCCATTTTTTAAGTACATTTTATAACTCTTAGGTACATAGTTTTTATCTAAAAGCCAAACATAACTATCTCCAGGAGTACTGCCACCTGTAGTATACGTTACTTTTAAACCCGTTTCTCCATCTACAGAGACTAAGTTTCTGAGTACTCCATCATCAAATAGTTTATGAGGTGCTACCAACCAAAAAGAGTCATTATTAAAAATATCCCAAGCTCTTTTTACAATCATTTCGTCTGTATCTTCTTGCTTTTCTTCTTTAAAGTATACCGTACTTTTATCGAGGTCTTGTGGATGTAATATTACCTTAAAATCGTCCCAATACACAGCAACAACATGCAGTTTTTTATTCCATTTAAAACTTCTTTTCCCTCCAAAACTCCATTCTAAAAACGTTGTGTTTTTATAATTTTCGTGTTTTATGGCAGTTAGAATTTTATGTGCTAGTTTATTTGCTTTTTTATTATAAGCCTTTACATTGCCTAAAGGAATTTCCAATCCAAATAGCGATAATCTATGGTTTGTTGGTAGTAGTATTCCTGCTTCAGTAGTTGTATAGTTAGACCAAGTTGCATCGACACCACCTATAGGAATTATGGAAGTCCACATTTTAAATGAGGTTGGTATGTAATTTTCATCCAAAAACCATAGATAAGAATCTCCAGGAGTAGACCCTCCAGCAGTGTAAGTAACCATCAACGCTTCTTTACCCTTATACTTTACAATGCTTCTTTCTGTGCCAGCATCAAATACTTTGTAAGGTGCAACAATCCAAAAAGAATCATTATTAAAATAGGCTTCCGCTTTTTTAATCAATGAAATGTCGTCTGTTTTTTTTCTATTTACAAAAGCTTTAGAATTTGTGATGTTTTTAGTGTTTAGGATTACGCGATTCTCTTTCCAAGAGACTTCTACCTTGTTTTGTTGTTTGTACCATTTGTAGAAATGCGCATTTCTAAAATTCCATTCAATGATTTCGGTATTTTTAAAAGCTTCATGATGTATGGCTTCAAACATTTTATGTGCTAAAGCTTCTGCCTCTTTTCCTTTTTTTCCTTGAGGCAATTCTTCATTATTTGCAAAATAATAGATGGCTAGAATACCAATGAGTAAAGTTAAGAGTATGGCTAAAATTTTAAAAAATTTCTTCATAGAGTTGTTGCATAGTGTCGAAGACAAATTTATTAATTTAAAATAACAAGTGAATTGTTTTACTGCGATTAATGTTTGCTACATCTAGAGGCACTATTATCGCTTCGCAGGAGGAATGATTTTTATGGAATTTTGATTCTTTTTAACCTCTTCTAAATTTTTAGGTATAAAAATTTGCTTAGTAGATGCAGGATGTTTCTTTAATAGTTTATGAGGACGAATTGGGCGTTCCACAAAATTTCCATTACAGTTTGGGCAAACATTTTCAAAAACGATTAAAGCACATTGTTTACAGTAGGTAAAATAAAAAGAACAGATCATAGCTTCTGTAGAAGTATTTGGAAGTGCTTTGTTGCAGTGTTCACAATTTGGTCTAATTTGTAACATTAATTTTTTTGTTTTAGGGAGAAGTTAGGGAATATAGATGTAAATTTATTGGGAACTTCTTTCTGAATTTTAAGGTAAGCATTTGTGAAAGGATGCACAAATTCAAGCGATGCAGCATGTAAATACAATCCTTTTCCATTTAAAATTTTATCTTCTAAATAATATTCTTTGTCACCTAAAATAGGATTTTCTAAGGATAATAAATGTTTTCTTAATTGATGTTTTCTTCCTGTTTTTGGAAATAATTCTAGCAAATTAAGATACTTAAACCGCTCAGATTTTACACTACTTATAATTTTAAAAGCAGTAAAAGCCTCTTTGTTGTCAATCGGAGTATGAATAAAACCACTAGATTCCATTTTTCCAATAGAAATTGCATAGTAGGTTTTCTGAATTTCTTTGTTTTGAAATAATTCGCTAAGTTTTAAAATAGCAGCACTTGTTTTACCTACTAAAAGCACTCCTGAAGTTGGGTAATCTAATCTGTGAATAGGTTGTGGTTTTACAGCATCTAATTGCTTACTTTTCTGTAAGTTTTGAGTTAAAGCATTTGCAATCGTTACAAATTTATTTCCGCTAACTACAATGCCTGCAGGTTTATAAATAACAGCCAAAAAATCATCTTCAAATACAACGTCTAGATCTAATTTTAAGTTATTAAACTTTTGCTGATTGTTGCCTTCTAGTAAAACAATTTTTTCGCCACCGGAAATGAATGTTGCAGTAGTTGCAGGGTTGTCATCAATTAAGATTAAGTGTTTTTTGATGGCTTTTTTAATACCCGATTTTGTGGGAATTGTTTTAAAAATACCCACCCCATACTCTTGAAAACGAATAGGTTTCTCTAAGTGTAAAGCAATATGAGTTTCTATAATTTTCAATGAAAAATAAACGAATTTAAATGATAATTCCCACAAAAGTGGGAATTATTTTCTATGGATTAATTGTCTTTTTGATACCCTTTTGGTCTTTTAGATCGAATAGGTGCTTTTGGCTCTGGTTGTAGCGTAAAAGGATTATTTTTTAACAAACGCAATGCTTCTGCAACTGCTTTTTCTAATTGAGGATCTTTCCCCAATAAAACCTCTTTAGGGGTTTGATGCACCTCGATATCTGGTGCAACACCTTCTCCTTCTACTGCCCAATTGCCATTTACATCATAAAAACCACCTCTTGGAGCTACCATTCTACCTCCATCTATAAATCTAGGAGTATCCCAAGTACCCACTAAACCTCCCCAGGTTTTTGTACCTACTAAGGTTCCCAAATTTTTCACTTTAAACATATAGGGTAATAAATCTCCTCCAGAACCAGCTCTTTCATTAATAATCATCACTTTTGGCCCCCAAATTCCAGCCATTGGGGTTGTCCAAGGAGTTCTACTTTCCGATTTACTATTAAAATATCCAACAACTTCTCTAGACATGATATCTATCATATAATCAGCAGCAGAACCTCCTCCGTTATTTCTTTCATCTATAACAACTCCTTTTTTATCTTGTTGCGAAAAATAATATCTGTTAAAAGAGGTAAACCCAGGATTGCTTGTATTAGGTACATATACATAGGCCAATTTTCCATTTGATAATTCGTCTACTTTTTTTCGGTTGGCTTCTATCCAATCAATATTTCGTAAACCACGTTCACTTGAAGTTGGGGTAATTAAAATGGATCTAGCCTCTTTTTGAGATGCTTTATCATTTACTTTTATATAGATTTCTCTTCCTGCAGTCTGCTCTAAGATTTGGTAGGGGTTCATATCTGATGTAAGTGCAACACCATTAATGGCCAATAGATAATCACCTTTATTCACATTGATACCAGGTAAACCTAATGGAGCAGGAATTGTTGGATTCCAACGTTCACCTTTGTAGATTTTTTTAAAACGATAATATCCTTTGTCTTTTTCTAAATCGGCACCAAGTAAACCAACATTTACTCGGTTAAGTTTTGGTAAATCTCCTCCAGAAACATAAGAATGACCAATGGCAACTTCTCCACTCATAATATCTACAACATAATTTAAATCGGTTCTGTGCCTAACATCATTTATCCAAGGAGAATACCAGTCATAAATAGCATTCCAAGGTGCTCCATGTACATTATCTACGTAAAGAAAATCTCTCATAAATCGCCACCCCTCTTTAAAAATTTGATGTGCTTCTGCTTTAGGGTCTACTTTAATTTTTAAGTTGGTTTTTAAATTTTCTTTTCCTGCTTTGGCTGCGGTTGCTTTGTTGATGCTCCAGCTACTTCCTTTGGATAATAATATCGAATTTCCGTCACTAGAAGCAGTCATAGAAGAAACACCAGTTGCAAAAGTTGTTGGTTTTTCTTTGGTAACATCATAATTATGTAAGGTTAATCCTCTAGAATTTGGCTTTGATTCTGCCACAAAAACTTTATTTTTAGGTCCTTTTAAAAGGCCTACATAGTTGCTAGCAGGTAAATCTAAAGCTACAGCTCTATCAAAAATTCCATTTTCATCAACACTGGTTTTTGCAATAGTTTTTTCTTTCGTGTCTTTCTTTTTTGAAGGAGTATTCTCTAGTTTTACTTTGTTTTCTTCATCTGTTTTTGGCAAGTTTGGAGCTTTGTCTTTTGAATCTAAAACAATTGCATATAAGGTTCTTGTTACACTAGGATCGTACGAAGACATGTCTAACCAACCTGTTTGCAACCCATAATCTGTACTAGCTAAGGTGTAAATGTATTTACCTGAAGCATCCCAAACAGGTGAAATTGCATCAGCAATTCGATCAGTAATCTGAACAATTTTTTGCGTACTTATTTGGTAGGCATAAATTGATTTAAAACTAGTACTGTTTTGTTTTGCATACACAATCCAATCACTATCAGGAGAAAATTTTGGGTTCATGCTTCTATCTGGATGTGCAAATCCATCAGCATCTGCTTTCGTAACCTTTTTAGTCTCTAGGTTAATAATCCAAATTACAAAATTGGTATCTGTATATGCAATATATTTTCCATTAGGTGACCAATCGGGTTGGAAATAAAAAGTAGGATTTGGTAGTTTAATAAACTCTTGATTAGCTCCATTCTGATCTGCTATGACCAATTCATATTCACCATTTTTATCAGAAAACCAAGCAACTTGATTCCCTATTGGAGACCAAATAGGTGAGCGATCTGCAACGCCAGACGACTGTGTTAAGTTTCTCCAAGTTCCATTTTCTTTAGGGACTGAAAAAATTTCTCCTCTATACTCAAAAATAGCTCTTCTACCATTTGGAGATAGATTGGGATTTGTTAAATTTCTACCAGTAACATTCATCCATCTTGTTCTCGAATAATTCAAATCCCCTTTAACATCAATAACAATTTGATTGGTTTCTTTGGTTTCTGGGTTTAACATGTGCAGAAAACCTGCTTGTTCATACACAATTCCATTTTTATTGGCATCAATGTTTTTAACATCAAACTTTTTATGGAAAGTTATTTGTGTTTCTTTTTTTGTTTTTATGTTATAAGACCAAATATTTGCGGTATAATCTCTTTCTGAAATGTAATAGACATCACCTTTATACCAAACCGGATTTACATGCCTTTCGCCATCTAATTGAGGCGTTTTAATAAGTTCTTTAGTTTTTAAATTTACTATCCAAATTGGCATAGCTTGTCCACCTCTATAGTTTCTCCATTCTGCATCCCAACTTGTAATTGGGGTGTAGGCAATGTATTTATTGTTTTCAGAAATTTCTCCGAAGGCAGCTCTTGGTATTTCAAATGCTTCTGGTAATCCTCCTTTTGTTGAAATCGTAAAAAATTTGTTGGTTTGTGTTGGTCTGCCTTCTCTGTTAGACCTGAATAAGATTTTGCCATCTGGTGTCCAGCCTTGCACAATGTCGGTTGCAGAATGGTAGGTTAATCGTTTAGGCTCACCTCCATTTATAGAAACTACATATACATCTGTATTTCCATCATATTGGGCAGTAAAAGCAATCCATTGACCGTCTTTAGAAAATTTAGGGTTAGATTCATACCCTTCATCACTGGTAAGCCTAACTGCATTACCACCATTTATTGGTGCTTTCCACAAATCTGCGGCATGCACAAAAACTACTTGGTTATGAGATAGGGTAGGTTGCCTTAATAATCGAGTTCCCTGTGAAAAGTTGATGTAAGTTAAGAATAACGAAAAAAGAAGAATTATTTTTTTCATGATATTTTAGTTTGATTTAATGTTTAAATATACCAAAAATCAAACTAAAACTACTTGCTGCTAAAAATCTTATTTTGCAAATAATTGACCAATATCTTGGAAGGCCTTAAACTCTAACGCATTATTTTCTGGATCTTTAAAGAACATGGTAGTTTGTTCTCCTACTTTTCCTTTAAATCGGATACATGGTGCTATTTCAAATTTAGTATTGGCTGCTTTTAAATTATTCGCTAACGTATGCCAATCTTCCCAAGATAGTACAACACCAAAGTGAGGTACAGGAACATCAAAACCATCAACAGGATTTGAAATTTGTTGTGGTTTAAAGTTCTCTTTTTGGTGAATGACCAGTTGATGTCCAAAAAAATTAAAATCTACCCAATTCTCTGTGCTCCTGCCTTCTTCACATTGCAACACCTCTCTATAAAAGGTTCTACATTTTTCTAAATTTTTAACTGGAATTGCTAAGTGGAAAGGTTGTATCATTTTATTAGCTTTTTGTTAATATTTCTTTGCCATATTTATTCAAAAATATATTGAAATCAGACTTATGAAAAGAAAATGTATAATCTCCTAAATCATCAAGAGCTCTCATTGCATGATTTGAGCATCTGTCTGATATTAAAAATATGGAATCTTTTTTTATTTTAATATCTAAATATTCTAAAGTTGTAAAAGGTAAACTCTTTAGGCAAGTTCTATATAGTTGTATCGATTGATTTGTGATTATTTGTTCATTTTCTAAAACTTGTTCTTGCTTTAACTTAGATATATAACTATTAATTTTTTTGCTTTTTTGATTTGATATTTCTTTTAAAAACTTCTTTTTTCCTATTACAGTAAATATAGAATCTAAGTTTATTTTATTTCCATTCTCTAAATTAAAATTAAAACTTTGTTCATATTCTTCACAATAAGCTCCACAACCTTCAGTGTAAAAAGTAATTGAATATAGTAGGTCATTTAAGGTGTTTATTTCATAATTTAAAAAAGTCAGGTTGTATATTCGATTTTCTTTATTTGACCGAGCATTTTGAAATACTTTTTCATAATCTGAATATAAATCTATGTCAAAAAGCGATTTAATAAGTTGCTTGTTTACACTATCTGTAATATTCTTTGTTCCATTTAAAATTGGAAATTCAAAAGTTGTCTTAGGAAACCTAAGATTGTATTCTTTTACATTTGTTATTGTAAAATCCTCGCTTTTGCAATTCATAAATAGAATAGTAATTGCAAGAATAAATGGTATTTTTTCCATTATAGATGATTTAAAACCCGACTGCTGCATCATCACCTCTTTTATCAGCACCTGCTTCTAATTTTCCATTGGGTAACACTAAAATTGCATCGACTCTACCTATGATTAATGAGTTTCTTTCTAAAATATCGTACCCTAAATTGTTGAGATTTGTTTTTGTATTGTGATTAAATCCATTTGGTTCCATTCGAATAACATCTGGCAACCATTGATGATGAAAACGTGGTTGATTTACAGATGCTTGCATACCCATATTGTAATCTACCACATTGATTATATTTTGTAACACAGAGGTTATAATTGTAGAACCTCCAGGAGTTCCTACAACCATTTTGAGCTTTCCATCCTTTTCTATTATGGTTGGTGTCATTGAGCTTAACATGCGTTTTTCTGGTGCGATTGCATTTGCTTTAGAACCTACCAAACCATAAACATTCGGTACACCAGGTTTACTAGAAAAATCATCCATTTCATTGTTAAGAAAAAAACCAGCACCCTTTACCAAAACTTTAGATCCATAACCAGTATTTAGTGTTGTAGTTACTGCAACTGCATTTCCAAATTGATCCACAATAGAGTAATGTGTGGTTTCATCACTTTCATAACCAAGAATTTTACCATGTGAAACTGTAGTTGAAGGTGTAGCTTTATCCCAAGAAAAATCACTCATTCTCTTATTTATGTAAGCCGGACTTATAAGGCTGTCTAAAGGTACATCTACAAAATCGATATCACCTAGATAGTGAGCTCTATCTGCATAAGCACGTCTTTCTGCTTCTGTTAATAGCTGTATGTATTCTGTTGAATTGTGTTTTATTTTAGAAAGATCATAAGGAGCTATTGATTTTAGGATTTGAGCCAAACAAATACCTCCACTTGCAGGTAAAGTCATGGAAATAATATTGTGATTTTTATAAGTAAATTCTATGGGTTTTCTCCAAATTGCCTCATACTTCTCTAAATCTTTATATGTAATGATACCTCCTAATTCTGTAATATAGTTCACAAATAATTCAGCAGTTTTTCCTTTGTAAAATCCGTCTCTTCCAAAATCGCGAATTCGTTCTAAAGTTTGTGCCAAATCATTTTGAATAAGAACATCATCTGCTTTCCACTCTTTATCAAATACCGTTTTATAATTGTTTACTTTTCTAAAACGAGCTGTGGCGTTATTTAAATCGTCGGCTTGTTTTTCTGTAATTAGTATTCCGTTTTTTGCTAAATCAATGGCTGGTTGAACCAGCTCAGAAAAGGGCAAACTGCCCAGTTTTTGATGCACTTCAACTACTCCAGCAACAGAGCCTGGTATGCCAACTGCATGTGCACCCAGAACACTTTTATTTTTTATAAAATTGCCTAAAGAATCTAAATACATGTCTTTATGCGCTGTAATTGGTGCTTTTTCTCTAAAATCTAACGCCCCTTTTGTTCCGTCATTATTTCTATATACCATAAAACCACCACCACCAATATTACCAGCAACAGGGTGTACCACAGCTAATGCAAAATGAGTAGCAACCATGACATCATAGGCATTCCCCCCTTTTTTCAAAATTGCAGCACCAATTTCTGAAGCCTCAACTCTAGCTGATACAACCATTGCTTTTTCTGTAATTAAACCTAGTTCTAGTTTTTTATTACATGAATTTAAGACGGCTATACAACAACACAGGTAAAATAAATATTTTATCATTTAGATTTAATTTCTTTTAATTTGGTTTTCGTAAATGCCTGTAAATCTCTAAAGAATAGTGTAAAATCATCTTCTAACTCTGATTGAAGTAGCTCTAAATCTTCGATAGCCAAATTCATTTGAGATTTCCCCTTGGTTCTTTGGTTCATACCATTTAAAACCTTTGCAATACCCTTTTTAAATTGATAGTTGTATAGAATGTTATATTCTATCATATAGTTGATGAAATTTTGAGATTTCAACGGTAATTCACTAGATTTATTTTGAAACAACTTGTAAATAGCACTCGTAAAAAGTGCTAAGGGAATTTCTGAGTATTGGATCCAGTTTTTTGCCAAAAAGTAATCGTAAAAAATATCTATAATAACGCCACCATAGTGTCCATATCTTTTATGCAATCTTCTCTTACTTTTTCTGACAATTGGGTGTGCATCCGTAAATGTATCGATTTCTCTATGTAAAAGAATGCCTTGCTGAATTTCTTCATCAAAATGTGAAAATTGATTTCCTTTGATGTGATCTGCAATAAAATTACCAATCATTATGTTGGTGTTATTTTCTGACAGAAAAAGGTGCGCTAAAAAATTCATGTAGGTAAATGTAAAGAAAAAACCACAATTAAGTAAAGAAAAAACCACAATTAATTCTGAGTTTTAATCAGGATTAATTGCGGTTTATTTATTTTGAAATTTTAAATTAAATAATTTAAAATTAGTTATTTAGCATTACTGGCATCACAAGCATCGTTACTTGTTCGCCTTCTTCTGTTCCGTCTATAGGGGTTAAAATTCCTGCTCTGTTGGGTAAAGACATTTCAATTAAAACCTCATTGGAATTTAAGTTATTTAACATCTCACTTAAAAAACGTGAATTAAAGCCTATTTGCATATCGTCTCCTTGATAATCACAGCTTAAACGCTCATCTGCTTTGTTAGAAAAGTCCAGATCTTCTGCTGAGATATTTAATTCTGTACCCGCCATTTTTAAACGAATTTGATGCGTGGTTTTACTAGAAAAAATAGAAACACGTCTTACAGAGTTTAAAAAAGAAGCTCTATCTACAGTTAATTTGTTTGGATTTTCTTTTGGTATTACCGCTTCATAATTAGGGTATTTTCCGTCAATTAGTCTACACACCAAAACAGTATTGTCAAATGTAAATTTAGCATTTGCATCATTATACTCAATAGCTACTTCACTTTCGGACCCTCCTAAAATACCTTTTAATAAGTTAAGTGGTTTTTTGGGCATTATAAATTCAGCAGACTGATCTGCAGTTACATCGGTTCTAGAATATTTTACTAATTTGTGTGCATCAGTGGCCACAAATGTTAAGCTTTGTGAACTAAATTGAAAAAATACACCACTCATTACAGGTCTTAAGTCATCATTACCAGCAGCAAAAATTGTCTTAGAAATAGCAGTACCTAAAACATGTGCAGGTACAATTGTTTTACTAGGGCTTGGTAATGAAATTGCTTTTGGAAACTCATCTCCTCCAAAATAAGCCATGTCATATTTACCTTGGTCAGAGATAATTTCTATTTTGTTATCACCCTCTGTCTTAAACGTTAATGGTTGGTCTGGAAAAGTTTTTAAAGTATCTAGCAAAAGACGAGCAGAAACAGCAATGGCACCAGAACTATCACTTTCTACATCTACAACAGAACTCATTGTTGTTTCCAAATCTGAAGCTGAAATTTTTAGCTGATTTTCAGATAATTCAAATAAAAAGTTGTCTAAAATTGGTAAGGTGTTGTTGCTATTTATAACGCCTCCTAAAACTTGAAGTTGTCTTAAAAGTTGCGAACTTGATACAATAAATTTCATTGATTATTTTTCTTAATTTGATTTACAAATATAATCTTAAAAAGCGACTTTTAAAATTATTTTATTAACAGGTTATGAGCATTTTCTTTTTATTTTTAAAAATAGCGTAATTTTAAAAATGCTCATTTTAGTACTAATAAAAAAAGGTATATTTGTGAGTAATCAACTTTAAAAAATGAAGAATTTACTCCTTTTTATTTCAGCTTTTTTACTGATATATACCCCAACATCTTCTCAAGAACCTTCAAAATTAACTGCTTCTGAAATTTTTGAAAAAATTCAGAAATTAAATTTTTTAGGGACAGCACTATACATTGCTGCACACCCAGATGATGAAAATACACGGTTGCTATCTTATTTATCCAATAAAGTTAAAGCAAGAACAGGGTATTTGTCTTTAACAAGAGGTGATGGAGGGCAAAATTTAATAGGATCAGAAATTAGAGAATTACTTGGTGTCATTAGAACGCAAGAATTATTAGCAGCAAGAAAAATTGATGGAGGAGAACAATTATTCACAAGAGCCAATGATTTTGGATATTCTAAACATCCAGATGAAACGCTAGAAATTTGGAACAAAGATGAAGTTTTGAGTGATGTTGTTTGGGCAATAAGAACTTTTAAACCTGATGTAATTATCAATAGATTTGATCATAGAACTCCAGGAACAACACATGGGCACCACACAAGTTCTGCGATGTTAAGTACAGAAGCTTTTGATCTTGTGGATGACGAAACACAGTTTTCTGAACAATTACAGTACACTTCAACTTGGAAGCCTATACGTTTGTTTTTTAATACTTCTTCTTGGTTTTATAGTTCATACCAACAATTTGAAGAATCTTCAAAAAATTTCACAAAAATAGATGTTGGTGTGTATTATCCTCTAAAAGGAGTTTCTAATAATGAAATTGCTGCACTGGCTAGTAGTCAACACCTTTGTCAAGGTTTTGGTAGATTAACAACCAGAGGTTCCCAACCAGAGTACCTCTCTTTTTTAAAAGGAGAAGAGCCTAAAGATAAAAACAACCTTTTTTCTGGAATTAATACCACATGGAATCGTATTGAAGGTGGAGGAGAAGTAGGGAATATACTCTATGAGATCGAAGAAAACTTTAATTTTAATAATCCATCTCAACATATTGCACAACTTTTAGAAGCCTACCTTTTCATTAAAGAATTGAAAGATGACCACTGGAGAAGTGTAAAAACTAAAGAAATAAAAACTATTATTGAAGCTTGTTTAGGTTTGTATATAGAGGCCTCAGCGATATCATCTACTTCAGTTCCAAACTCAGAAATTGTTATTAATTTCGAGTTAATCAATAGAAGTAGTTTTCCAATCGAATTAATATCTATTCAGCCTAATACAACGTCCTCAAAAATATATAAGGGACTCTCTTTAAATGAAAATATTAAGCAAACCTTTAAAGAAACTATTATACTAGAAAATGTAAATTATACAGCGCCTTATTGGTTAAAAGAAAAACCCTCTTTAGGGATGTACAATGTTAAAAACCAAACTCTAATAGGCTTGCCAGAAACACCAAGAGCAGTTACTGTTACTTTTAATTTAGTACTCAATTACACGCCTATAACTTTTACTAAAAATGTGGTTAGACGTTATGCAGAAAGTGATAAGGGAGAAATTTATGCTCCTTTTGAAATTGTACCGAGGGTAACTACTAAATTAATGGATAAAGTGCTCCTATTCTCTGACACTATTGCGAAACAAGTTTGGGTAGAAGTGAAAGCTGGAACCAATTTTGTTACAGGAGAGGTGTCTTTAGAAGCACCTGAAGGATGGCAAGTTTCACCTTCTAAAATTCCATTTAGTATTGCACAAAAAAATGATAAAGAAAAAGTAGCCTTTTTAGTTTCTCCTTCTAAAAATGAATCTGAAGGAATGTTAAAAGCAATAGCTATTTCTAAAGAGAAAAAATATACAAAAGAGTTGATTGAAATTAATTACAACCACATTCCTAAACAGACAGTTTTAAAAAATGCTGAGGCAAAAGTTGTTCGTTTAGAAATTAAGAAGAAAGGCACAAACATTGGTTACATCAAAGGAGCAGGAGATGAAATTCCTGAAAGTTTACGTCAAATCGGTTATAATGTGTTCTTACTTCAGCCAGAAGAGATAAATCTAGAAAATTTGCAAAAATTTGATGCGGTTGTGTTGGGGATTAGAGCTTATAACGTGGTTGATAAATTAAAATTTAAACAAAAACATTTAGTAGCATATGTAAAAGAGGGTGGGAATTTAGTTGTACAATACAATACTAGTAGAGGTGTAGATGTACAAGCGCCTTATCCATTAAAACTCTCAAGAGATCGAGTAACTGATGAAGCATCCGAAGTTACTATTTTAGCTCCAAATCATCCTATTTTAAATGAACCAAATGTAATAACTGAAAATGATTTTAAAGGATGGCTGCAAGAAAGAGGCTTGTACTTTCCAAATGTTTGGAGTGACCAGTATACCCCTTTGTTAGCCATGAAAGATAAAGGAGAAACCCTTAAATTAGGAAGTCTTTTAGTGGCTAAATACGGCAAAGGGAATTACATCTACACAGGACTAAGTTTTTTTAGAGAACTACCAGCTGGTGTCTCTGGAGCCTATAAATTATTTGCAAATCTTTTATCTGCTGAACATAAATAATAGTGACTATGGAAGGAGCACCAAAACAAAATTACAAATGGAAAAAAACGTATACCATCGTTATAGTTGCAAACATAATTTATGTAATTCTTTTTTATTGTATTACCCAGTATTTTACAAAGTAGTGTATGGAGATAACCAGTAAATTACATTTTATTGATTGGATAATATTATCAATAACACTTTTCTTTATTGTTGCTTATGGCACTTATGTAACTAGAAAAAACAATAATGTAAACGATTATATTAAAGGAGGTAATGATGCCAAATGGTGGACTATTGGACTTTCTGTAATGGCAACACAAGCAAGTGCTATTACATTTTTATCCACACCAGGACAAGCTTTTCACAGTGGTATGGGATTTGTGCAATTTTATTTTGGGTTGCCAATTGCTATGATCATCATATGTGCTGTTTTTATTCCTATTTATCATAAGTTAAATGTATATACGGCTTATGAATTTCTAGAGGGTAGATTTAATTTAAAAACAAGAAGTCTCGCAGCAATTTTATTTTTAGTACAAAGAGGCTTGGCAGCAGGAATAACTATTTTTGCACCTGCAATTATACTCTCTGCAGTTTTAGGTTGGGATTTACTTATTTTAAATATTATCATTGGTTTTTTGGTTATTATTTATACCGTTTCAGGAGGTACTAGAGCCGTAAATGTTACACAAAAACAGCAAATGATTATTATTTTTTTAGGAATGCTTGTTGCTTTTTTTATGATTGTAAATCAGCTTCCTAGTACTATTTCTTTTGCAAACGCATTAGATATTGCAGGGGCAAGTGGTAAAATGAAAGTATTGGATTTTTCGTTTGATTTAGACAATAGGTATACAGTATGGACAGGGGTTTTAGGAGGTACATTTTTAATGCTTTCTTACTTTGGTACAGATCAAAGTCAAGTTCAACGTTACCTTTCAGGAAAATCATTAAGGCAAAGTCAATTAGGACTTATTTTTAATGGTTTTTTAAAAGTGCCAATGCAATTTTTTATTCTCTTTATTGGGGTAATGGTTTTTGTTTTTTATCAATTTAATTCTTCTCCATTAAATTTTAACCCTAAAGTTAATGAAGCTATTCACAATTCTTCATTTAAAACAGCGTACGAAAAACTAGAGGCAAAACATTCTAAAATAAATGCACAAAAGAGAACCTTGCTTATAGACGGCATTCAAGAAAATGAACGTCAAAAAATAAGCGCTCTTACTGCTCAAGATATGCAATTAAGAGAGGAAGGAAAAAAAATTGTAACGGCTTTAAATGCACAAAAAGACTTTAAAAAAATAGAATCAAATGATAAAGACTATGTGTTTATTCATTTTATCTTAAACAATCTTCCAAGAGGCTTAATTGGTTTATTGTTGGCAGTTATTCTATCTGCAGCAATGTCTTCTACAGCGTCAGAGCTAAATGCTTTAGCAAGCACCACAGTTATAGATCTTTATAAAAGAAACACAAAAGAGATCAAAGAGGAAGCACATTATGTAAAAGCATCAAAATGGTTTACTCTAATTTGGGGTATTATAGCAATCTCTGTTGCATGTGTTGCAAATTTATTCGATAATTTAATTCAGTTAGTAAATATAATAGGCTCTATATTTTATGGAAATGTATTAGGTATTTTTTTATTGGCATTTTTTATAAAATTTGTAAAAGGGAATGCTGTTTTTATTGCAGCATTAATCACACAAGCGCTTATAATTTTTGTTTTTCTGATGGATTGGTTGCCCTACTTGTGGTTGAATTTATTAGGTTGTGTTTTAGTGATGGGAATAGCTATTATAATAGAGAAATTATCTAAATATAAATTAAAACTTACATAAAGATAATGAATAAGAATGGAATTATTAATTGGGGAATTATTGGTTTAGGTAAAATTGCTGACAAATTTGCAACAGATTTAGTCAATTTAGGCAATGTAAATCTTGTCGCTGTAGCCTCTAGAAGTAAAGAAAGGGCAACTACATTTGCAAAAAAGTTTAATGTAGATCAGGCTTATGATTCTTACCATAAATTAGCTCAAGACCCAAATGTTGATGCAGTTTACATAGCTACTCCGCATAGTTTTCATAAAGAACATTCTATTTTGTGTTTAGAGCATAAAAAGGCAGTTTTATGCGAAAAACCGTTTGCCATGAATTTAGTAGAGGTAAATGAAATGATAGCTACTGCAAAAAAAAATAATGTTTTATTGATGGAAGCTCTTTGGACCTACTTTTTACCTCAATATAGATTTGTATTGGATATCTATGAAACAAAAAAGTATGGACATTTAATTGATTTAAAAGCTGATTTTGGATTTTTTACCACTTATGACACAGAGAGTAGACTTTTTAAAAAAGAAGTAGGTGGTGGTTCTTTATTAGATATTGGTATATACCCAATATTTGTTGCCTTAAGTACATTAGGTATTCCCAATAAAATAAATGCGAAAGCTCAGTTTTTTGAAAATGGAGCAGATGCATCTTGTGATATGGTTTTTAATTACGATAAATCCAAAGCGTATTTAAAAAGTACCTTGTTAGAAGAAACGTCAACTGAAGCTATTTTTACTTTTGAAAAAGCGAAAGTGATTATTAATACCAGATTTCATGAACCTTCTACTGTAACCGTAATTCAAGATAACAATTCAGAAACTTTAGATTTTAATTATAAGAGTATTGGTTATAATTTTGAAGCAGATCATTTTAGTCAACTATTAAGAGAGGACAAAAAAGAAAGTACTGTAATGTCTTTTAATTTTTCTAGAAAACTAATAAAAATTTTGGATGATGTAAGAGCCAAAATAGATTTGAAGTATTAATTTATTTTATTTTTCAACAAACAAAAATAGCCACTAGAAATAGTGGCTATTTTATAATTTAATTGGATTCAATTATTTTTCCATAATTTCTATACAACCATTTCTACCAATAGCAGTTATTGAAGGTTGTTATTTAAAATTATCTAGATCTTCAACAACAATACTTGCATGTCTGAAAATATTTATACTGAAATTAGACGTTTCTTATTACTTTTTTATAAGGTGTTTAGTCTTCTAAAGTTACTGTTCTTTTTACTTTGTTAAAAGGGCCATCAATAAAATTGCCATTTGCATCTATAAGTTCTAATTCTATAGTAATTTCTCCTTTTGGTAATCCTTTAATAATCTGAGGCTTCCATTCAGTAATCATAAATTCTTTTCCATTAATTGTTGCTTTTACTTTATTTCCATTTACAGAAAGTGTAGTGTTTAAAACAAAAAAATCTAGTAATAAAGCGTCTGCGTCTTTCCCTTTATAAGTTCCTTTTGGTCTGCTATAAATTAATGTTGGAGCACTTTCATTTATACCAATAGTGTCTTTTGGATTTTCACCAACTTCAAATTTCTTGAAAACTACAGATTTTTCGTTTTTAACAGATTCATGGTAAGAACGACTTAAGAAAGCAACTAAATGATGAACACCACTTGGTAATTCTTTTGTAAAATTAGATGTATAATGTGCAGAGTAAGGTTCATTATTTAGAATAAAATGAATATGCTGACCCTTTCCTGAATTTGCTAAAATATTTGCATTAGGACTATCGGTTTGGGCACCTAACTTATAATTGTTTACTTCAAACTTAAAATCTACAGCTCCATTTTTTATGTTTTTAGTGTTATTAGGTTCTTTTAATTGTAACAATGCTTCTTTATAAGAAGGAGAGTTCGTTAATTTTTCAATAGTTATTTCAGTAACTTTTTTAGTATTCTCATTTAATTCTTTTTTTTCTTGAACTTTTTTACAAGATATTGTAATTGCAAAAAGTAAAATTAATAGACTTAATTTTTTCATAATTTTATATAGTTTAGATAGTTATTATTTTCTATTGGGGTACCAATCTAACTGTACCACTTCAATTTCTTTATTTTCATTGTTTACCAATTCTTTAAATTTGCTTATATCACTAAAACCTTCTGTACCTCTGTAATGATAAGGATATACTTGTTTTGGTTTAAATGCCAATACTCCACTAGCTGCATTCTCAACTGGCATTGTATAGGGTAAATTCATGCATACAAATGCTTTGTCGATGTTTTTTAAATTTCTCATTTCTGGAATATCTTCTGTATCTCCAGAAAAATAAATTCTTTTTTCATCAACGGTTAACACATAGCCATTTCCTCTTCCTTTACGATGAAACTTTAGGGCTTCTTCTCTTAAATTGTACATTGGTATCGCTTCAATATCAAAATTAGAGAAAGGTTTTTTTTCGCCATTATTCATTACCACAATCTTTTTCGCTTTTACAGTACTAATTTTTTTAGCTACTGCTTCAGGAGCAATAATTATAGTATTTTCTAAAGCTAAGGCATTCAAGGTTTTTAAATTCATATGATCACCATGAATATCAGTGATCAAAATATAATGTGGGTCTTCAAAAGAAGCAAAAACTTCTGCACCACCTGTTGGATCTAAATAAATAACAGTTTTATCGAATTCCAAAACTGCAGTTGCATGACTTATTGGTGTAATTTCTAATTCAGTTTGTCCTTTTACATTTTCTGCAATAGGCATTTTTTTATCCGTAGTTTTTTTTCTTTCATATTTACAAGAAAATAATGTTAGAACAGTTAGTGCTAAGAATATTGATTTAATTTTCATGATTTTTTTTTAAGTATTCTCAAAGATAAAAAGATTAAGAAAAAATAAAATGTTGATCTTAGGCATATTTTAATTCGAAAATGCTCTATTGTCTTTTATAGATTGATTTCCCTTCTTCGATAGATTCTTCAACTAAAATAAGAACTTTTTTTAGATACTTGAATATGAAATACTTTATATTCTAAAAAAATTTTATATTCGTTCTATAAAGAAATTTTTATAAAATGAGCAGAAAAATCAAAGACTACATTATTATAAGTCTCAAAGGAATGGCAATGGGTGCAGCAGACGTTGTTCCTGGTGTTTCAGGAGGAACAATTGCATTTATTTCTGGGATTTATGAAGAACTTTTAGGCTCAATTAGTACAATTAATTTAGAGCTTTTTAAGACGTTAAGAAATGAAGGTTTTAAAGTAGCTTGGAAAAAGTTGAATGGTAACTTTTTATTGGCCTTATTTATGGGGATATTTATAAGTGTGGTATCGCTGGCAAAAGTGATTAAATATCTTTTAGAAAATGAACCTATTTTACTTTGGTCGTTTTTCTTTGGTTTAGTATTGGCAAGTATAATTTACATCGCGAAACAAATTAAAAAATGGAACTTTATATCGGTTTTAGTTTTAATTATTGGGGCTTTTGTAGCTTATTACATTACCACATTAAAACCTTTAGTTAATGAAAATTCATCACTTTTATTTATGTTTATTGCTGGTGCTTTAGCCATTTGTGCAATGATTTTACCAGGTATTTCAGGTGCTTTTATTTTGGTACTACTAGGTGCTTATAGACCAATTTTATCTGCTGTAAGTGATAAAGATTTAAAAACAATTGCAGTAGTGGGTTTAGGAGCTGTTATAGGTTTGTTGTCATTCTCTAAAATTTTAAAATGGTTATTTAATCATTACAAAGATTATACGCTAGCTGTTTTATCAGGATTTATTATTGGTTCTTTAAATAAAATTTGGCCTTGGAAACAAACAATTACTTGGCGCACAAATTCTCATGGAACGCAAGTACCATTTAATCAACAAAGTGTTTTACCCTCTAATTTTGATGGTGATGCGCAATTGTTATTCGCAATTTTATTGGCTTTTATTGGCTTTGCTTTAATTTTAGGAATGGAAAAATTAGCCACACAAAAAAACTAAATGCAAGAACAAAGAACTTTTCTGCAGAAAGCTAAGCTATTCTATAAAGGATTAGCAATGGGTGCTGCCAATAAAGTACCTGGGGTGTCTGGAGGAACTGTTTCTTATGTACTTGGTTTTTATGAAGATCTTATTTACTCTTTTCAAAAAATAAATTTAAAAGCTTTTAAACTACTATTTAGGGGAAATATTAAACGTTTTATACAATATACGAATGCCCAATTTATCTTATTGGTAATGGGTGGAAGTATTTTTAGTTATTTCAGTGTTTCACTACTCTTAGATTACTTGCTAAAGCATTATGAATTGTTTGTTTGGAGTTGGTTTTTTGGAATGATTGTAGGTTCTATTTACTACCTAGGTAAAGATTTTGGCAAATGGAATAGAACTTGTTTTATAGCTCTAATTATAGGAATTACATTAGGCTTAGCCATAAGTTTTTTAAAGCCTGCCAAAGAAAATGATAATTTATGGTTCGTGTTTTTATGTGGAATTATTGGAGTTTCAGGAATGACTTTACCGGGTTTGTCAGGGTCATTTATACTAATTCTTTTAGGGAACTATGTCTTACTTTTAGTAGATTCTGTAAACGTTTTATTTACTGTGATAACTAATATATTTATTGGTAATTTTGAAGTGTTGTCAGATGCTATTAAAATTAAATATTTAAAAATACTAGGAGTTTTTACTGCAGGATCTGTCTTTGGTTTAGTATCTATTTCTCATCTTTTAGGATATGTGCTTAGTAAGTATAATAAAATCGTAAATGCTTTAATTATAGGTTTTATAACGGGTTCTTTAGGGATTGTTTGGCCATGGAAAGAAACAATTTATTTAAAAGAAAACATGGTATTTCTTTTGGATAAAAAGGGCAATAAAATTGTAGAGAATTATAATAGATTTCTGCCAGATCTATTCGAAACAGAAACATTTTTAGCAATATTTTACATCGCCTTAGGTTTAGGTGTTGTTCTTATCATAGATTATTATGGAAAAAAAAGAAGGAAATAAAACTTTTGGCCTTTTAGGAAAACAAATAGCGTACTCTTTTTCTAGGGGATATTTTACGGATAAATTTAAAAAAATGAATTTACAAGATCACGAGTATGTAAATTTTGATATCCCAGAGATTACAGATTTCCCAAAAATAGTAGCACAACAATCAGGGATTAAAGGGATTAATGTAACAATACCCTATAAAGAACAAGTGATGCCTTTTTTAGATTCTATTGATGAAAAAGCAGAAAAAATTGGAGCAGTAAACACCATAAAAATAACAAAAGAGGGATTTTTAAAAGGGTATAATTCTGATGTGGTTGGTTTTGAAAACTCATTAAAACCCTTATTAAAAAAACACCATAAAAAAGCATTAATCTTAGGTACTGGAGGAGCATCAAAAGCAATAGCCTTTGCTTTAGAACTTCAAAATATTGATTATAAATTTGTGTCTAGAAATCCGAAAGATCAATCAGAAATTTCTTACGCTGATATTACAGCGCAGACTATTGCAATGTATACGGTTATTATAAATTCAACTCCACTAGGAACTTCACCAAATATTCATGAGAGTCCTACTATCCCTTATCAGTTTATAACAAAAAAACATCTGCTTTTTGATTTGATTTACAATCCAGAAATGACCAAGTTTCTTAAGGAAGGCAAACAAAGAGGCGCAACGATTAAAAATGGTTATGAAATGTTAGAATTGCAAGCAGAAGAGTCTTGGAGAATTTGGAATTCCTAATACCAGAATAAGAATTAGCTATAAATAAAACTTGCGATTTCTGTAAGATGTTCTTATTTTTAAGGACTATATAACCATACGGTTATATGTTAGACCTTAAACATTGTAGATATGTTAGATAATCAAGAAGAAATACCTCAAAGTGAGGGTGTTAATAGTGGAGAAGACTTAGCTAAAGAAGTTGAAAGTACTGTAAGTAAAGCAACAGATAGCGATACAAAAGCGCTAGATGCAACTTTAAATGACATTGCTGGAAAGAAAACTACTGATGATAAAGCTCCAGAAGAAGTAGACTATTCAACTAAAAATTTAGAAGAATTAATAGATAGTTTAAAGGAGTTATTGTTCCAACACCCGATACAAACGATAAAATCAGGAGTAGATGCTATTAAAAGTGAGTTTAACAAAAAGTTTGGCGCTTTATTAGCAGAAAAAAAAGCTGAATTTTTAGAGGCTGGAGGCAATTCTATTGATTTTAACTTTTCTAGCCCTTTTAAAACAACATACACTACTTTACTCTCTGAATATAAGAAAAAAAGAGATGCATACTATCAAGAAATAGATGCTAAACTAAATAAAAATTTAGATAAAAGAAACGAAATAATAAATCGTTTAAAAGCATTAATTGAAGAGGCTGATGCTAAAACGATGTACAATGATTTTAAGGAAATTCAAGAAAAATGGAGAGCTATTGGTCCGGTGCCAAAATCCTATTATAATGATACTTGGAAAATATACCACCACCATGTAGAACGTTTTTATGATCTTTTAAATTTAAGTAATGATTTACGTGATTTGGATTTTAAATACAATTTAGAAGAAAAATTAAAAATTATCCAAAAAGCAGAAGCTTTAATACATGAGCCTGATGTGAATTATGCTGCTAAAGAGTTACAAGAATTACATAAAAGTTGGAAAGAAGATATTGGTCCTGTATCTAAGGAGATGAGAGAAGAAGTTTGGCAGAAATTTAGTGATGCAACAAAAAAGATACACGATAAGAGGCATGAATATTTTAAGGAAATGCGTTCTAAATTTCAAGAGATTATAGATAAAAAGTTAGAAATAATTGCCCAATTAGAAGCCTATGATACTTCTGGCAATACTACGCATAAAGATTGGCAAAAAAGTATCAAGGAAGTAGAGAAATTAAGGCAAGCTTATTTTAACGCGGGTAAATTGCCTCATAATAAAAGTGAAGAGGTTTGGCAAAAATTTAAAAAGGCGACAAAAAAGTTTAATGCTTCAAAAAATACTTTTTACAAAAAAGAAAAAAACGAACAACAAGAAAACTTACAAAAGAAATTAGCTTTAATAGAAATAGCAGAATCTCTTAAAGAAAGTACAGATTGGAAATCTGCGACAAACACCTATAAAAAAATTCAAGCTGATTGGAAAAATATAGGTCATGTTCCTCGAAAGTTTTCTGATGATATTTGGAAAAAATTTAAAAGTGCTTGCAACCATTACTTTGATAGGTTAACTCTAGAAAAACAATCAATTTCTAAAGAACAAGAGAAGATTATTATTGCTAAAAAAGAATATCTAGAAACATTAAAGTTGCTTAAAAAAGATTCTAAAGAAGCAGTTTTAGAAATTATAGATACTTGGAGAAGTCTAGGAGGATTGCCAAAAAGTGCTAAAGCGCTAAAAAGTCAGTTCAATAAAGAAGTAGATAAAATGCTAGAAAATCTATCTTTGGAAAAGACAGCCATTCAAATGCTTAAATTTACGAACGTAATTGATTCTTATAAAGCAGATAATGATACTGATAAGTTATTTGGAGAGCAGCAATTTGTCAGAAAAAAAATGGATGAAATAAGCAAGGAAATTCAACAACTTGAAAATAATTTAGGTTTCTTTTCTAATGCCAAAAAAGATAATCCCTTGGTTAAAAATGTTAGAAATCAAGTTGAGCAATATAAAAATGAGTTGTTGCTCTGGAAGTTGAAAAACGAGTACATAAAAAAGTTAGAATTTTAAATAAAAAAAACTCGAAGTGTATACTTCGAGTTTTTTTATTTTAAATAAAAGAATTAAGAAAAGAATTTATCCATTTTCTCTTTTTCTTCTTCAGCCAATACAGCATCAACTAATATACGACCACTGTGCTCATCGATCGTTATTTTTTTTCTATTTGCAATTTCTAATTGAACTTGAGGTGGAATTGTAAAATAAGAACCTCCAGAGGCACCACGTTCAATAGCAACTACTGCTAGTCCGTTTTTTACTTTTGTTCTAATTCTATTGTATGCAGCATATAAATGCTTGTCTAAAGAGGTACCAAACTCTTTAGATTTTTTTATTAAAAGTGTTTCTTCTTTTTCAGTTTCTTTAAGAATAGCATCTAATTCTGCCTTTTTATGACCTAAGTGTTGTTCTTGTTTTGCTAATTTTTCTTTAGTGGTCTCAATAACTTCTAATTTCTGAGCGATTTTTGCTTTGTACTCATTAATTCTTTTTTCAGCCAATTGAATTTCTAAATCCTGAAACTCTATTTCTTTCGACAAAGAATCAAATTCTCTATTATTTCTAACTTTTTGTTGTTGTTCTTCGTATTTTTTCATCAACGATTTAGATTCGTCGATTGCTAATTTCTTATTATTAATATCAGTTTCTAAGTTAGAAACATCATTATCTAAATTAGAAATACGAGTATTTAAACCAGCAACTTCATCTTCTAGATCTTCAACCTCTAAAGGTAATTCACCTCTTACGTTTCTAATTTCGTCAATTCTTGAGTCGATTAATTGTAAATCATATAAAGCTCTTAATTTTTCTTCAACCGAAACTTCTTTCTTCTTTGCCATGTTTATATATAATATATAGGATTTGTACTTTTTTCTGATAAAATGATTGCAAAATTACTAAATTTTTTTGTAAGATAATCAACCAAAAGGTTTTTTGTAAACTGTTCGCTTTCATAATGCCCTATATCTGCTAAAAGAATCTTTTTTTCAGCTTTAAAAAAGTCATGATATTTAAAATCTGCACTTACATAAGCATCTGCTCCAGCTATTTTAGCTTGTTCAATTGCAAAGCTTCCTGAACCTCCTAACACAGCTACTTTTTTTATTTTTTTATGTAACAAAGATGAATGTCTAATGCATTCAGTACGCATTGTCTTTTTTAAGTAGTGCAAAAAAACAGTTTCGTCTAATGCCTCTTCAAATTCTCCAATCATACCCATACCAATGTCCTGATGAGAATTATCTACAGTAACTATTTCATATGCAACCTCTTCATAAGGATGATTTTTATGAAGTGTTTTTAATAATTGAGATTCGTCTTTACTTTCCAATAGCATTGTAATTTTTATTTCTTCTTCTGTATGAAATTTATTCTTTTCACCAATGGTTGGAGCTGAATTTTCATTTCCTTTAAAAGTTCCCTCTCCAAGTACATTAAATGATGCATCGCTGTAATTTCCAATATTATTTTGATTAACAGCAAAAAGAGCTTGTCTTACGTTTGGTGCAGCTTCTTTTGGCACATAGGTTGTGAGTTTTTTAATGATTCCTTTTTTGGGGATTAAAATTGTTTTGTTTTTTAATCCTAAAACATCACAAATTTTTGAGGAAACTCCATCTTTAGCGTTGTCTAGTGCTGTGTGTGTAGCATATATTGCAATATCATTTTTTATTGCTTTTAACACTACTCTTTCTACATAACTAGCACCTGTTATTTTTTTTAATCCACTAAAAATAATTGGATGAAAGGAAATAATCAAATTACATTTTTTGGCAATAGCCTCATCAACAGTGTCCTCTAAAGTGTCTAGAGTAACTAGAATATTTGTTATTTTTGTAGCAGCATTACCTACTAATAAACCTACATTATCAAATGATTCCGCATAGTTTAGTGGCGCAAGTTTTTCGATGTAATCTGTAACGTTTTTTATGGTCATTTGAAGAAATAATTGAAAATCAAAGTTAACAATTTTAATGTATTTTTACTGTAATGAAATTTCTAAGATTTTTTTTGTTTCCCTTTAGTTTAATCTACGGTAGTATTACCTGGTTTCGAAATCTATTTTATGATCGTCGTATTCTAAATTCTACTTCTTTTCAAGTGCCAGTAATAGTTGTTGGTAATTTAAGTGTTGGTGGCACAGGGAAAACACCGCAAGTAGAATATCTAGTAAGATTGCTAAAAAAAACGCATCGATTAGCAATTTTAAGTAGAGGTTATGGAAGAGCCACAAAAGGTCATATTAATTTGAATAAAAATCATACTACTTTAGAGGTGGGTGATGAGCCTTTACAATACTTTAAAAAATTCAAAACTATTTCTGTTGCAGTTAACGAAAATAGAGTAAAGGGGATTCAAAATCTTTTAGAGGTGTCATCACCAGAAATAATATTATTAGATGATGCGTATCAACATCGAAAAGTAACTGGAAGTCTTTCGATACTTTTAACCAAGTATCAGGATTTATTTGTGAACGATTTTTTATTGCCTACAGGTAATTTAAGAGAGTCTTCTAATGGGGCAAATAGAGCCAATGTAATTGTAGTTACAAAATGTCCTAAAACTTTATCTTCAGCGCAACAGAAAGACATCAAAGCGTCACTCTCTAAATTTAAAAAGCCTATATTTTTTAGTACAATAACTTATGCAAATAAAATAAAGGGTACTTTTTCGTATACGCAAGAACAATTGGTATCTAAAGAAGTTTTATTGGTTACTGGTATTGCAAACCCAAATCCTTTGGTAACCTATTTAAAAGAAAATAAAATACATTTTCACCATTTAAAATATCCAGATCATCACCAATTCACTGAAAAAAATATAAAAGATATTCAAACTACTTTTTCAAATTTAACCACTAAAGAAAAGGTTCTTTTAACAACAGAAAAAGATTATATGAGGTTGTGTAATAAATTGCCTCAACTTTCTTTTTTAGAGATAGAGACTACTTTTTTAAATGGTACTGAAAAAGAATTTAATAGTTTGATTTTAAATTTAGTTTCAAATAAAAATTAATATGATTTAAGTTACTTTTGTACTAGTTATGTTTAAAAATAAAATATTTTTTTTCTAACAACTTATACTGTTTTTTCTCAAAATATTATAGGTAGAGACACTATTCATAACCAAAAAGAAGTAATACAATTAGATTGGATACCTACTTATGATGAAGCTTTAGAACGTTCTAAAATAGAAAAAAACCAGTGCTTATTTATTTCACAGGATCTGATTGGTGTGGTCCTTGTATCCTTTTGGATAAAGAATTGTTTCATACAGAAAAGTTTAAGGAACTGTCTGACGAAGCGCTACTTCTGTTAGAAGTAGATTCCCCTAGAAATCAAACGCTATTGTCTCAAGATAAAATAAGTGAAAATTTATATCTAAAGAATAAATATAAAGTTCGTTCTTTTCCTACTTTAGTATTTGTGAATCATAAAGGGAAAAAAATAGCTGAAAAAAAAGGATATATTATGACAGAATACTATTATCCATTTATAGTATCTGTTATAAATAATTTTAAATAAAAAACCGAAGTAATTATTACTTCGGTTTTTTGTTTATTTTTGATTGATAACTCTAAACGTTGTTCTTCTATTTACAGCGTGTTCTGATTTAGAACATACTACACCATCTTTACATTTATTTAGTAATCTCGATTCTCCAAAACCTTTAGCAAATAATTGTGTTGCATTAATGCCTTTAGATATTAAATAGTCTGTAACTGCTTTTGCTCTTCTATCAGATAACTCTTGGTTTTCTTTTTTTGTTCCTCTCATGTCTGTGTGAGATTCAATAAAAACAGCAACTCCATCTTTAACAATAGGAAGCAATCAAGCATCAATTATCTTCTTTGCACCATCATTTAAAGTCGCACTAGAAAAGTCCCAATTAATTGGAAGTGGGGTATTGTCTATAAGAGAACAGTCTACTGCTTTCCAAGAAGATAATCCTCCTTTTTTTACCAAAACTTGCTTTGCTACAGATCGATACACTGCAGGCACAATAACTTCTTCAGTTCTTGCATCTCTAACCAAATTTGTTTTAGTAATTGTTTTATATTCAGGTACTGTCTTAATTACCTTAGTAGAAGGTCTTTTAACCATTACCTTTCTTATGTAAGTTTTAGTAATACCTGGAACCCTAATTTTATTAACTTTAGCATCGCTTTGTAACTTTTCTACAGGCATTGTTTTAAATTCTGCAGGAACTGGTTTATAGCACCAGTATCTACAATCGTCAGGATTATTCGATTCACAATCTGGTAATTTCTCGCTCATTTCCCATTTTGCACTCGCTGCTTTTATTTCCACTGTTTCAAAGCCTTGTAAGAAATTAGCTTTTTCAATTTCTATTTTTGTACCATCTTCTTTTTCATAGTAAGTTACTTCTTGTGTACCCCATTCTGCAGGAGTTATGACTATTTCTTCACCTGCTTCTTTAATCAATACTTTTTCTGTAATTGTTTCATATTCAGATGGGTAGGATATTATTTTTTTGTAGGCAGGAGATGCTGTGATTTTTACTGTTTCGTTCTTATAGATATCAAGGGTTTTACAACGAACATAGCATTTTCCTGGTTCAGGATTTTCTGGTAAATCTTGACTAAAAATAAAAGAGGCTAACAACATTAATGTTGTACTGAGAACAATTTTTTTTATTGGTATAAGTATTAATAAAAGTCTTTAATTATAGAGTATACAGTGTCTCAAAAGTACTAAAAACATTTAAAAACTATAGCTGTTTTATGTTTTTAAATTTTATTGTAATGTAAACTTTTAATTATACCATCTGCTAGACCAATCTTAGGGACATATATTTTTTTTGCACCACTCCATTTCATGGCAGATAAGTAAATTTTTGTTGCAGGAATAATTACATCGGCTCGATCAGGATTTAAACTTAATTCTGTCACTCTTTCTTGATAGCTCATTTTTTTTAAAAATTGATATTGAGCATTTAAGTAAATATAAGAAATAGGTTTGCCCTCAGTTCTACCAGACATTTTAAAAAGCTTATTAATGTTTCCTCCAGAACCAATCAAAGAAAGTTTTTTTAGACCTTTTGTGTTTTTTTCTATCCATTTTTGAACGTTTGCAAAAATCTCTTTATTGGTAGATTTTTTATTGTTTAGCAAACGAACTGTTCCCATTTTAAATGATTTAGAGCTAATAATTTTTCCTTCAGAAAAAAGAGTAAATTCAGTACTACCCCCTCCAACATCTACATATAGATAGGCACTATTATTTTGAATTAAAGTATTTAGATCTGTTGAAGAGATTATACTAGCCTCTTCTTTACCTCCAATAATATCTATTTTAATTCCTGTTTCTTGTTCAATTTTTTCGGCTACTATTTTACCATTAGTAGCCTCTCTCATTGCAGAGGTAGCACACGCTTTATAACGCTCTACATGGTGTACATTCATTAAAAGTTGAAATGCTTTTATTGCAGCAATCATTCTTTCTGTATTGGCTTCGCTAATACTGCCATTTACAAATGCATCTGCTCCTAAACGAATGGGTACTCTTACTAACGAAGATTTTTTAAATTGCGTTTCTTTATCTTCATTTACAATGACGTTAGCAATAAGTAAACGAATTGCATTTGAGCCAATATCAATAGCACCGTATTTTTTTATTTCTAACAAATTTATTTGTGATTTTTAGGAAATTCAATAAGAAATGTTTCTCCTCTTCTTATATTTTTCCAATGTTTCTCTTTAAATTTTAATCCAATGATCCCACATGTGGGAACATGTGCAATTGGTCTATTGCCAAGTTCATTTACAAATGTATTGATTCCGTGATCATGGCTAAAAATAATAGCAGAGTTAAAACCGTCATCTAAAGCATTGACAGTTTTTACTAGGTATGCATCACTAAAACTATACAGTTGCTTTTTTATTTGTAAATTAAAATGTGGAAATCCAAAGTTTTCACAAAAAATCACAGCTGTATGTAATGCTCTATTAGCGCTACTAGAGATAAAAACGTCTGGTTTTTCTACCATTTTATTAAGGACTTTAGACATTAAATGGGCATCATTAATCCCCCTTTTTTTTAAAGGCCTGTCAATATCTTTTATTCCTGAATACTCCCAAGAAGATTTTGCATGACGAACAATATATAGTGTTTTCATTGGGTTGATGTTGAATTGTAAATATAAAAATTTAAGGTGCTAAACGTTCTAATTTCCAAGAAAAATCTTTTTCTAGTTGATATAGAATTCTATCATGCATTCGGTTAGGTCTTCCTTGCCAAAATTCTATAGATATCGGTTTTGTTAGATAACCACCCCAGTGTTTGGGTCTGGGAATTTGTTTATGTTTAAATTCTTCTTCAAATTTTTTCAAATTATCTTCTAGTTCTTTCCTTGAAGCTACCACATTGCTTTGGTTAGAGGCCCAAGCTCCAAGTTTGCTTCCTTCTGGTCTAGAGTTAAAGTAATCATCTGAAGAGCTTTCGGGTAATTTTTCTGTTCTTCCTTTAATAATTATTTGTTGCTCTAGAGCTGGCCAAAAAAAAGACAAACAAATATTGTTATTCTCTTTGATAGCTTGTCCTTTTTCTGAAGTATAATTTGTAAAAAAAATAAACCCTTTAGGTACTATTTTTTTTAAAAGAACAATTCTATTTTTAGGAAAACCATCTTTTCCGATGGTCGAAATGTTCATTGCATTCGGTTCTTCAATCTTCTTTGATTCCTCCGCATTTTTAAACCACTGGTTAAAAAGTTCCATTGGATTCTTAGGACATGTACTCTCTAAAAGTTCTTCTTTATTGTATGATTTTCTGTAATCACTTAAATCTATAGCCATTTTCAAAATTTATCTTGTAAAAATACAAATGATTTAAAAATAAAATCAAAAAAAGAGGTAAAAAAAAGAGCCGATATAATCGGCTCTTGGGATCAATAGTCTTAAATTAATACCCCTAAAAATTATTTTGACTATTGATGTCTTATCTAAATATTATTTTAGATGTTCCATAATTATTTTCTTTACTAGCTACTTTTAATAATATTACTCCAGTTTTAACCTTAAAATTATATTTTTTTAAAAAAAATAAAGTAAAAAATATGAGTGTTCCATAATTATTTTCTTTACTAGCTACTTTTAATAATATTACTCCAGTTTTAACCTTAAAATTATATTTTTTTAAAAAAAATAAAGTAAAAAATATGAGTAAGTCATTTTTTACGATAAATTTTATTGTGTTATCTTATTCTCTTTTTAGCAAGTATAGGCCAATAAAAGTAACGCATCCATTCACAATTAAAAGTGCATAACCAAAGTTAAATCCGTAAAGTATTAAAGAAAAATAGTTCAGAAAATAGGTGATTATTGGAGATAAGATGCAAATTAAAGGAATCCATTTGTCTTTACTCTTCAATTTTGTAAACAGGCCAAAAGCATACAATCCTAATAATGGGCCATAGGTGTAATTTGCGAATGTAAAAATTTTAGCAATTACACTCTCATTTGCAATAAAATATTTAAAAATAAGTATGGTTATTATTAAAATTAGCGAAAAGATAATATGAATTCTCTTTCTTATTTTTTCTTGCTGTTGTTGAGCCTTATTCTTATCAATTTCTAAAATATCAATACTGAATGAGGTTGTTAAAGAGGTAAGTGCAGAATCTGCACTAGAGTAAGCAGCTGCAATTAAGCCAAGCACAAAGAAAATAGCTGTTGTAATCCCTAAAGTTCCCTTTGTAGCAATAATTGGAAAAAGCGTATCTTTTTGAGCATTAATTCCATTTTGTTGGGCATAATCTGTTAATAAAACTCCTAGGGCTAAAAATAAAAAATTTACAACTACTAGAACAATTGTAAACCAAAACATATTTTTTTGAGCATCTCTTAAGTTTCTACACGTTAGATTTTTTTGCATCATATCTTGGTCTAACCCAGTCATTACAATTGCAACAAATGCACCAGCTAGAAATCTTTTCCAAAAATAATTCCCTGATTTTAAATCGTTAAAAAAGAATGTTTTAGAGAGTTCATTGTTAGAAATGTAACTGAATAAATTACTAATTTCCATTTCTTTAGATACACTATAAATACATACCCCTACTGCAATTAACATAAATAAGGTTTGTAAAGTGTCTGTCCAAACAATGGTTTTAATTCCACCTTTAAATGTATATAGCCAAATGAGTAAAATTGTAATGGTAACCGTTATCCAAAAAGGAATGTGATACGCATCAAATAGCAAAAGTTGTAATACGTTTGCCACTAGAAAAAGTCGAAAAGAAGCACCAATAATTCTAGAAAGTAGAAAAAAACTTGCTCCAGTTTTGTAGGCAGAATTTCCAAATCTGTCTTGTAAGTAGGTGTAAATTGAGGTTAGGTTTAATCTATAGTATAATGGCAGTAAAACAAGGCCTATTATTGCATAACCAACAATGTAGCCTAAAACCATCTGCATATAGCTCATACTCTCTGAAGCCACCCAACCAGGAACAGATATAAATGTTACTCCTGAAAGTGAAGCACCAATCATTCCGAAAGCTACTAAATACCAAGGAGATGAATTATTTGCTTTAAAAAAAGTAGTGTTGTTAGCAGATTTACTTGTAAGTACTGAAATTGTTAGTAATAGTGAGAAATATCCAATAATTAAGAGTACGATATAAAGTGGCTGCATTTCTTATAATTTCATTTAAAAAGATACGAATATATGTTTTTTAGCAGTCTTTTTATTTTTTATCAATTCTTTTCTTTTGAATAATTTAAATTTGCACTTATGGATTTTTCATCAAAAATATTAGAGAATGCTGTAAAAGAAGTTTCGCGTTTGCCAGGTATTGGAAAACGAACGGCTTTACGTTTGGTATTACACTTGCTTAAACAACCTGTTGATGCTACTAGTTATTTAGCAGAGGCTTTATTAAATTTAAGAAATAACATCAAGTCTTGTCAAAATTGCCATAACATATCTGATACATTACTTTGTGATATTTGTAGCAATTCAAAACGAAACTCAGCCATTGTTTGTGTTGTGGAGGATGTAAGAGATGTAATGGCTATAGAAAGCACCTCTCAATTTAAAGGGCTGTATCATGTTTTAGGAGGTAAAATCTCACCTATAGAAGGTATTGGACCACAAAATCTACACATAGAATCTTTGGTCGAAAAAGTAGCACAAGGAACCGTGAAAGAGTTAATTTTTGCACTGAGTTCTACTATGGAAGGAGATACTACAAACTTTTACATATACAAACAAATTGAAAAATTTGAGATAACTACATCTACGATAGCACGTGGAATTTCGGTAGGAGATGAGTTGGAATATGCAGATGAGGTAACTTTAGGAAGATCTATTTTGAATAGAATTCCTTTTTCTGATTCGTTAAGAAATTAAGTACGTATGTAATTAAAAATGAATATAATTCCGTTTGTTTAATTGCAAACAATTTGTATATTTGCAGAGAATTTAGCAATGTTTGATAAATGAGGGGACTTAAAGTCCCCTCTTTTTATACTCAAAAGAAAGTTTTTATGAATCAACAAAAGATTAAAGATTTAGTAGATGAAGCTTTAGCATTAAACGAAAGTCTTTTTTTAATTAATTTGTCAATTTCTGAAAACAATAAAATTCAAGTGACTGTAGATGGAGATAATGGGGTTCCATTAAGTGAATGTATTAGAATTAGTAGAAATGTAGAACATAACTTAGATAGAGAAGAAGAAGATTTTTCACTCGAAGTTACTACTCCAGACATTTCTCATCCACTAAAGGAAAAAAGACAGTATATAAAAAATATTAATAGAATATTAAAAGTAAAAACAACAGAAGAAGAATTAGAAGGTACACTTGCAGAGGCAGATAATGAAAAAATTGTGTTGCATTGGAAAGCAAGAGAGCCAAAACCAATAGGAAAAGGCAAAGTAACTGTAAATAAATCAGCTACTTTAATGTACAAAGAAATAAAAGAAGCAAAAGTGAAGATTGTATTTTAAGTAAATATGTAATGGAAAATATAGCGTTAATTGATTCGTTTTCAGAATTTAAAGATAATAAAAGTATAGACAGAGTAACTTTAATGTCTATTTTAGAAGAAGTTTTTAGAGCTGCTTTAAAACGTAAGTTTGGTTCAGATGATAATTTTGATATCATTATTAATCCAGACAAAGGAGATTTAGAAATTTGGAGAAATAGAGTAGTAGTTGCAGATGGTTTTTCTGAAGATGATAATGAAGAGATTGAATTGTCTGAAGCTAGAAAAATTGAACCTGACTTTGAAATTGGAGAAGATGTATCAGAAGAAGTTAAATTAATAGATTTAGGAAGACGTGCAATATTAGCTTTGCGTCAAAACTTAATTTCTAAAATTTATGAGCACGACAGTACTAATATCTTTAAGCAATTTAAAGATCTAGAAGGAGATCTTTTTAGTGCAGAGGTGCACCACATCCGTCATAATGCTATCATTTTATTAGATGACGAAGGAAATGAAATTGTTTTGCCAAAAAGTGAACAAATCCGTTCTGACTTTTTTAGAAAAGGAGACAATGTTAGAGGTGTTATTAAAACAGTAGAATTAAGAGGTAATAAACCAGCTATAATTTTATCAAGAACATCTCCTGCATTTTTAACTAAATTATTTGAACAAGAAATTCCAGAAGTATTTGATGGTTTAATTACTGTTGAAGGTGTTGCAAGAATACCAGGAGAAAAAGCAAAAGTAGCCGTAGATTCTTATGACGATAGAATAGATCCTGTTGGAGCCTGTGTTGGAGTTAAAGGATCTAGAATTCACGGTATTGTTCGTGAATTAGGAAACGAAAATATAGATGTAATAAATTACACAAAAAACGAGCAGTTATTTATTTCTAGAGCGTTAAGCCCTGCAAAAGTGACTTCTATGGAAATTACCATGTACGAAGAAGAAAAGAATGGTAAAAAAGGACGTGTTAGTGTACTTTTAAAACCAGAAGAAGTTTCTAAAGCAATTGGTAGAGGAGGAGTTAATATTAGATTAGCAAGCGAGTTAACAGGTTATGAAATAGACGTTCAAAGAGAAGGTTTAGAAGAAGAAGATGTAGAGTTAACAGAGTTTATTGATGAAATAGAAGACTGGGTTATTACAGAATTCAAAAAAATTGGTTTAGATACTGCAAGAAGTGTACTGGAAACTAGTGTTGCAGAATTGGTAAAGAGAACTGATTTAGAAGAAGAAACAATAATAGATGTTCAAAGAATCTTAAAAGAAGAATTCGAGGACTAATTATAGTAAAAACAAAGTAAAAATTATATTTTTACAATTATAAAGTTAAAAGAATTATATGTCTGTAGGCAAAACAATGAGGCTTAATAAAGTTTTAAGAGAATTAAACATTTCTCTTGATAGAGCAGTAGAATATTTAGCAAAAAATGGTCATGATATTGATGCAAGACCAACGACTAAAATATCTTCTGATATCTATCAGGTATTGCAAGATGGCTTCGAAACAGATGCAAACAAAAAAGCTGCATCTAAAGAAGTTGGCGAAGAAAAACGTAAAGAGAAAGAAGCAATTCGTTTAGAACTTGAGGCCAAATTAGAGAAGAAGAAAGCAGAAGAGGAGAAAAAAGAAGAGATTCTTAAAGCCAAAGCAGAAAAATTAGAATTCAAAACTGTTGGTAAAATTGATATTGACAGTGCTGGTAAGAAGCCGAAAGAAATACAACAAACCGAAGAGCAATCTAAAGTTGTCGAAGAACCAATTACTGAAGTTTCTAAAAAAGAAGTTACAAAAGCTGTCGAAAAACAAGTAGTAGAACCTACAAAAGAAATTGAAAAAGTAGCGGCTACTCAAGAAACTAAAAAAGTAGAAAAAGTTAAAACAGTTTCTGAAATTGAGAAAGCGTCTCCACCAGTAAAAACTCAAGAAGTAAAATCTAATGTTAAAAAAACAGAAGAAAAACCAGAAGAGGTAACTGCAGAAAACGCAGAATCAATTAAAACGCAGTATAAAAAATTAGATGGTCCAAATTTTACAGGAAAGAAAATTGATTTAAAACAATTTGAAAAGCCAAAGAAAAAGAACCCAGAGGTTAATAAAGCGAGTACGGATGCAAAAAAGAAACGTAAACGTATAAGTAAGCCGGTTAGTGGTGTAGGAAGACCAACAGCTAATAGAGGACCTGGTAATAGAAATTCTGGCCCAAGGAATTCTGGTTTTAAAGGGGGTAGATCAACTTCAAGAACACCAATTAAAAAAGAAGAACCAACTGAGGCAGAAATTCAAAAACAAGTAAGAGAAACTTTAGAAAAATTACAAGGAAAATCTTCTAAAGGTAAAGGAGCTAAATATAGAAGAAACAAACGTGATGCAAGAAGAGAGCAATCTGAAGCAGAACTAGAAGCACTAGAATTAGACAATAAAATATTAAAAGTAACAGAATTTGTAACGGTGAGTGAGGTGGCAACAATGATGGATGTTCCTGTTACAGATATCATTTCTGCTTGTATGTCTTTAGGAATGATGGTTACAATGAATCAGCGTTTAGATGCTGAAACGTTAGTTATTGTTGCAGAGGAGTTTAATTATAAAGTAGAATTTGTAGGTGCAGAAGTAGAAGAATCAATAGAAGAAGTAGAAGATAAACCAGAAGATTTAGTTACACGTGCCCCAATTATTACAGTAATGGGTCATGTAGATCATGGTAAAACATCCTTACTAGATTATATAAGAAAAGCAAACGTAATAGATGGAGAAAGTGGAGGAATAACGCAACACATTGGGGCTTATTCTGTAAACGTAGGAGATCAAAAAATCGCATTTTTAGATACTCCTGGTCACGAAGCCTTTACAGCTATGCGAGCAAGAGGTGCACAAGTTACCGATTTAGTGATTATCGTAGCTGCAGCTGACGACGACGTTATGCCACAAACCAAAGAAGCTATTTCTCACGCTCAAGCAGCAGGAGTACCAATTATATTTGCAATAAATAAGATTGATAAACCGAATGCTAACCCAGATAATGTAAAAACTCAATTATCTCAAATGAATTTGCTAATTGAGGAATGGGGAGGAAACATCCAATCTCAAGATATATCAGCAAAAACAGGACAAGGCGTAGAAGACCTTTTAGAAAAAGTTTTATTAGAGGCAGAGGTATTAGAATTGAAAGCCAATCCTAGTAAAAATGCTGTAGGTACTGTTGTAGAAGCTCAGTTGGACAAAGGTAGAGGATACGTAACCACAATTTTAGTCCAAGCTGGTACGCTAGAAGTAGGAGATTATATTCTTGCAGGTAAACATAGTGGTAAAGTAAAGGCAATGTTTAATGACAAAGGGCAAAAGTTAAAGAAAGCTGGACCTTCAACACCTATTTCTATTTTAGGTCTAGATGGGGCTCCACAAGCGGGAGACAAGTTTTTAGTTTTTGATGATGAAAGAGAAGCAAAGCAAATAGCAACCAAACGTTCACAGTTGCAAAGAGAGCAATCTGTAAGAACACAGAAAACATTAACGTTAGACGAGATTGGAAGACGTATTGCACTTGGAGATTTCAAAGAATTAAATATTATTTTAAAAGGAGATGTGGATGGTTCTGTAGAAGCATTAACAAACTCTTTCCAAAAATTATCTACAGAAGAAATTCAGGTTAATATTTTACATAAAGGGGTTGGTGCTATTACAGAAAGTGATGTGTTACTAGCAACAGCTTCAGATGCAATTATTGTTGGGTTTAATGTTAGGCCTCAAGGAAACGCAAGATCTGTTGCAGATAGAGAAGAGGTTGATATTAGAACATACTCTATTATTTATGATGCCATAAACGATCTTAAAGATGCTATGGAGGGAATGTTATCTCCAGAGATGAAAGAGGAGGTTACTGGTAATGTAGAAATTAGAGAGGTTTATAAAATTTCTAAAGTTGGAAATATTGCAGGTTGTATGGTAATGTCTGGTAAAATATTTAGAGATTCTCAGATACGTATTATTAGAGATGGAATTGTTGTCCATGATGGAGCATTAACATCACTAAAACGTTTTAAAGACGATGTTAAAGAAGTTGCTAAAGGGTATGATTGTGGTTTGCAAATTAAAAACTACAATGATATACAAGAAGGTGATGTCATAGAGGCTTACAAAGAAGTAGCTGTTAAAAAGAAATTGAAATAAGTTTCTTTTAATTATAAAAAGTAAAGACCAAAACTATTTTAGTTTTGGTCTTTTTTTTTGTTAAAAATTAATCTCGAATTAAACTAAAGTTTCCAGTTTCATAAATTTCATTATTCTCATTATCAATGATTAATGCTTTAAACCAATAATTGTTTTCTGGAAGTTTTTTGCCATTATACATTCCGTTCCATCCCAAATTTTCAAAATCTATAATGCTGTATAAGAGTTTTCCATACCTATTGAATATTTTTACATCTATTGTCTTAAAAGAAGTCTTATCTAATCCTTTAATATTCCAAAAGTCGTTATTCCCATCACCATTAGGCGTAAAATATTTTTTAAAACCAATTACAGGTACTTTTTGTGCAATAGATTGTTCGCAATTATTTTTATCCCTTACATAAATAGTTTGTAACCCTGCAGCAACATTACTAAAGAAGTATGAGTTTGAATCTCCAAAAAAGTCAATATTATTTAAAGAGAATTCATAACTACTGTTTCCTTCAACTGTAATTGAAATTGTGTTGTTCTTTTCATCCTCTGTATTTACTATAATATCACCAAAAGTTGCCATAGGAGGATTTACTACTTCAAACACTTTGGTGTTCGAACATTCTATCCCATTCTCTATTTTATAAACAGTTAACGAAAATTGC
>Ga0209138_1000287_pt1 | contig 51654 bp, 50 predicted proteins | sample SaaInl3SG_22_DNA_FD_184645 | JGI IMG/M metagenome (GOLD analysis project Ga0209138, IMG submission 184645) | Marine microbial communities from expanding oxygen minimum zones in the Saanich Inlet - ESP_153SG_22_DNA (SPAdes) (version 2) | ecosystem: Environmental > Aquatic > Marine > Intertidal...
ACCATTCATTGCCGATATCGTGCCAGTGGACGGCGTTAGCAAAGCGCTCTCATGGGCCATTCCATTCGCAGTTGTGGTGGTATTCTGGTTTATCTTGGCAAGCCTATTATCACCGGGGCTAAAGCGTGCTGGCCTTGGTGTGCTTGATCGCTGGTTTGGGGTGTTATTCGGCCTTATTCGCGGGTTTTTAATCGCGCTGATCGCCTACACCACGGCGACTGTTGTGGTTCAAGGCGAAGATAATTTACCGGCGCAGGTTGGTGATGCCCAATTCACCCCAATTTTGCGGGCAAGTGCGACAAGTCTGGCAATATTCATTCCGGCCGATATGCGCGATCGTGTGCTAGAAAATGTGCCGGCAACTGATCTCGATGGCGTTGATGACGTTATCGAAAATATCGAAGCCCCTGTAACCGAGGCAAATCAAACTCTAAGCGATGAGCTGAATCTTTTGGAAGATGAAGTACAATGACCGACACAGCACCCAAGAACGCTGCAACGATGGATTATAGCCAGATTACCACCAACCCATTTGCCCGTGGGCCATCATGTGACAATGGATCATTAGATGATGATCATTTACACGAAGAATGCGGTGTGTTTGGTGCCTATGGGTCCGATGATGCCTCGGTATTAACCGCACTTGGCCTACATGCGCTCCAGCATCGCGGACAAGAGGCCTCTGGCATCGTCACATTTGACGGCAAAGAATTTTACGCGCATCGGGCGCTTGGTCATGTTGGTGATAATTTTGGCTCTGACTCGCCGCAAATGGCCTCATTGGTTGGTCATACAGCAATCGGTCATAACCGCTATTCAACCAGTGGCAAATCCAATGTGCTATTGGAAATCCAGCCATTTTCATCCGAACTTGCCTTTGGTGGCTTTGCGCTGGCGCATAATGGCAATTTGACTAATGCCGCGCGGTTGCGCTCGTCGCTAGTGGATACAGGCAGTCTGTTCCAATCATCTTCTGATACCGAAATCATCGTGCATTTGGTGGCGCGCTCGCATCAGGAAAGTGTCACCGACAGACTGATTGACGCGCTGAAACAGATCGAGGGCGCTTATTCTCTGGTTTGTGTAGCCGATGATATGCTCATTGGTGTGCGCGATCCTTACGGCGTGCGCCCTCTTGTTTTGGGTGATCGCGCTGGCACAACTATTTTGGCGTCTGAAACCTGTGCGCTCGATATTGTCGGGGCGGATTATGTGCGGGATCTTGATCCGGGCGAAATGGTTATCGTTACCAAATCCGGCATCCAGAGCCTCAAACCATTCCAGCCGGTATCGCCGCGCTTTTGTGTGTTTGAATATATCTATTTTGCCCGGCCAGATTCGGTCTTAGAACAGCGCGGCGTTTATCATGCCCGCAAAGCTATTGGCGCTGAATTAGCCACCGAATCTGCAATCGGCGCAGATGTTGTTATTCCGGTTCCAGATTCGGGCGTTCCCGCCGCTCTTGGTTATGCTGAGGCATCGGGCCTGCCGTTTGATCTTGGCATCATCCGTAATCACTATATTGGCCGAACCTTTATCCAACCTACCCAAAAGGGCCGGACAGATTCGGTCAAGCTAAAGCATAATGCGAACCCGACTGCGGTTGCTGGCAAGCGGATTATTCTGGTTGATGATTCAATTGTGCGCGGCACGACCTCGCGGAAAATCGTGGCTATGATGCGGGCGGCGGGTGCGGCCGAGGTGCATATGCGCATTGCCAGCCCCCCTACCACTAACCCGTGTTTTTACGGTGTGGATACCCCCGATCAAGACCAATTGATTGCCGCTAAAATGTCGGTCGAGGATATTGCCAAAGAGATTGGCGTGGACTCGCTGGCCTTTATTTCCGTTGATGGTTTATACCGCGCTCTTGGCGAGGCTAACCGCGATCCGGACTCCCCACAATTTTGTGACGCCTGTTTCACAGGTGAATATCCAATAAAGCTCGCTGGCAATCTATCCGGCAAGCGGGTTTCTCACGGTATAGGAACGTGACATGAGCATTTCACAAGAAGCCAGCCAAAAAGCGAGTCTAAAGGATCGTCTGATTTTGGTAACCGGCGCTAGCCGCGGCATTGGCCGCGCCGTAGCAATCGCCGCCGCTAATGCAGGCGCAGAGTTGATTATCACTGGCCGGACTATCGGCGCATTGGAAGAAGTCGATGACGAGATCAAGGCGGTCGGTGGCAAATCCACTATTGTCGAGATGGACATGGAGGATTATCCAGCTATTCCTCGCCTTGCCGCGGCGATAGAGAGCCGCTGGGGTCGGTTGGATGGTCTGGTTGCCAATGCCGGGATGTTGCCCGCCCTAACGCCTTTAGCGCACCTTGAACAATCGGCATGGGACACCTGCCTTTCGGTGAATTTGACCGGTCAATGGCATCTCATCAAGGCGATGGATCCACTATTACGCGCCGCGCCTGCTGGACGCGCAATATTGGTCTCCTCTGGTGCCGCAGAGGGCATTCGTCCATTCTGGGGGCCATATGCTGCCGCCAAAGCTGGTCTTGAGGCATTGGGACGATCTTGGGCTGGTGAGAACGAACATAATAATCTCAAGATCAATTTGATGAATCCTGGCGGCACAGCAACCGGCATGCGGGCATCGGCCTTTCCCGGAGAAAAGCCGGAGAGCCTACCCTCACCCGAGGATATTGCTCCGGCATTTTTAATGCTGTTACAGGATGACTGCCCGCATCACGGTGAATTAGTCGCGGCGCGTGATCTGTTAGGGCTTGGCTAGGCTGTTGTTATAATCGGCTGGCACGGTCACGAAATCTGAACGGCTCCAGCAACCGGCGAATATCACGCTCCATCGCATTTGCATGTCCCAGCATATCCGCCGCCAGCATATCGCCCAGCAATGGCGCCACGGTAAAGCCCCGTGCGCCTAATCCGCCAAGAACAAATATATTGTCCTGCACATTTCCCATGATCGGATTACGGTCCGGCATTGACGCGCGCTGGCTAACGCGCCCCCCGATCACCGCCGCGCCAGATACCAATGGCCGTAACGCCTCTGGCAATAGGGTAATGTTATGCTGGTGCCCTTCATTGGTGAGATCCATTGCGCCACTACGCTCGAATGTCGCGCCCAATTCATGGATGCCGCCGATTGCTGGGGTCAGATAGCCACCAAAGCTCAGACCAGTGGATAATGCCGCCGACGCATCATTAGACGCGATATGGCTAACCTGTCCCGAGGTGATGTCTAGAGTGATACCGCTAATATCCCCCGCCGCTAGCAAAACCCCAAGCGACGCTCCATTCGCCAACACCACCGCATCAAGCAAGGTGGTGCGTCCATCCTTTGCCGTAACGAGGATCTGGCCATCATCCTGCCGATCAATCCGAACAATTTCAAAACCGCCAGTAAAAGGCGTGTCACCAGCCAAAGCAGTTACAAACTTTGCCGGATCAATCACCCGCCCATGATCGTAGAGCATCGCATCAGTTGGCATCGGCGTGTTGGCGATGGCGCCAGCATCATCGGCGGTTACTGGACGTATAAGGGTATCCGGCCAACTCTGGTTGCGAAATTTATAATGCCGGACGGCTTCGCGCTCTGGCCAATCGAGGGACAATACCCCTTGGCATTGGCTCGCCCCTAGCTGGTCGGCCAAACTTGCGGCAAAACCCAGACAATTTGCCGACATCCGGCTGGCTGGATTGTGATCGACCGCAAGACGCGGGGTTTGCATTGCCAGACGATTGCCCGACGCCCCTGTTGCCAATTGCGCCGCACTGTCAAAAATCACCGGCGCCGCGCCACGCCTGTGCAATCCGGCGGCGATACTAGCCCCAGCAATACCGCCGCCAATGATTCCAATATTATGTAGGCGGTTTTGGGCATCACAAGCCTTTGGCGCTATGCCCTTAACACCAACCAGCATGTCACGTTTCCGGCCAAATCCCGGGCGTTTCTCAATCTCAAATCCCGCCGCCATCAAACCATTGCGAACAGAACCCGCAACAGTGAATGTCGCAAAACTGCCGTTTTTGTGGGTCAGACGGGCAATATCCCGCAAAATATCATCCGACCATAGAGCCGGATTACGTGCCGGCGTAAAACCGTCTAGAAACCACGCATCTGCCTTAAAGTCACAATTGCCCAACAATGATGCGCCGTCTCCATAGAGCAAATGCAACGTTAAACGTCCATCCATCAAAATACTGCAATGATGCCCCGGCCAATGCGGCGGCAATGCCGCACGAAGCGCCGCCGCATATGGTGCCAATTCGGGAAATTGATCATGTACAATGCGCATCTGGGCATCGCCTAGAGGGTGCGCTTCGAGCGATATGTAATCGATATGCAACTCTGGATGCTTGGCCATTACCTGCATCACAGCCAACAGGTTTAACCCACTGCCAAAGCCAGTTTCGCCAATGGTGAGGTGCGTTGCGGCGGCCATCCGGGCGGGTAAATCATTACCGGCCAGAAACACATGGCGGGTTTCAGCAAGACCATTCTCAACCGAAAAATAGACATCATCATAGGCCACAGCCCGCAAAATACCGTCATCTGTACTGACATCGGGGGCATCGAGCACATAGCGCGTGCCAGCATGCATGTCAGGGTTTTTCGGCATGAAGTTTATTCCCTATGATTTTCAAATAATTCTCATCAACCAACAAAATTGCGCCAGTACCCTGTTGATTAACAGTTTTTTTAGCAATCTGCGATAGAATTGCCCCGCCCCGTGGTGAGCGATTAGAGAAACACCGGAACCAAACACCTGATTAGATCAAAATGGGAGTGTGAAAAATGACTGACAAAGTCGCACTTGCTCTTTTTAGGCAATTCGTAAGAAAGGGCACAATCACAATTTCTGTAGGCCTTGGTAAACCAGTTGTGATCACTGGCGATATCCCCGGGCCAAATGTTAGCGTTCACATCAAAAACAGTGCCTTGTTGCGCCGCATCGTGGCAAAGCCAGATATCGCCATTGGCGAGTCCTATATGGATAACAGCTTGATCATCGAGAATGACGATCTTGAATCGTTGATGCAATTTCTGTTCGAAAATTCCAACCAATGGAGACAGCATCTAGCGGGGCGCATCAGCCTGTTTATGAACAACCGGCTCGCCTTTTTGCATCATTGGAACCTGCCCGGCGTGTCGCGGCGCAATGTGGCCCATCATTACGATTTAACTGACGCACTGTTTGATAGTTTTTTGGACCCACGGCGGCAATATTCATGCGGGTATTACGAACATCCAGACGTCGGCATCACCGATGCCCAGAACACCAAACTAGCCCGGATTGCGGCAAAACTCCATTTGTCTAAAGGTGACCAGATCCTTGATATTGGCTGTGGCTGGGGCGGATTAGCCAATGCGTTAATTGACTGCGAACCTGATGTACATGTATCGGGCATCACCCTATCAACCGAGCAATTGGCCTATGCCAAGCGGATGGCGGCGATGGCAAACCGTGAGGGTAATCTCGATTTTCAATTGCGTGATTATCGCCACCAACGCGGTAGCTTTGACAAGATTGTGTCGGTTGGCATGCTGGAACATGTCGGACCGCGCAATTTCAACACCTATTTTGGCACGATAAAACGCCTATTAGCGCCAAAAGGGATCGCGGTTATTCATACGATTGGGGTGAATGACAATCCCGCGCCGGTTAACCGCTGGCAGGGAAAATATATCTTTCCGGGGGGCTATATCCCCTCATTCCAACAGATGGTATCGGCCATCACCCATCATCGCATCCAAATTCTGGATGTAGAAGTGATGCGCCTGCATTACGCCGAGACATTGCGTGATTGGCGGCTGAGATTTATCCAAAATATCGATATGGTTAGGGCCATATACGACGATCGGTTTATCCGTATGTGGAAATTCTATCTGGTTGGATGTGAATATTTCTTTCGGTGCCAACACGGTATGGTATTCCAGTTCCAAATAGCGCATGATCAAACCGCCGCACCGGTAAACCGGCGCTATATGACTGAGTTACAAGACAAATTTTGGGAAAAACTGTGCCAAGCGAACAATTCTGGAAACATAAAACGCTCAGTGAGATGACCAGTGAAGAATGGGAATCACTTTGTGATGGTTGTGGAAAATGCTGTGTCCTCAAATTGGAGGATGCCGATACAGGCCGGATTTATTACACCGATGTGGGCTGTAAATTGCTCGATTGCGACAATAGCCGGTGCAAAGATTACGCTGGCCGCAAGGCAGTAGTGCCGGATTGTGTTGTGCTATCGCCGGAAAATCTGGATACGCTGAGCTGGATGCCAATGACATGCGCTTACCGGCTATTAAACGAGGGGGAAGATTTACCTCAATGGCATCCGCTTATCACCGGCGATCCAGATAGCCCGCGCAAGGCAGGTCATTCAGTCGCCGGTCAGATTGTCCCCGAGGCAGAGGTCAAAGAGCGCGATATGATCGATCATATTCGCGAATGGTAGGAGGGGTTACATGCACAGAAACATGTGGATCTTGGCAATTTTGTTGACCATCCTTGCATTGGCATCGATTTGGCAGGATAGCGTGGGCGCGCCGACTGAACGCTGGAAACTTTGCAAAGAATCGCTGGTTTCGCAGATATTTACCGGCAAATGCACCCTCGTTTTTGAAAACCCTCAAGCATCATCATAGTAGCCTGATCCGTTATGTGATGCTGAACAGCTCGTTCCAAGCCGCGTCATCCAATTCACCTACTTGATCAAAACCACCGCGATAGCCGCGCTTTACCGCTGGGCGTGCATGAACAGTTTTGCGCCAGCGTGCCACATTTGGATATTTATCCAGATCTACATTCTGCCGCTCATATGTACGGCTCCATGGGAAAATAGCCATGTCGGCAATGCTGTAATTTTCACCGGCGACATAGGTCTTACCCTCCAGCTGGCGATCAAGCACGCCGTAAAGGCGGTTGGCCTCATTACTATAGCGATCCATCGCATAGGCGATCTTGTCCTTAGCGTAGAAATTAAAATGGTGCGCCTGGCCAAGCATTGGGCCAAAGCCGCCCATCTGCCACATCAACCATTCCATCACAACTTTGCGCTCAACACCTGATGCTGGCAAAAACTTACCAGTCTTTTCAGCCAGATAAATAAGAATGGCGCCAGATTCGAAAACCGTGACAACTTCACCATTCTCCCCATCAAGATCCCTAATCGCGGGGATCCGGTTGTTCGGGCTAAAGGCCAGAAATTCCGGCTTGAACTGGTCGCCGTCTGATATTCTGACAGGGTGAAATTCGTAATTCAGCCCCATTTCCTCAAGCGCCATGAATATCTTGTTACCATTAGGTGTCGGCGCGGTGTGTAGTTCGATCATGTGAATAACTCTTCGTTTTGCTATTATTTTGCTAGTTATGAAGCAAAGTGTTCAAAAGCCTGTTTACAGACAGTTTTGGTTGGGCCAAATTCAGGAGCGGGTGAGGTCCCCTGTTATACACCAATCCCCCCTAAATATGTTCACATTTTATCACCTTTGCCGTTTTTTCAGGCATCACCAAAATAGAGTTATCAATGTTTTTTGAACCGTTAACCCATAAATCACATGGCCTCCCATTCAACCCTATCAAAGCGCTGATTGCACCGCGCCCTATTGGCTGGCTGTCGAGCAAGGGTAGTGACGGGAGTGTTAACCTCGCGCCCTACAGCTTTTTCAATGGCGTTTCTGATGATCCATCAATGGTGATACTCTCGATTGGCACGAACCCAGACGGCAGCATTAAAGATTCGCTGCGCAACATCGAGGAAACTGGTGAATTCACCGTTAATATCGTGGGCGCCGACCAGATGGATGCGATGAACATCAGCTCTGGTGACTATCCCTATGGCGAGAATGAGTTTGATGTGGCGGGATTGAAAATGATCGCCGGGCAAAATGTTAAGACACCGCGTGTTGACGCTGTGCCCGCCGCCTTGGAATGCACCCATTTCCAGACTGTTAAATTACCAACAAATGATGCTGGTGTTTATTATTCAGTGGTCTTTGGCACCATTGTAGGCGTCTATATCGATGACAATGTCATTGTAGACGGCAAGGTCGCCTATGAACGATTCAAACCTATTGCCCGCCTCGGCTATCACGACTATGCCGAGATCAGCGAAGTGTTTGCGATGAAACGTCCGGCCCTCGAACGCTAGCCATCGGCAATCCTAACCTAGCGCAGGGTGCAGGTGGAAATAATGCTGGTCACATAGCCGCGCAATTCGGACACTTCAAAGCGGAGCTTTAGCACCCATTCCTCGGCTGGAATGATCGTTTCGATTGGCAGGACACCAGTTGCCATTTTCTGGCCGTTTAGGAACACCTGACGAATACGTACCGGCAACGTCGGGTCGTACCACGGCGATTCACGCGCGGCCTTTTTACCGGTCTCGCCCTCAATGAACAAATTCAAGCCACCCTCAAACAACGTCAATTTGCTCTCTGGCCCCGCATAAAGCGGCGTCGCCACGGCAATATTACTGCGGGACACTTCTCGGCAGTTCGCTGGCGAACCTAGGCGCTGGATCGATTGCAGGATCTGTTCAGGGGCAACACCGCGGGCAATCTGTTTGGCCACAATGCGCCGAAGATCAGCCTCACTGCCTTGGGTTAGTTTGACCGCTTTTTGCTGGGCTTCTGACTCTGACAATTTGCGGCGCAGTCCCTGCACCTCGGCTGATAATTTGGTGATTTGCAGGTTATTCTCATAGATCACCCGATCAGCCTCGGCCTCTAGGCTGGTCTGCTCTGCATGCCCCCAAAGCCAGCCGAGCCAAAGCACGCCCGCAATGATACCAATGCGAATAAATAGGGACACCCAGCCACGCATTTCCCGCCGCCGATATCTCTCCTGAGTTTCAAAAAAATCCATCTATCACGCATCCAAATTCGAACTATAGCAAATGACGAGACCCGATCATTTACCTGATAGGCATGAATACAGCATAGGATTGAAAAGGCAAGCCAACAAGCCGCATTGGCCTTGAAATGGCACCATCAAATTGGCACACTATCGCCATGTCGAAAACACCCCTTCTATCACCCCGCCCCTCTGCTTCGGATAATCAGAAAAAAGACCCTGCATCAATCGCGGGAGGAAAAATGGGTAATGCGCCGGGTAATAAACGTATCAAGAACGAACCGCCGCGGGCATGGCAACGGATGCTATCGGGCCGCCGTCTCGACATATTAGATCCGTCACCAATGGATATTGAGATCGAAGATATCGCGCACGGGCTAGCCCGCGTTAGCCGGTGGAATGGTCAGACCAAGGGAAAATTCTCACTCTCTGTGGCCCAACATTCGATCATTGTGGAAAAGCTGCTCCACCAGAACGCCCCAAAACTGGAACAGAAATGGCGTCTTGCCGCCCTGCTCCATGATGCGCCTGAATATGTTATCGGCGATATGATTACACCGTTCAAACACACTCTTGGCGGTAGCTATCGGGACATTGAAAACCGGTTAGAGGCCGCGGTGCATATCCGCTTTGGGCTACCCGCCGCCTTGCCAGAACCGATTAGCCGGAGCATCAAGCGGGCCGACAGGATGGCCGCATGGCTAGAGGCCACACAGCTCGCCGGATTTAGCGTTGAAGAGGCTTTGAAAATATTTGTAAAGCCAAGCGGTACACCCGCCGCCATGCGGATAAGGCCGATGGCTCCTGACGAAGCGGCAACAGCCTTTTTGCGCCGTTTTTCAATCCTAGGCGGCACCAAAAAACCAAACCAGTGACGCCGAATTACATGTTAAAAACTTAAGTCTTTAGGGTCGCCACAGGCGGGGCCGACGTTTTGGCCGCGGCAGAACGCTGTTTAGCGGTGTTAGATGTCGGCGCGGTAACAGGGCGCGTTGGCTTAACCGCCTCAACCTTGGCGGATGGGCTAGCCGCTTCAACCGGACCCGATGATGTGGCCAGTGTTGAAGCAGGTGTTGGAGCCAGTGTTGAAGCAGATGTTTGAGCAGGTGTTGGAGTTAGCGATTTCGGGATTGTAGCCGCTACTGGCGCCATATCGCTCGCCGTGCCACTCACCATATCGCTCGCCGCCGGAACGCTCACCGAATTCAGCAATGCGCCAGCCTCTTGAATGAGATGAAGCGCCTGATCAAGAATTTCAACGGCCTGTTTTGTGTTGCTGTCTTCAAGGGCGATATTACGCTCGCTCAAATCCCATGTCAGGGCGTTCAACTGGTCATTCACCTTAACCAACCGATCCTTGCCCCGCTTGCGGATATTGCGAATTTTCTTGTTACTCTTTTGCGCCATAATGCCCCTCCTCACTGTCATGTCTAAATCTCTATCTAATTTAATAATAAGTAATGTAATACTTTTAACAAACAGACAAAATGTAAGATTAGACGCGCACTTGACTAGATTGGACTAGGCCGCCATCGGCCAGCAAGTCCGGCACATTCACCTATTTTGGGATATTTGCTCTAGCGCGTGATGCGTATGGCAGAGTTTTCACGCTGTTTTTTGCGGACTTTGCGGGCTTTGACCATTTGCTTGGCGGTTCCAAGTGTCATGCAATCGGGGCAAACACATTTACCGGCTAGGTCAAAGCTCTGGCGCATATTCGGCAATTCCATGCACCAGCAATGCTCTTTGCCCGGGGCCGCGCCGCAATTAAACACGGTGCCGCATTCATCACATGTGAGCTTGTCCATCGCACACCTCTCAGCGTTAGATGAATAACCGTGCGACCTTTCACTATCTTTGGCAAGTTTTAATGCATCCGCAGGCTGTTGATTTGGGTGACAAGCATTTGCGGCAATATAGTTGCAGACAACCATCATTGGCCGCTAGGCAACCAAGAATTCTTGTGCTAACTAGCTTTCGTTCTTTCTTGCTTTTGCGGGCGTGATGGAATGGTAGACATAACGGACTTAAAATCCGTGGGCCTTAGGCCGTGGGAGTTCAAGTCTCCCCGCCCGCACCATCTAACCAGCACAGTTATTGGCACCTCACAAGATATTGGCACTATACTAGCTATTGGCGCCGCGGATGGACTCGATTACGGCGTCAGTTACGTCTTTGGTTGTGGCATCGCCGCCGACATCTGGCGTCATTATGCCTTGGGCGCAGACATCCTCAATCGCCGTGATCAACCGTGTTGCCGCGCTCGCTTCGCCCAAATGTTCTAGCATCTGCGCCGCCGTCCAGAACGACGCTATCGGGTTGGCAATGCCCTTGCCGGTAATATCAAACGCCGATCCGTGAATGGGCTCAAACATCGACGGAAAACGGCCTTCAGGATTGATATTGGCGGTTGGCGCAACGCCGAGAGACCCTGCCAGCGCGCCCGCCAGATCAGACAAGATATCGGCATGCAAATTGGTCGCGACAATCGTGTCCAGGCTCTGGGGATCCAACGTCATGCGCACGGTCATGGCATCGACCAGCATTTTATCCCATGTCACATCGGGAAAATCCGCGGCCACTTCGGCGGCGATTTCGTCCCACATCACCATGCCGTGCCGCTGGGCATTGGATTTGGTGACTACGGTCAGGAATTTGCGCGGGCGGGCCTGTGCCAATGTGAATGAAAACCGCATGATGCGCTCCACCCCAACACGGGTGAATACCGATACTTCGGTTGCCACTTCTTCGGGTAGGCCGCGATGCACCCGCCCACCATTGCCGGAATATTCACCCTCGGAATTCTCGCGCACAATAACCCAGTCCAGATCACCCGGACCAACCCCAGCCAACGGTGCCTTGATCCCCGGCATAATTCTGGTGGGGCGGACATTGGCATATTGATCAAAGCCCTGACAGATCGGTAAACGCAGGCCCCAGAGGGTAATGTGATCAGGCACATCAGCCGCGCCAACCGCGCCAAAATAGATCGCGTCAAACGGCTTTAATTGCGCCAACCCGTCTTCTGGCATCATCACGCCATTGGCTTTGTAATAATCAGAACCCCAATCAAATTCCGTGACCGCCAACGCAAAGCCACCATCACGTTGTTCCACCGCGTTTAGCACCCGCAACCCAGCATCAATCACCTCTGGCCCAATGCCATCAGCCCCAATCGCCGCAATATTATAGGTTTTCATATGTTAGGTTCCCAAAGACATTGATAAGTGACAGTGAATAATTGACGGTGAATGATTGGAGGTGAATAATTGGAGGTTAATAATTGGGTACTGGCTATCGGCTATGCGGTGCGGCAATCGGGTTAGCTACCCTTTAGATGCACCATTTTCAAATTCAGCCGGTCAAATGCAAGATCCGGAACAATCATCAGCCCCAGCAGGCTCGAAATCGGCAATGGTGCGTTTGGTTCAACCCGCACCCGCAGACCGCCACCATCCGCAATCAAACCAGTAAGAGGCTCTGTGATCGTCGCACCGGTGCGCGGAAATATCTTTTCGACCCTTTGCACCATCGCATCCAGTTTTGCCTGTTTAGCGGCGGCAGGGCTGGTGCCTTCAATCGCGGCAATCAGATCCATGGTGAGGTCAATCAACCCGTCATCACTGTAATCAATGCCAATTTTCACCAGCTCTATTTCGCCGAGCAAATTCAGCGCCTCGCCAGCATTTTCAGCCCCCTGATTACCAAGGGCGACCATCTTGTCATACGTGTCCAATTGCAAATTGATATCGCTGTTCAGCGTTAAATGACCGTGATCACGCACCACCATTTCGAGGCTATATTGCGATTGCAGCGCCCCAAGGACGAGATCGCTTTTCTGCGACATTACCAGATCAACAACTAGGCCACTCATTTTTGAGAGGGCACGCGTTTCGGGTGAATTGCCGCCTTTCCTTTTGGAATGATAGCGCATCCCGACCGCTTGAAAACCGCCAGCACTCGCATAGCGGGATCCGTTTGGCAGTGTGTTGTGGGTAAGGGGAAGTGTTTCAATCAGGTCGATGCGAAAGATCCCGTATTTCCCGCGCCCAGTGAAACCCTCAACGACAATCGAGGAATCATCACGCAAAGCATCGGCAAAATCATAGGGCTTTGCAAGGCTCTGCAACCCGCCGAAATCAATGTTGCGCAAGGCCAGCGAATCTATTGATGCCTTGTCAGCGTTCAGCACCACATTAGTCATATCCAGCTTGCGCAAAAAGAACTTATCGTCGCTCGGGGCGCCATCACTCACGATTTCGAGGGTGTCTGCTGTCAAAAGCAATTCGCCGCGCTCAAAAAGACTGACCTTGCGTAACGCGCCATTATAGGTCTCGGTGTCGAAATTACCCTCTTCAAAGACAAGCTTTATGTCGCCCGGAAATTCCATGGTAAGAGCGGCGCGGGCCGGCGCGGCAAACATCCCACCCAACACCAACATTACCGCAAATGACAATAACGCTAATTTAGCGGCATTGAAGCGATCACGGAAACCAGAGACACCTGAGACACCTGAGACACCTGAGATTTTTGGGAAGGCAAATTCAAACATGGCAAAGCTTTTGGTTACGAAAGGATTTTTGATTAGATACAACTGCGCTCGTAGGTTCAACAAGATTAGTAACCCTGCCTCGGCCGAAAGCCACCTTAAATGATGATTGTGGCTAATGCCAAAGCATATTACTCTTGAAGTTGCGCATCTTCACTGGAACAACCAATGTTTTTCTTCCCGCTGTTCGACGACAACCCGACGCGCCAGACGCCCTATGTATCTTGGGCGATCATGGCGATTTGCGTCATCATGTTCTTGTGGCAGCAATCGCTCGAACATCTACCAGCGCGTCTGGCTATGGTGCAATTGGGCTTTATCCCGGGACACGCCACGGGCGTCACACCATTACCCGATGATTTGGTGTTATTGCCCGCATGGATGACGATTTTCACCTCGATGTTTTTGCATGGGGGCTGGATGCATATCTGCGGCAACATGCTCTATTTATGGATTTTTGGGGATAATGTAGAGGAGTCAATGGGGCGGTTTCGCTTCATCCTGTTCTATGCCGCGGGCGGAACGGCGGCGGCTATAGCACAGGCGGCGATTGATCCCGCCTCACCCATTCCCATGATCGGCGCGTCCGGCGGCATTGCGGCGGTTCTGGGCGCCTATTTAATGCTCCACCCAAAGGCCGCCATCCGCAGTGTACTGGTAATCATCGTCTTTATTCGCTTTATCAAATTGCCGGCATGGCTGGTTCTTGGCGTTTGGATTGGCGGCCAGTTCGTTGCCGTTCCCCAAGCCCTCGCAAATGACGGCGGCGGCGTTGCCTATTTTGCGCATATCGGCGGATTTGTTGCCGGCATGGCGCTTGTCGCCTTTTTTAAGCGCGGCGATGTTCCGCTATTTGGGCGCGATGACACACCGCCAGAACGATGGGATTCCACCCCGACACCATTTGGCGAAATCAAACAAGAGGCCCGTCTCAAATATAGCCGCAAAGCAAGGGAAAGCGCTGTGGCGGGCGCGCTTGGCTCGCGCATTGGACCACGGCACACTGCGGCCTCAGATATACCAGATGTTATCGACGAGCCGGTGAAACCAAAACGGCACCGTGGATCGGTTCCCTCGACCGGCAAGGCAAAACAGCCCGCAAGTCGCCCAAGGGCCAAACCATCAGACACACCAAAAAACCCCTGGGGCTGATCCAATTTTGAAGTGGCTAATCCAATTTTAAAGGGGCTAATCCAATTTTGAAGTGGCTAATTCAATTTTAAAGTGGCTAATCCAGCCCAACTAAGCTCTAAGCCGTGTCGCCTTGGGTTACTATAAAGGCGTTGGCGCCGGTGGCTTTGACGGCGTCGGCGAGCGTCGTGGCGGCGTTCTGGGTGATATCCGCGTCAAGGCCGCTCACGACCACTGCGGTGCCAAAATTGCCGGGTTTAAACCATGGATAGCTACCAACGCTCACCCCCGCAAAATCACGCTGGACCGATTCCATAATTGTCGCAATCGTGCCCTCGCCAATCTCACATTGAACGGTCAACCGCGTCATCACAATTCCGCCGGGCAAGCGCTCTTTCAACCCTTCAAACATCGCCTGCAAGATTGACGGCACACCGGGTAGGACATGCACATTCTCAAGGATAAAGCCGGGCGCGGCGCTCAGCGGGTTATCAATCAGATCAGCATCCATCGGGATATCAGCCATCTTTTGACGCGCCGCGTTAAATTCCAAATCGGTATTTTCATAATGCTTGATCAACACCGCCTCGGCGTCTGGATGACGGATCACCTCTTTATCAAAGACCTTGGCGATAGATGCGGTGGTGATATCGTCATGCGTGGGGCCAATGCCGCCACTGGTAAAGACCAGATCATACTGCCGCGACATTTGCTGGACTGTGGTGATGATCACCTCTTCAACATCAGCAATAACCCGCGCCTCGCAGAGCTTTATCCCCTGTGCACCAAGTTGTTCGGCAAGCCAGCCAATGTTTTTATCTTTGGTCCGGCCCGATAGGATCTCGTCCCCTATAACAATGATCGCGGCAGTAGGGTTAGTCATATTAGGCTCCACAAAAACATACCGGCAGAAATATACCCGACGGTTAAAGGCTAAGGCCTAAAGTAGCAACAATGGAAATGCAACAGAGCAAAAAGACACACCATCCCGCAAATCCAATAATATCCGGTTATCTTGGTAATAGTCGAAACGAGTGCCTTGCTAAAAAACTTGGCTTTTTGGCGCTTTCGCAGTAGGTCTATGGCTTGTTATATAGTCTTTGATGAGAGCGGATCATGCGCGAAGAACCAGTAATCAGACATAGCGAAGAAGGCTTTGCCGGCATGCGGGCGGCGGGCCATCTTGCGGCCAAGGTTTTGGACATGATCACCCCGCATGTTGTTGCTGGCGTCACCACCGAAGAGCTTGATCGTATTTGCCATGAATATATCACCGCCAATGGCGCGATTCCGGCACCGCTCAATTACAAAGGCTTTCCAAAGGCCACCTGTATTTCCCTCAATCATGTCGTTTGTCACGGTATTCCGGGGGCAAAAAAGCTGGAAACAGGGGATATACTGAACATTGATGTCACGGTTATTCTGGATAGCTGGTACGGCGATACATCCCGCATGTTCTATGTTGGCGAACCGGCGGTAAAGGCACGGTTGCTCACCGAGGCCACCTATGAATGTTTAATGCGAGGCATTGATGCGGCGCGTCCGGGCAACACGCTTGGAGATATTGGTCACGCCATCCAGAGCTATGCTGAATCGCTGCGGTTTTCTGTCGTTCGTGACTTCACCGGACACGGCCTTGGTCAAACCTTCCATTGTGCGCCAACGGTTCTGCATTATGGCAATGCTGGTGCTGGCATGACGTTGGAACCGGGGATGATCTTCACCATCGAGCCGATGATTAATGCTGGTAAAGCGGCGACAAAAATTCTGCCCGATGGCTGGACCGCGGTTACGCGTGACCGCTCGCTATCGGCCCAGTTCGAACATTCTATCGGCGTTACTGAAGATGCGCCTGAAATCTTCACCCTGTCCCCTGCTGGCTTTTCCGCCCCGCCCTACACCTAAGACTGGCATTTAGGACCTGTAGAGTTAACGCTTTATTTATCTCAATCGTTGTAAAAAGTGGGATGAAGACACCCACAGGTAAGTCACCTAACGACAAAACATCGCAAAGCAAGGTTACGGGTCATCGAACCCGAATGCGCACCCGCATTATAGAAAAGGGCGCCAACACGCTCACCGACTTAGAATTGCTCGAGATCATTCTTTATGGTGGCAACCCCAGAGGTGACACCAAACCGCTGGCAAAAGATCTGTTCGTACAATTCGGCTCACTATCGGGCATTCTAAGAGCGCCCATCGCCAGATTGCTAGCCATTCCAAAAATTGGCCATGGGGCTATCGCCTGTATCAAAGTTGCCGAGGCGGCGGCGCTCCATCTCAGCTATAATGACATCAAATTCCAACCAGTGCTTGCTAGCTGGGGCGCGATCAACCGGCATTGCATCAACCGCCTCACCCATGAACAGATTGAAATCTTCCTGATGATTAGCCTCGATAGTCAAAACAGAGTGATTGCCGAGGATGAGGTATCACGGGGCACCATAGATCAAACGCCGGTTTACATTCGCGAGGTGATAAATGTCGCCCTTCGCAATAACGCAAAATCAGTTTTGTTGGTGCATAATCACCCTAGCGGTGAGACAAAACCCTCAGAAGCCGACATCAGCATGACCAAGGAATTGCGCAGAGCCTTTAACATCATGACGATTAACCTGCATGACCATCTGATTGTTGCGGCGGGCAAATGCATCAGCCTGCGAAGCCTCGGCTATCTGTAGGACCCCCCAGCCACATAATAAAGCTTGGGCAAAGTGGCGCCGTTAGTTGCCGGAAATGGTGTCCTTGGCCTTTCGGGTCATCTCGCCAGCCTTCCGACTCGCGCGTAATAGACCCGGCCGCGCGGCGGTAAGGGCCTTATTTGCCACTTCTCCTGCCTTTTTTTGCACTTTTGGACTTTGCGCAGCGTGCATCAAAGCTCTTAAAACTAGTCGTCTAAACAGCATGTTGTGTTTTTCCCGTGTAATGACCCACAATTTGTGGGCTTCATACTGGATTTATCCCAGCTACGATGCTACAACCCACGCCTTGGTAACGCAAAGGAATTAAAACACATGATCCCGCGATATTCGCGACCGGAGATGAGTGACATCTGGTCAGAGGAAAGCAAATTTCAAATCTGGTTTGAGATCGAGGCGCATGCCTGTGATGCACAGGCAAAGTTAGGAATTATCCCCGCCGAAGCAGCCGCCGCAGTATGGGAACGCGGCGCTTTTGACATCGACAGAATCAACGAGATTGAGCGGGAAACCAAACATGACGTGATTGCGTTCCTAACCAACCTTGCCGAATATGTTGGCGACGAAGCGCGCTTTGTGCATCAGGGCATGACATCGTCGGATGTACTGGACACAACCACCGCGGTGCAGATGACGCGCGCGGCTGATCTATTGATCGAGGGTGTGGACAGGTTGCTGGCCGCGATCAAAAAGCGGGCCTTTGAATATAAGCGCACACCAACAATTGGCCGCAGTCATGGCATTCATGCCGAGCCGGTCACATTCGGTCTAAAGCTTGCCACCTATTATGCGGAATTTAGCCGGTGCCGTAGCCGCCTTGAAGCGGCCCGCAGTGAAATCGCCACCTGTGCTATTTCCGGTGCGGTCGGTACCTTTGCCCATATTGACCCAAGCGTCGAAGCCCATGTGGCCGATAAAATGGGATTGATTGTAGAGCCTGTCTCAACCCAGGTGATCCCGCGCGATCGCCATGCAATGTATTTTGCGATCTTGGGCGTTGTGGCCAGTTCAATCGAGAGATTGGCCACCGAAGTCCGGCACATGCAACGCACCGAAGTCCGCGAAGCCGAGGAGTTTTTCTTCGCCGGTCAAAAAGGTTCATCGGCAATGCCGCACAAGCGCAATCCTGTATTGACGGAAAACCTCACGGGTATTGCCCGCATCGTTCGCGCCGCGGTAACGCCGGCGCTGGAAAATGTCGCCCTATGGCATGAGCGTGACATTTCACATTCATCAGTCGAGCGCGTTTTTGGCCCCGACGCCACCATCGGTCTTGATTTTGCTCTGCACCGGATGGCTGGTGTTATGGAGAATTTGCTGGTTTATCCTGAGAATATGCAGGCCAACCTCGATCAGCTTGGCGGCCTTGTTCATTCCCAGCAAGTGTTGCTGGCCCTCACCCAAAAGGGTGTTAGCCGTGAAGATTCCTATAAATTCGTTCAACGTAATGCGATGGATGTATGGCGTGAAGGCGGTAGCTATCTAGACAAGCTAAAGGCCGATACAGATGTCGCGCAATATCTATCAAATGACGAGCTGGAAGCATTGTTTGATCTGGAGCAGCATTTCCGTCACGTCGACACAATTTTTGACCGGGTGTTTGGTAAATAGCATCGCCGTATTGGCATTAGAACCGAATTGGCACTAGGACCGTATTGGCACTAAGAAAGGCCTATAGAATGACCGAAAGAACAATGCTTTACGAAGGCAAAGCCAAAGTTATTTTCGAAGGACCAGAAGACGGCACACTTGTTCAATATTTCAAGGATGATGCAACCGCCTATAACGCGCAGAAAAAAGATGTGATTGATGGCAAAGGCGTGCTCAACAACTACATCAGCGAGCATATCATGCAAGCCGTTGAGGCAATTGGCATCCCGACTCATTTCCTTGGACGTCTCAATGACCGCGAACAGCTTATTCGCAAACTAGAGATTGTGCCGATTGAGATTGTCGTCCGCAATGTTGCGGCTGGCTCAATCTGTCCGCGTCTCGGTCTTGAAGAAGGCGCGCCCCTGCCCAACAGCTTGATCGAATTCTGTCTCAAGGATGACGCGCTGGGCGATCCTATTATTGCGGCTGAACATATTGTAACCTTCGGCTGGGCAACCGAAGAGGAATTAGATGTGATCTGTGAGGACACAATTCGCATCAATGATTTCCTAACCGGTTTATTTTACGCAATTGGCGTCCGCCTGATTGATTTCAAGCTGGAATTTGGCCGTGCCTATGGCGAAGATGGTGTCACTATCATGTTGGCCGATGAAATCAGCCCGGATAATTGTCGCCTATGGGATGTAAAGACGAACGAAAAAATGGACAAAGACAGGTTTCGGCGGGATTTGGGTGGGTTGATTGAGGCTTACCAAGAAATCGCTAACCGTTTGGGAGTGTCTATTCCGTCCTAACCACCATTTCTTATTAACAGGCCATTACATACCGGCCATCTCCATCAACAGATAAGGGTTAAACAATGCAGGTCATTGTAAATATCTCACTGAAAGAAGGCGTATTGGACCCACAGGGCCGGGCAACTGCCCGCTCATTGGGTGATCTTGGTTTTGCCGAGGTTGACGACGTACGCGTTGGCAAGCGGATCGTGTTGGAAATCAACGAAACCGACCCTGCCCGCATAAATCAACGTGTCGCGCGGATGTGCGAAACGCTGTTGTCAAACACGGTTATCGAAGAATATGAGATCGAAATTCCGGACGGACAATAGCCATGAGTATTTCATCCATGCGTGTTGCGATTGTCGTTTTCCCCGGATCCAATTGTGATCGGGACATGATGGTTGGCATCGAACAATTGACTGGTCGTCGCCCCTCACTCATCTGGCATAAAGAAGCCACCCTTGACCCAGTTGATCTGGCGATCATTCCGGGCGGTTTTTCATTCGGCGATTATTTGCGCTGCGGTGCGCTAGCCGCGCGCTCGCCAGTGATCGATGCCGTAATGGATCATGCGGCCCGCGGCGGCGCGGTTATGGGCATCTGTAACGGGTTTCAGATATTGCTAGAGACTGGCATGTTGCCAGGTGTACTGGTGCAAAATGCCGGATTGAACTATGTCTGCCGCAATACCGCGATCAAGGTTCAGGAAACTGTATCCTCGCCGTTCACCGCCAATCTTGAAGTTGGCTCTGATCTGGTGATGCCGGTGGCGCATAATGAGGGCAATTACTTCGCCAGCGATGAAGAATTGGCGCGTCTTGACGATAATGGACAGATCGCCTTCCGCTATGCCGAGAGTGATATTTACGGTCCTGCAAATCCAAATGGCGCGGCCAAGGATATTGCCGGTATTGTGTCAACTAATGGCCGGGTTATGGGCATGATGCCACATCCCGAACGTGCTATTTCCAAAGAATTGGGTGGGGTTGATGGCGCCACCCTCCTGCAAGGGTGCCTGGAGGCGCTAGCATCATGATTGAGGCTCACAAAGAACCTGAAATGACGTTTGAAAATGCCGCCTCAATGGGTTTGTCTCAAGAGGAATGGGATTTGATCCTAACCCGTTTGGGGCGCGTTCCAAACCTGTGCGAACTCGGCATATTCTCGGCCATGTGGTCGGAACATTGCTCTTATAAATCGTCCAAGAAATGGCTTAAAACCCTGCCGGTTGATGGACCACAGGTTATCGAAGGTCCGGGCGAGAATGCTGGCGCGATTGATATCGGCGACGGCCTTGCCGCGATTTTCAAGATTGAGAGCCACAATCACCCTAGCTATATCGAGCCTTATCAAGGCGCGGCGACCGGTGTTGGTGGTATTCTGCGTGATGTGTTCACCATGGGTGCACGACCTGTTGCGTTGCTTAACGCCCTGCGCTTTGGTGCGCCGGATCATGAAAAGACCAAGCATTTGCTAGGCGGCGTGGTTCACGGCATTGGCGGTTATGGCAATTGCATCGGTATTCCGACAATTGGCGGTGAGACTAATTTCGACGCTAGCTATGACGGCAATATTCTGGTCAATGCAATGGCTGTTGGTCTGGCGAATAGTGATCGGATTTTCCGCTCGGCGGCAACTGGTCCGGGCAATCCGGTGATTTATGTTGGCGCGAAAACAGGACGTGATGGCATTCACGGGGCGACCATGGCCTCGACTGAATTTTCCGATGAAACTGTCTCAAAGCGGCCAACTGTTCAGGTCGGCGATCCCTTTACCGGCAAATTGTTGATGGAGGCATGCCTTGAGCTAATGGCCTCTGACGCTGTGCTATCGATCCAAGATATGGGCGCCGCGGGTTTGACGTCATCATCGGTTGAGATGGCCTCTAAGGGCGGTCTCGGCATGGAAATAGATCTCGATCTGGTTCCGGCCCGTGAAGAAGGCATGAGCGCGTATGAATTGATGCTCTCAGAAAGCCAAGAGCGCATGTTGATGGTGCTAAAGCCGGATGCAACCGAAGTCGCGCGGGCTGTTTTTGATAAATGGGACCTCGATTTCATGCCGATTGGCCAAGTGACCGAAACCGGACGTTTGGTACTTCTCAAAAATGGCGAAACAGCCTGTGATATCCCGCTGGATCCGCTGGTTGATGATGCCCCTGAATATGACCGCCCACAAAAAGAAGTGGCGCCGCTCGATATTCTATCCAGCAACAGCATCTCGAATAATGACGGTGTTACCGCAATGCTAAAGCGTCTTCTTGGCACGTTTGACCTTGCAAGCCGCCGTTGGATTTATGAGCAATATGACAGCCAAGTGATGGCTGATACGATTGCGGGACCGGGCGGTGACGCCGGCGTAGTAAGGGTTCATGGCAGTCAAAAAGGTTTGGCGATGACCACCGATTGCACGCCGCGCTATGTCGAGGCTGATCCAAAAACTGGCGGTGCACAGGCGGTTGCCGAAGCCTACCGGAATATCTGCGCGGTTGGTGCAAAGCCTTTGGCGATCACCAATAACCTGAATTTTGGCAATCCGGAAAAGCCGGAAATCATGGCACAGATGGCCCAGTCCGTGGTTGGCATGGGTGAAGCCGCGCGCGCATTGGATACGCCAGTCGTATCGGGCAATGTGTCGCTCTATAACGAAACCGACGGCAAGGCGATCAAGCCATGTCCGGTGATCGGCATGGTTGGTGTGATTGACGATATAGCAAACCTTGTTGGCCTCGCCCCAACGGCCGCTGGACAAAGCCTCTATGTGATTGGCCAAAACGCCGATGATAATGATGGCTGGTTGGGTATGTCCCTATTCGCCCGTCATTTTTCGGAAAACACAATGGTTGCACCGCCACCAGTTGATCTGGCGAGCGAACGCAAGCATGGTGAATTTGTGCAGGCGCAGATCGCCGCTGGCACTATCGCCGCGGCGCATGACATTAGCGATGGTGGCTTGGCTGTGACGGTTGCTGAAATGGTCCTAAAAGCAGGGCTTGGCGCGGCGATTGATCTGCCAGCTGGCGGAAATGCACAAGGGTGGGCCTTTGGCGAAGATCAGGGCCGTTACATCATTGCCGTGAATGACGGCGCCGAAATAGAGAGTGCCGCCGCGTCTGCTGGTGTCTCTCTTGCAAAAATTGGAACATTGAATGATGGCGGCGAATTGAAATTTGGTGATGAAGCCTCCATATCCATATCATGGATGCGGTCTTGTGTTGAAGATACAATTCCGAATTTGATGAACGGATAATCCTTTTTACGGAGGAACCAAGCTATGGCTATGCAGGCATCTGAAATTGAGACGTTAATTATGGCGGCATTCCCGGATGCAACCGTAAAGATCGAAGATTTGCGTGGTGATGGTGATCATTACGCCTGTAGCGTTGTGTCAAAGGCCTTTATCGGCAAGACGCGTGTCCAACAGCACCAGATGGTGTATCAGGCACTAGGCGGGCGCATGGGCGGGGAATTGCACGCTTTGGCCTTGCAAACCGCGCCGCCACAAGCAAACTAACGCAAGCGAAGTTATATTACAGACACCATATTACAGACATCAGTGGGCCTAGCCATGAAATGGACCCCAGCCCTTAGGAGATTTTAATGTTGGATGACGCAACCAAAGAACGCCTTGCCGCCGATATCGCCAGTGAGGATGTCGTTTTGTTCATGAAGGGCACACCTGTGTTTCCGCAATGTGGATTTTCCGCCGCCGTTGTTGGTGTGTTGACCCATCTTGGCGTACCGTTTCGCGGGATCAACGTTCTGGAGGATGATGCGGTTCGTGAAGGCATCAAAGCCTATTCAGATTGGCCAACCATTCCCCAGCTATATGTTAAGCGCGAATTCGTCGGCGGGTGTGACATTATCCGCGAAATGTACGAGACCGGCGAATTGACCGAGATGTTCCAGACCCACGGCATCGACGCCAAGCCCGGCGCCTAGCACAGCTATTCCCCGTCTGTGATAGGCCCGTGATCGTGGCTAATCGTTGGGTTGGCGTCATAGGTCCGCTGGGATACAACCTCGGCAATCCGGATTTGATACCATTCATAAAATTCTTGGCGGCCTAGTTGCTGGGCCACCAAATGTTCGGCATGGATACGCCAATTACGAATAGATTCGCGGTCCACCCAATAAGAAACGGTAATGCCGATACCGTCATCGCCGCGCACTGACTCAAGTCCCAAAAAGCCATTTTGTTGCTGGGCTAATGTGGACATTCTATCGGCCATGATTTCATACATGTTTTCATCGGATAACGTTCTCTGGGCAGTGAAAATCACCGCAAAATAGCGCTCGGGCCAGCTCTTTGTAGCGGCCACAACCGGTATTGCTTCATCAGATAGCTCAACTGGTGTCTCATCACTCATTAACCTGCTCCTTTATCTTGGTCTTCACTTAATCATGCACTAAACGGGACCATGCACTAAACGGGACAACTGCTTTTCCATATAAATCCTATTAAAGCCTGATTCCAACCGGCGATCGGTTTCCTCAAGCCCTAAAGACAGCCACCATGCTAGGCTCTCATGCATTGCGACATTGGTATATAGGCGATATTTGGCAACATTAAGGTATTTAAGGAAGCCCTCACAATGTTCAACCAGCGCTTTACCCATACCTGACTTTTGGGCATTTGGGTCCACCGCTAGATTATCCAGCAACCAGCCATCGTCATTCTCTATCAATATCGCATAGCCATTAATGGCGTTACCCCCCTCGTTATTCTCGCTAATAACAAACACAGTATCCATCTTGATGTGATTATTGAAATCGGCAAGCATCGGCGCCGGATCACGGTCCATCCGGCTGCGGTAATGCGCATAGGCGTTATGGGCGATTTGTTGAATTCTGTCGGCATCTTCGGGCCGGGCTTTGCGGATAGCATGGCGTTGCGGCATCGCGCTCTCCAATGCAAAAAGGGGCAATACCAACGGTATCACCCCTTTTAATAAATGTCATCCCAGCGCCTAAACGCCGGTTATATGCTTAGCGTGAATAATATTCGACCACTAGGTTAGGTTCCATTTGCACCGGATAAGGAACCTCATCAGGGGCAGGAACGCGCACAAATGTTGCAGTGAACTTATTGTGATCAGCATCAACATATTCAGGAACATCACGCTCTACAGAGGCAATACCTTCCAGAACAGCTGGGATTGATTTTGCTTTTTCCTTAAGCTCGATCATGTCGCCTGGCTTTAGCAGAACTGACGCAATGTTACAGCGCTTGCCGTTCAGAAGAACGTGGCCGTGGTTGATGATTTGACGCGCCGCAAATACAGTCGGCACCATCTTTGAACGATATAGAACCGCGTCAAGACGGGTCTCTAGAATACCGATCAAATTCTGGCCTGTATCGCCCTTGGCGCTGCTGGCTTTCGCGTAATATTTCTTGAACTGCTTTTCGCCAATATTGCCGTAATAGCCTTTAAGCTTTTGCTTTGCCATCAGCTGGATACCGAAGTCAGTCGGTTTTTTACGGCGCTGGCCGTGCTGGCCCGGACCATATTCGCGTGAATTTAGAGGAGATTTTGGACGACCCCACAGGTTTACACCCAGACGACGGTCGATTTTATGCTTAGCGGAATGCCGCTTGTGATCAGACTTGGCCATATTTGGCTCCTTTTTGTTGCCCCGGTATGGCCACATGGCCGGCATCGCACCCCGCTGGTGCAATCCACGTTCCCGAGAATTGCCGGAAAATAGGCATCTGGCGGGTGAATGTCAACCGTAAAGCGCGGATTTCAGACTGTTTTGGCAGAGCCGCCGCCCAGCGAATTAGGGCAAACAGGTGGTTATGTCTCGCGCGATTTTGTCAGCGCCTGTATTACCCCATGCAGGGTGCTGATTTCTTGGCTTGTCGGTGCGGCACGGTTAAACATTGCCCGCAAATTGCGTTTGACCGATGGCGCCATTTCCGCCGACGAGAAAAACCCACCTTGGTCCAGCTCATCCTCTAGCCGTGCGTAAAAGTAATCCCGCTCTTTGACTGGCGCCGCTATGCTCGCATCACCGTTTTCCGCAATGACACCAGCCTCATCACCACCCGCATCACCAGCGCCCTCATCCAGCATGGCCAAGCGCCATTCCCATGCCAATAGCAAAACCGCTTGGGCAAGATTGAGCGATGGATAAGATGGATTTAACGGCGCAGAGACAAGAATATCAGCCTGCACCACCTCGTCATTATCCAAGCCCGACGCCTCTGGCCCGAATAATAAGGCCGAACGGCCGGGTTGGGCGGCAATCACCTTGGCTACCGCGCGGGGATCACTGGCCTTGATCGGAATATCACGGCGGCGCGCCGTTGCCGCCGCCATAAAGCTAATATCATGGGCCGCCTCGGCCACCGAATCATAGCTTTTCGCCGTTTCGATAATCTCGGCACCGCCCGCCGCCATCGGCAGGGCCGCCATATTCGGCCAGCCATCGCGCGGACGTACCAAGCGCAATTCCGTTAGGCCGCAATTCATCATTGCACGCGCCGCAGAGCCGATGTTTTCTGCCATTTGTGGACGGGCTAGAATAACGACAGGCGGGTTTATCGGGGTGTTTTGTGACACAGTTCTATTTGCCGTTTGGTCCGGGGATATTGTCGCGCTGCAATTTCCAGATCATGCCATCACCAAGCGCCGCAACCGATGCATCAATGATATTGGTTGAAAGACCAACAGTGCGCCAAACCTCGCCGCTCGGCACTCTAAACTCGATCAACACACGGGTCATCGCACCGGTTCCCGTTTGTTCGGTATCGGCATCAAGAATACGGACCTTATAATCAACCAGTTCCACATCCATCAAAGACGGATAGGCCGCAACCAGCGCCTTGCGCATAGCCGTATCGACCGCATTCACCGGACCATTGCCAACCGCCGCCTCGTGGAACAGTTCTGAACCGACCTTGATTGTGGCTGTGGCCTCGGATTCCACCACCAGATCACCGCGGGCGTTAAACCGGCGTTCATCCATCACCCGAAAGCGACCAATCGAGAAATAATCTGGCACTTCACCAAGTGCACGCCGCGCCAGCAATTCAAAGCTAGCCTCGGCACTATCAAACGCCCAGCCTTCAAATTCGCGCTCTTTCACCACCCTGATCAATTTATCAATGCGCGGATCATCCGCCGCAATCTCAATGCCAAACTCGGCAAAGCGGGCCATCATGTTAGACTTACCGGCCTGATCAGAGACCAGATATTGCCGGCTATTCCCGACCTTTTCAGGTGGGATATGTTCATAAGTGCGCGGATCCTTTTGCGCCGCCGATGCGTGCAAACCGCCCTTATGCGCAAAGGCCGCCGCGCCAACATAAGGCGCATGCGCGTTTGGTGTGCGGTTCAACCGGTCATCCAGCATCCGCGACAGCGTCATCAATTTTGGCAGTTTTTCTTCGCTAATGCTCGTTTTATAGCCAAGCTTTAGTACCAAAGTCGGGATCAAGGTGATCAGATTAGCATTGCCGCAACGCTCGCCAATGCCGTTGATCGTACCTTGCACCTGACGGGCACCAGCCTTGATCGCCGCCAGAGAATTGGCCGCGGCCAGACCGGCATCATTGTGACAGTGAATGCCCAAATTGGCGTCCGGCAAATGGTCCCGCACAGTGCTTACAATATCAAAAATCTCATCCGGCAACGTGCCGCCATTAGTGTCACACAGGACCACCCAAGACGCCCCGCCATCATATGCCGCCTTGGCACAGGCAAGCGCAAATTCCGGATTGTTCTTATAGCCATCAAAGAAATGTTCGCAATCAAACATGGAATCATGGCCACGCTCCTTTGACGCCGCTACAGAATCCTGGATCATCGCCAAATTTTCTTCCAGCGTCACATTCAACGCGGTTTTGACATGAAAATCCCATGTTTTGCCGACGAGACAGGTTGCAGGAACATCGGCGCCAATGACCGCATTTAGCCCCGGATCATTCGCCGTGCTACGCCCACCGCGGCGGGTCATGCCAAAGGCTACCAGCTTGGCATTATCAAGCTTTGGCGGGTCACCAAAAAACGCATCATCAGTCGGATTGGCGCCGGGCCAGCCACCTTCAACAAAGTCGATACCGATCTCATCGAGGGCGCGAGCAATAGCAATCTTGTCCGCATGTGAAAAATCCACACCACGGGTTTGCCCACCATCACGCAAGGTTGTGTCAAACAACCAAATCTTCTCGCCGCTCATTTCAATTCACCCCCGGGGGAAGCCCCCATCTAGAATTTGATCTAGATTTTGATACCGTTTCCGGCTTTGTCGCCTGACTGATTAGCAAAATTGATGCCGACTGGCTAGCTACGCCGCCAAATTGTCCCCTCGGCACTATCTTCGAGTGTAATCCCAGCCGCCGTCAATTCGTCTCTGATCGCATCGGCAGTGGCGAAATCGCGATCACGCCGCGCCGCAAGTCTGGCCTCTATCTTGGCCTCGATCGCGGCCTCGTCCAAACCGCCCTCACCGTCACCGCCAGCATCACTACCGGCGCCCAATTTGGCCCATTCACCAGCCGTCATTTCTAACAGGCCGAGCAAACCAGCACTCGATTTAAGCGCGACCGCCGCGCCTTGATCACCCTTATTTGCCGCGCCTGCCAATTCATGCAACCGCGCCATCGCCGCAGGGGTGTTCAGATCATCACTAAGGGCCTCAACAAAGGCCGCGTCAATGGCCGCAGGATCCGCGATCACATCACCAACGGCGCGATAGAGCCGGTCCAGCACGTTTCTGGCCTCGACCATCGCACTATCCGGCAAGGCCACCGGTGCGCGGTAATGCGCCGCCAATAATGCCGCCCGAACCGTTTCACCGCGATGCGCCTTGATCGCGTCATGCGCCATCAGCAAATTGCCAACAGATTTTGACATCTTTTCACTGCCCATCGTGACAAAGCCGTTATGGAGCCAGTATTTCGCCATGATCTTGGTGTCATGCGCACAGCAAGATTGGGCGATTTCGTTTTCATGATGCGGGAAAATGAGGTCAAGGCCACCAGCGTGAATGTCAAATTCAGCACCCAGATAATGTCGCGCCATCGCCGAACATTCGATATGCCAGCCCGGCCGACCTTTTGTTTGTGAAAAAGGATTATCCCAACCCGGCTGATCGTCATTGCTCGGTTTCCACAGAATAAAATCGGCTGGATCACGCTTATAGGGCGCGACTTCAACCCGCGCGCCGGCAATCATGTCATCCATGCTACGTTTAGACAGGCCGCCATAACTCGGCATGGTCGCGACGCTAAAGAGAACATGACCTTCTGCCTCATAGGCATGGCCTTTTTCAATAAGATCGCTAATCATCGCGATCATCTCATCGACAAATTCTGTTGCGCGTGGCTCATGATCCGGTGGCAAAGCCCCTAACGCCTCGGTATCATTATGAAAATTATCAATAGTCGTTTCACACAAATCACTGATGGACATCGATTTTTCTTGCGCTCTAGCGATAATCTTATCGTCCACATCGGTGATGTTGCGCACATAGGTTACCGTTGGATAGAGGTGGCGCAATAACCGGACCAGAACGTCAAAAACAACGATTGGGCGAGCATTGCCAATGTGAATACGGTCATACACTGTCGGCCCACAGGCATAAATCCGGATGTTGTCAGGATCTAGCGGGGTGAAAACCTGTTTTTCACGCGCAAGGGTATTATGTAGGCGTAGAACGGTCATGCAGGCTCTCCGCGGAGCCGTGCCAAAATCCGATCACGTCCCATGAAAGGAAGTAAAGGCGCAATCTCTGGTCCCTTTTCGCGTCCGGTTAGGGCAAGGCGCAATGGCATAAACAGGCCGCGTCCTTTGGCTCCTGTCTCGCCTGCAACCGCCTTGGTCCACTCTTGCCACATATCGGGACCGAGCGGCCCCTGGGGCAGTAAATCAGCCGCCTTTGCGGTAACATCAGCCGCCTCGATTACCGGCGTTATAGCCGTGGTACAGACGCCCCACCATTCGGCGGCATCACCGACCTTGTTGATATTGTCACGCACCGCAAGCCAGAAAGCCTCGCCATCATTGCCTGCATCAATACCAGCCGCTACGAGTTGGTTCGCAACGCTGGCAAAGTCCAGAAGCTGAACAATGCGGGCATTTACTTGGGTTAGCTCTTCAGGGTCGAATTTGGCGGTTGCACGGCCAAAGCGACCGATATCAAACCCATCCACAATTGTCGCCATGACCGCCGCGGGGACCACCGGATCAGCCGTACCAATGCGGGCCAGCAAGCTGGCAATGGCTGATGCCTCAATGCCGCTATTGCGCAATTCGCCAATGGAAAGGCTACCAAGGCGTTTTGACAAACCCTCGCCGTCCGCACCCGCTAGCAAAGCCATATGACCCATCATTGGTGCAGTTGCTCCCAAGGCTTCGAATAGCTGGATCTGGGCGGCAGAATTAGTGACATGGTCCTCCCCGCGCAGGATATGGGTAATGCCGTGGTCGATATCATCCACCACCGACGCCATCGTATAAATCACCCGGCCATCTTCACGCATCAATACCGGATCAGACAGGCTAGACATATGATAGGCAACATCGCCGCGCACCAGATCGTTCCATTTAACCTCGGTGTCGTTGAGCTTGAACCGCCAATGCGGCCGTTTGCCGTCTGCCTCTAGTGCCTTTTTGTCGTCGTCACTTAGCTTTAGCGCCGCGCGGTCATAAACCGGCGGGCGACCCGCAGAAAGCTGGGCTTTGCGTTTGAGCGAGAGTTCCTCAGGCGTTTCATAACAAGCATAGGCGCGCCCAGCGGCAACCAGTTTTTCCAGTGCCTCGTCATAGCGTGCAAGCCGGTCCAATTGCCGGTCTTCGCTATCCCAATGCATTCCCATCCATTCAAGATCGGCGCGGATACTCGCCTCAAATTCAGGCGTCGAACGCTCGGTATCGGTATCATCGATCCGCAGCATGAAATGGCCGCCAGTTTTGCGGGCGAACAGATAATTGACTAGCGCTGTACGCAGATTGCCGACATGAAGATTTCCTGTCGGGCTGGGGGCAAAGCGAACCTTAATCTGGCTCATTACGACTCCTTAGAGGGGGCTGGAGAGATGCTGGTATTCAATGGATTATAACCTGATGTTAACGGCAAGCGGCGTTCGCGTCCAAAGGCAAGTGGTGTCACTTTTGGTCCGGGTGCGGCCTGAAACCGTTTGTATTCTGCGCGGAATAGCAACTGACAGGCCCGCGTGACCTCTTCTTGGTCATAGCCGCGGGCGATGATCGTCTCGATATCCGCCATTTCCTCACAAATCGCCGCCATGATCGCATCGAGACGCTCATATGGAGGCAGAGAATCTGTATCCTTTTGATCAGGACGCAATTCGGCGGACGGTGGCTTTTCGATAATACGCACAGGCATCACCTCGCCCTTTGGACCAGCGGCCCCGCGTGGCAGGTTTTTGTTACGCCAGCGGCATAGATCGAAAACCTTAACTTTCCAGACATCCTTGATCGGGGCAAAGCCGCCGCACATATCGCCGTAAAGGGTCGAATAGCCAGCCGCATATTCCGACTTGTTACCAGTCGCCAGAACCATCGAGCCATGCTTATTCGATATCCCCATAAGGATCAATCCGCGCAGACGTGACTGGATGTTTTCTTCGGTAATACCGGGCTTCGTTCCGGCGAATTGATCGGCCATCATGTCATCCATCGCGGCCATTGCCGGTGCGATTGAGATACTATCAAGCCGCATGCCAAAACGGGCCGCTAGATCAGCCGCATCATCTAGCGATTCCTGACTGGTATAGGGCGATGGCATCATCACACAATGGACATTTTCCGGGCCCAGCGCATCGGCGGCAACGGCGGCAACCAGCGCCGAGTCAATGCCGCCAGACAAGCCAAGGACAACCCCCGGAAACCCGTTTTTTTCAACGTAATCACGCAGACCAAGCATCAACCCGCGATAAATTGCCTGATCACCTTGATCGGGCGGCGTGATTTGGCCAGTCAGCTGGATCTCGCCGAGGGTTTCGGCAATTTGTACAAGCGTTACCTCTTGCGAAAAGCTCGGCAAATGCGCGGCTAGCTTGCCGCCTTTATTAAGCGCAAACGAACCACCATCATAAACCAGCTCATCCTGACCACCGACCATATTCACATAGATCACCGGCAGATCAGTCTCGATAGACCGGCTAACCGCATGCGCCATACGTTGATCGCTCTTGGCATTATCAAACGGCGAGGCATTGATCGACAGGATCAGATCAGCACCAGATTCCGCCAGACATTCAACCACGTCAGGGGTCCAGATATCCTCGCAAATCGGTATGCCCAGCTTTAGGCCGCGGAGCATCACCGGCCCCGGCAATTGACCAGCGGTAAAGTTACGCTTGTCATCAAACACGCCGTAATTGGGCAAATTCACCTTGTCACGGCGGGCGATGATTTCACCGCCATCCATGACAAACACACTGTTATAAATCTGGCCATCTTCGCCGTGCGGTGCACCGACAATAATCGCTGGGCCTCCATCATTGGTGGCTTTTGCCAATACCGACAGGGCCTCGGCGATTTCCGTCATAAAATCTTTGCGCAAAACCAGATCATCACACGGATAGCCCGCCAGAAACATCTCCGGCGTCACTATCATCGCGGCGCCGGCATTTGCTGCTTTTGCGCGGGCTTCGATGAGCTTGTCACGGTTAGCGGCAATATTCCCCAAATGCGGATTTAACTGCGCCAATGCGATTGAAATCGGGTTATCCATGACCAAACTCTTTACTTGCGCAACAGGAATTCACGGCCAACCTTGACCCGCGAATGACCATCATAGGAAATAATATCGGCGGTAGCATAGGTTTCTGACCAAATTTGCGGCAAATAAGATCCTGTTCCAATCATATCAATTGGGGCTTTGGTCAGGGCGAACACACGGCATTTATCGGGACCGAAACCGCTGGAGCCAACAATCCGCGTTTTGTGGAAACCGCCCGCATCCAACGCCTCACGCATATGCCAAACCGCCGCCGCGCTAACGCCGGTGCCCATCATATGCTTTAACTCAGTATCACTGCGGTATCCCCGAATTGCCTCTGGTACATTACGCTCTAGAACGGCGTAGGATTGCTGGGTATCCAGCCCCTCAACAAAGCGGCCACCATGTGTATCAATGCGAATAGACAAAGCACCAGCCGCGGCTAGATCCTTGAACCGGTTAGCAACAGCCAGCGCATCGGTTATTTCAGTGCCAAAATAATCAACCAGAACCGTCAGCGGCGCATCGGGCATGGTCTGGTGGAACAACTCAGCCGCCCGTACCGTAGATCCAGCATAGCCGATAAGCGCATGCGGCATTGTTCCGGCGCCTTTATCACGGCCAAAGAAATGCGCAGTCGCATCCGCCGCACAGCCAACAAAACCGACGGCGCCCATTTTCTTTTTCGCCTTTTCCGACCCGACAGACGCACCATAGGCCACCAACTCGGCCATTTCAGAACCGGCGCAATGACGAGCATCCATCGCCAGAAATGCCACTTTCGGCAAATCAACGCACATATTATAGGCGTTATAGGCCGCCACACAGGCCGCCCCTAACCGCTGGAGGAAAATCGTTTCTAAATCTACCAGCACAGATAACGGTCCGGTGATGTAACAAATAGGCTCGCCAGCACCGATCCATGAACCCTCAATATGAGGCACCTCGATGGTCAGTTCAGTATTCCGCGATTTCGCCATCGCCTCTAGCCATTCAATCGCCAGACGCGCCGCGACCGTCACTGGACGCCGCATAAACACCGCATAAGTTACCTCGCAATCGCCATTCTGTCGGACGATTTCACGGGTATGCTTAAAATAGGTATCCGTTAGACTGGGCTGCTCCTCAGGAGGCGGCCCACTACTCGCGAATTCAGACATTCTAGCCATCCTTTGAACGTAAGATGCCGGATAATATTAGCCGCCATATGCTTGTGATGATCTTACTGGTGACGATCTCACTGGTGACGATCTTACTGGTGACAATCCCCACAAAACCGGTCTGGAAAGTGGCAATGCTATACGGCAACGCCCAATGTTGCGCCCTGATCACGCCGCTTTTTGAGCAGATCCGCTATCAGGAAAGCTAATTCAAGCGCCTGCCCACCGTTAAGCCTTGGGTCACAATGGGTGTGATAGCGATCACCCAAACGATCCTCTGTCACCTCAACAACACCACCAACGCATTCGGTTACATTCTGGCCAGTCATTTCAAAATGAACACCGCCCGGATAGGTCCCAACCTCGTCATGCGCATCAAAGAAGCCGCGCACTTCCGACATGATGTCGTCAAGACGCCGAGTCTTATAACCACTGCTTGCCTTGATTGTATTGCCATGCATCGGATCACAACACCACACAACCTTAGCGCCTGATTTTTGCACAGTGCGCAATAATGGCGGCAATCCGGTACGTACCTTGTCGGCGCCCATCCGCGCAATCAACGTCAAACGTCCCGGAATATTGTCGGGATTAAGCGTTTCGATCAGCCGCACCAATTCATCTGGATCAAGGCTTGGACCACATTTCAGACCAATCGGATTTGAAATGCCGCGCATATATTCAATATGGGCATGATCCGGCTGGCGGGTACGGTCACCAATCCACACCATATGTGCAGAGGTCGCATACCACCCCTTCTCCTCGGTAATCGTATCACGGCGCGTCAGTGCTTCTTCGTAATTCAACAGCAACGCTTCGTGGCTGGTATACATATCCGTCTCGGCGAGTGGACGCGCCGTTTCGGCGGTAATGCCGCAAGCGCGCATGAAATTCATGCTCTCTTCGATCCGCGCCGCCATTTCCTCAAACCGGGCTGTTTCAGGCGTATCACGCAGGTAATCAGCAACCCAGCTATGCACCTTGTTCAAATCGGCCAAACCACCGCCAGCAAACGCACGCAGCAAGTTCAAGGTCGACGCTGATTGCTCATATACACGCAACAGACGCTTTGGATCGGGGATCCGCTCTTTATCGGTAAAGCCCATTCCATTGACCATATCGCCGCGATAGCTCGGCAATTCCACGCCATCAATCACTTCGGTAGCGGCAGAGCGCGGCTTGGCAAACTGGCCGGCCAACCGTCCAATTTTAACCACCGGCAATGACGCGCCAAACGTAAGCACGACGGCCATTTGCAATAACACCTTAAAACTGTCACGGATGTTGTTTGCAGAAAATTCAGAAAAGCTCTCGGCGCAATCACCGCCCTGCAACAAAAAGGCACGCCCTTCTGCAACTCTTCCAAGCTGATCGCGCAAGTTCTGTGCCTCGCCAGCAAACACCAAAGGTGGCATCGCGCCAAGCTTTTGCTCAACCTGCGCTACCTTGGCCTGATCTGGATATTCAGGCACCTGAAGGATCGGCAGCTCGCGCCAGCTATTGGGGGTCCAGGTCATTATCGCATCCTCATTATTTACACCGCCCCGCCGAAAAAAGCAGGGACGACACCGGCATCGTGCCAGCGAACTGTTATAATGCTGATTTAGCGCGGATTTTCAACCTTTTTTGATTATCCGCGTGGACTGCGCATAGTGACAAACTCTTCTGCGGCGGTTGGATGAATACCGATGGTTGCGTCAAAATCCGCTTTCGTCGCACCAGCCTTCACCGCAATGCCGATACCTTGCATGATTTCACCGCAATCAGGGCCCATCATATGAACGCCAACAACGCGGTCACTAGCGGTATCGACAATCAGCTTCATATAGGTTTTTTCACCCCGTCCAGAAATCGTGTTTTTCATCGCCCGAAAGCGGCTCTCAAACACGGTAATTTCGCCAAATGCGTCCTTTGCATCGGCCTCGCTGAGCCCCACAGATGCAATTGGTGGCTGGCTAAACACCGCCGAGGCAACATTTTCATGGCTCACCACACGTGGTTTATGTCCAAAGACGCTATCAGCAAACGCATGCCCCTCATTGATTGCTACCGGCGTTAAATTAATCCGGTCGGTCACATCACCAACGGCAAAGATTGACGGCACTGATGATCGAGATTCTGCATCCACGATGATCTCACCCTTACGGCCAACCGCAACGCCCGCGCTATCAAGCCCCAGTTTTGAGGTGTTTGGCGAACGTCCGGTTGCGGCCATTAACTGGTCGGCTTCGATCACGCTACCGTCACTCAAGGTAATTGATTTTGCACCGCCATTTGCCGACACATTCGAAACAGTCGTGCCCGGATGCATAATGATACCACGGTCGCTCAATGCCTCGGCAATCGCCACGCGCACATCCTCATCAAAGCCGCGCAATGGCAGGTCACTGCGATAAACAAGATGTGTTTTCGCACCAAAGCCATTGAAAATACCGGCAAATTCAAGGGCGATATAGCCACCGCCATAAATCACAATTTCGCTCGGCAATTCCGCCAGATCCAGCGCCTCGTTAGAGGTGATGGCATGTTCATTCATACCCGGAACATCAAGCATCTGGGGCACACCACCAACCGCAATCAGGATATGTTCCGCGCTAATTTCGCGGGTGCCAACCATGACCGTATTGGGGCCGGTGACAACACCATACCCAGCAATCAAATCGGCGCCAGCATTCGATAATAGCTTGCGGTAGATACCTTCAAGACGTTCGAGTTCGGCATCCTTGGCGGCGATCAATGCTGGCCAATCATGTGTTGGCGCATCAACATTCCAGCCAAACCCGCGGGCATCTTCGACATCTGCGGAAAAGGTTGACCCATACATCAACAGCTTTTTAGGGACACAGCCACGAATGACGCATGTCCCGCCCGGGCGGTCGGCTTCGATCACTGCTACCTTGGCACCATGTCCAGCCGAAATTCGTGCCGCCCGAACGCCGCCAGATCCTGCGCCGATGACGATCAAATCGTAATCAAATGCCATTGCTTTTCCACCCATCCAAAATAGTCAAACGCCCGCCACGCGGGTTCGGTAATACAACACGCGCTATACAACACGATTGAGAGTTATTATTACATAAGTGTTTGGATGGCTAGGTTAAAGCTCCGCTAGGCGGCTTCTTGTTCCTGATATTCAAGCGCGGTAGGCATAACGCCGAAATATCCGCTGAGCACCCGATCTGCAATTGCCTCAAAATCCAACATTGCTTGGCCAATTTCAGGCGCGGTCATTCCGCCGATATCCAAATAGCGATAGACCGAGATTGTCGCTTCACCAGAGCAAACCCCATAAGGTTTCTGCAAAGTGGCAATAGTATCCTCGAGCAACAACATGGTCAGAAATGACGTGCGCAAACCGCCACTGCCATCACGCGCGGCAATTGAATGCAACAACGCCCGCTCGCCATCATCGCACAATTCTAGCTGGACTATTGGCCGGTCACTATCTCCCATGATCCAGCGGCGGGGGGCTAGGGAAATTATTTTGTTGGGTAAAAAATCTAAGGGATGATCAATCATCTCCTGCATTACTAACTTGATGGTCGAAATCATCAATGACTCCATATAAAGGGCCATATTACCCACCCACCCTGGATAACACAGCCTGATTACAACGACAGCGTTGGTCGACGCTAACTTCACAATTACGTTACTTCACGTTAACTATTTCGTAACAACTATATTAAGAAATCATTTACCGAAACTCTCCAAAAGGGTAGAAATCTGTCCGATCGGATTGGCTTTTCAGCTGGTTTGCGGCGCCCTTGGCGTTGCTTTGTCGGGATCATCTGGATAGGCTGACCACGCTAACCCAACCTGTTCAAATCTAATGCGGCAATTCTACCGATTTTATGGGCCGCTCCATTACAAAAGTCTTACGATGAAAACCTCGCCTGATCCAAAATGTTTGTGGCAACCAGATGCCAGCGATATCAAAACAACCGAAATCGTCCAATTTGCTGATTTTGTGATGAAACAAACCGGCTTTGACTGGCAGGGGGATTTTCAAAACCTGTGGCAATGGTCGGTAGATGATAGCCCTCTCTTTTGGAATTGCCTGTGGGATTGGCATGGTATTATCGGCGATAAAGGCGCGCGTGACCTAATCAACCCAGAGCAGATGCCGGGTGCACAATTTTTCCCTGACGCCAAAATTTGCTTTGCGGAAAACATGCTAGCCAATGCCGATGACCGCCCAGCCATTGCCGCCCATAGCGAGAGCGGCGCACTTACCACGCTCACAAGGGCGGAACTCAAATCAAAAGTCATGGCACTGGCGGGATGGTTAAAGACAGCAGGCGTTACACCGGGTGATCGGGTTGCCGCCTATGTTGCAAACATCCCCGAAGCCATCATCATGATGCTAGCGACCTCGACCATCGGCGCGGTTTATTCAAGCTGTTCTCCGGATTTTGGCATCGGCGGCGCGCGTGATCGCTTTAGCCAGATCGAGCCAAAGATCCTGTTAGCGGTAGATGGCTATCACTATGGCGGCAAGCGTATGGAGCGGATGCCAATTGTTCAAGAGCTGGTGGAGGCCATACCCTCGATTGAAGCGGTCTTGATCGTTCCTTATCTGGACCAAACCCCAGATGTTTCCGGATTGGCTAATGTGACGCTCTTTGACGACGCGCTCACCGCTAGTCCGGTGACTGATTTTCACCGTGTCGGGTTTAATGATCCGCTCTATATCCTGTTTTCCAGCGGCACTACCGGCGCACCAAAATGTATTGTCCACGGCGTTGGCGGCACTGCCATTCAACATATCAAAGAATTACGCCTGCATAGTGATGTAAAGGCCGGTGACGGGCTGTTTTATTTCACCACCTGTGGCTGGATGATGTGGAATTGGCTAGTCTCTGGGCTAATGGTTGGCGCCAAGATCGTGCTGTTTGACGGCAATCCATTTCATCCAGGGCCAGAGCGCCTCTGGGAAATGGCAGCATCCGAGAAACTCAGCCATTTTGGAACTTCGGCCAAATATATTGACGCGGTGAAAAACGCCGGATACCGCCCTGCCGATCATGTTGATCTGGCACCATTGCGGGCCCTGCTTTCAACCGGCTCGCCGCTATCTGCTGATGGCTTTGATTTTGTGTATGAGGCCATAAAGGACGATGTTCAGCTCTGTTCCATTTCAGGTGGTACCGATATTGTTTCCTGCTTTGTGCTTGGCTGTCCGACCCAGCCGGTTTATGCGGGTGAAATTCAAACGCGCGGCCTTGGCATGGCGGTTGATGTGTTGGATGACGCGCGCAAGCCCGTGCGCGATCAACAGGGCGAGCTATGCTGTGTAAAGCCATTCCCATCGATGCCAGTGCGGTTCTGGAATGACGTGGATGGATCTAAATATAAATCAGCCTATTTTGAGCATTTTGACGGGATCTGGCGGCATGGCGACTGGGCGACATTGAACGAGCGCGGCGGCCTCGTGATTCATGGCCGGTCAGATGCCACACTAAATCCGGGCGGTGTTCGCATTGGCACGGCGGAGATATACCGGCAGGTAGAGGCCTTTGACGATATTCTAGAAGCGTTGGTCATTGGCCAGAATTGGCAGGATGACGTGCGCGTTGTTCTGTTTGTGAAAATGGTTGCGGGTGCCACGCTGGATGATGATTTGATTGCCCGCATCAAGGCCGCTATTCGCGTTGGTGCGACCCCGCGGCATGTGCCGGCCTTTATCATCGCGGTGGCGGATATTCCGCGCACACGTTCAGGCAAAATCACCGAATTGGCAGTGCGGGATATTATTCATGGCCGACCGGTCAGGAACACCGAGGCACTCGCCAACAGTGAGGCCCTCGCCCATTTCCAGAATTTACCGCAATTGCAATAGGTGGCGGTTCTTCTGGGACGTGATCCAGATGCCTTGCCGGTTTATATACCTTGACGTATCAATGGCTGGACTGCGCTGCTGTTGGCGAAGGCCTTTTTATTCTTGCGGAAGAACGGCAATGCCAGCGCCAATTGGCTGGTTTCGGATTGCTTTAGCTCGTCATCATTATCCAGATTGTCGATTTTCGCCGCGGCACATGGGTGCGCGATATAGGTATGTTGGGCCCCCACACGATCAGCAATTTTCTGGAATTTTGCCTTTGACCCAACCGGCCATTTCTCACGAAGGATGGTCAAAACGATAAAATTGGCCCCGTCGGCGAACTTCTCACTGATCTTGTCCGCCGTGATAAATTCAACCGCAATGGCAGTCATCGCGGCCAGAGTGTCGGGATCCGCGGCCATCGCCTCGCCTCGGTCTTGATCCATCCAATGACCTAGGAGATTGATTTTATCACCGGCATCCAAACCCATCAATTTGGGATGTGCACCGCCATCATGTTCTGCCATGTCGATATCAACAATATCGGATTCGCCCATAATACGAATAATTTGTGAGGCCATTGTACCGGCTCCTGATCAGATCGGGGAAGGTTACTAAATTCTGCCAAGCTGTTTACGGCAAAGCATACGCAATTGCAACTGAGCTTAGATTGGGGGCTTTATGCTGGCGTATCTGTATTTGCGACCCGGCCTCTGACCATCTCACGCCACGCAATAACCATACAGCTAGCCACGATCAACGCCGCGCCGCCAATCTGAATACTGGTCATCACCTCGGCAAAGAAGAAATAGCCGACAATGCCCGACATCGGCATCTGTACATAGCGCAAGGACGCCACAACAACCGCATCCACATATTTATACGAAGTGGTGAAACATATCTGCAGCAATGATCCGATTGCCCCTAGCAACACCAGATATATCAACGTCTCGCCGCTTACTCGATCCAGCAAATGCGGCATGACCAGAACCACGATCGCAAGCACCACCGCGCCAGATCCATTATACCAGAGGGCCACACTAGCCGGTGCATCACCTTTGCCTAAACGGCGTAACAGGATCGAGAGAACCGCGCCCGATAACGCCGCAAGCAATCCGTATGTTGCATAGATAGACACCCCGCCGGAAAACGGATCAGTGATAATACCAACCCCAACCAGACCCACGATAACCGCGCTCCAGCGGTAGACGCCAACACGCTCACCTAGGAAAAACGGCGATAATAGGGTGACGAACAAAACCGATGATTGAAACATTGCCGTGGCTTGGCCAAAGGGCATTGTACGCACCGACATAAACCAGAACACCATCCCGCAAGTGCCAACAATAATCCGCCAGAACAAAGTTCGGCGTTGGTTAATCTGCCAGAATTGTGCCCCGCGAACCCAAACCGCATAGGCCAACAACAACGGCACGGAAAACAAAAAGCGATAGAACACGATGGTGAAAATGGTTAGATCATCGCCAATTTTCTTGACGATGATGCCGGTACATAGACCAAAGGCGACCGCCGATAGCGATAGCAAAATCCCGATGAGTGGTTTGGGCAACAAGTGAAAAATCCAAATAAAGGCCAGAAATGACCGAGCTACAGCCAAAAATCGATCAAGAGTGATTGATTTGCCTGGTGAATGGCAACAGTCTAATCAATAAACTAGTCAAAAGCATCTTTTCATTGTGGGGAAAACCACTATTTATCGAAGATAGACGCATCTTATTACACGATTTGCTTAGTGAGGAACAAATGAAGCAGCATTTTACAAAGTTAGCTGGCGCGGTATTAATCGGCATGACAATCGGATTGACCCAATCGATCTCGGCTAGCGCCGGTGTCATCGAGGACCGTCAGGCAAGATTTAAAGCCAACAATGGTTCCATGCGTGCGATCGGCGCGGCCCTTGGTTCTGGCGATGTGGCGGTGATCAAAGCCGAAGCAACAAAGATTGCCGAATGGGCAAAAGTAATGCCGGATTATTTTCCTAAAGGCAGTGACGGCGCACCCTCTAGTGCCAAATCGGATCTATGGGAAAATTTTGATTTGTTCCGCAAGCAAGCCGACGATAATCACCAAGCGGCCTTGGCGTTAATTGCCGCCGCCGATAGTGGTGACATGGACAAAGCCCGCGGCGCATTGATGGAAGTCGGCGCCACCTGCAAAGCCTGCCACCAAAATTTCAAAGGCTATTAGGTAGCCAGAGTGGCGGCTATTGCCTCACTTACATTTGACTGGGGCTATAAAAAGCTGGGGCTAAAAAAAGCTGGGGCGCAGGAGAATAATCATCTGCGCCGCAGCGATTAATCCCGCCATCAAGACCAATCCAAATACGGTCTTACCGGTGGATATAGATCCCTCTGGGCCATTTATCTGGTCACGTTCCTCACTCGCGCGGCCAGTTACCATTGCCGAGGTAAGGTTATGTTTTTTCTTGAATTTATAAAACAAAATAGCGCCTAAATGCAGGATGATGAGAAGCAATAGAAAGATCCCGATATCATGGTGGATCTTGCCAGCATCCGCGCTTAAAGCTGGCACCAGATGGGCCAACGGGCCGTCAAACAGAATGCCGTCTGTTGAGACTATGCCAGTTGAGACCATCAACAGCGGGACACCCAATAACGCCAGCACCGAATAGCCGCCAAGCGGGCTATGCCCAGCGGCACGCGGCGTAGTTTTGTCCTCGCGCGCACTACGCAACCATGCAAGCAAACGCAGTGGCCCCACCAAGAAATTGCGGAAACGGGCATGATGACCGCCAACAAATCCCCAGATTATCCGAAAACTAATCAGGGCAAGGATCAATAGCCCAAAGCGTTCATGCACCCAAAGAACACCCGCCTTGGCCGATATGATCGCGCCAAACACGCTCACCATGAAACCCCAGTGAAAAATCCTTAAGGGTAAGTCCCACACACGCATATTTGCCTCTTAATTAGCCTGTATAATTTAGCTTGATACCAGCGGTTAGAGACCTAGCATGTTCATCACATTTGCACGAACACAGCCTCACCCCGATACCTGATATCGGCGCATTATACACGCATCATACACGCTATGAAGCGCCAATCTACCGGCATTTGTTGTTTGCTATCAGCACTGGTAGCATTGCCGTCATGAGCATGATGCACCACAAGCTACTTGTTGATTCTGGCGGCGTTGATACGCCGGTTGGGGATGGCGGCGCGTTGGCGGGGCTGGCGGCAATCGATGCGGATGTCGCCAATGTCCTTGAACGCTATGGACCACCGCCTGATCGCTCATTACCGGCTAGCTATGAAACCTTGGCGCGGGCCATTGTTGGCCAACAAGTATCACGCGCCGCGGCCAGTGCCATATGGAACAAAATGGAGGCTAATGGCGTTTGCGAGGCGGTTGTGATTGCCGACAAGACGCCAGAAGAAATGATGCACTCTGGGCTTTCACGGCGTAAAGCAGAATATCTCATCGGCATCGCCGCGCAAATCACCTCTGGAGCTCTTGATCTTGACGCTTTGGCGCAGATGGACGGTGATGCTATCGCGGCAAGGCTCGTTGAAATCCGCGGCATTGGCGCATGGACAGCGGATAATTACCGGCTCTTTGCCCTTGCCGATATGGATGCATGGCCGATAAATGATATTGCCTTGCAGGAAGGGATGAAGCTAATCAAGTCGCTAGAAACGCGTCCCACCGCCAAACAGCTAGCGGAATTGGGTGAGCCATGGCGGCCCTATCGCGGGGCTGGCGCTCTGGTTCTATGGCATGTCTATGGAATTTTGGTGCGTAAGGTAACGGTGGCCGACATCTAAGGGGCGCGGTTTAATGCGCCCGACACCCCATTACCCGAATAAATTGCCCTGATTATCATCGACAATTTTGGCTTTTTGAGCGGTCTTTTTATGGGCGTTCTTTTCGGCATATAGCGCGTCATGCGTCTCGCGTTCGATATCCTCTGGCGATAGCGGCGTCACTAGCCCCGGATGATTGAGCGCAACCTTGCCAACATCGGCGGTCACCCGATACCAGTTAAACCAGTCAGACGGGGCAGCCTTGCATAAATTCGCCGCTGATTGCACCGGTCCAGACAGCCAGCTTTGCCATGCGTCCTTGGGCAAAACCAATGGTGCGCGGTGGTGGATGTTTTGCAAATCACCATCCGCCGCGCTGGTCATCACGACAAAGAATTTGCCTTGCGGGCGATCGAACAATAATCCACCCATCGCCATTGTCTCGCCATCACGCCGCTGGATATGCCAAGGCTTTTTCGGGCCAGTCCATTCATACCAGCCACTAGCAGGAATGATACAGCGGTTATGGGCAAAGGCATCGCGGAAGGTGACTTTCTCAGCCGCCGTTTCCATCCGCGCATTAATCAGGAAACTGTGCTTGCTGGTCGCGGGCGGCAATCCCCATTTCGCCTCAATCGCCTCGGTATGCAATCCCGGTTTGGTGATCACCAACGCCGATTGACTGGGCGCCAAATTCCAACGTGGCTGTAGATTACCAACAATAGTCACCCCGAACAGGCGCATTAATTCCTCTGGCGAGGCCGTGCTGGTAAAGCGTCCACACATTTTGGCGGCATCCCTTTGATCGCGGTTCTGGCAAAGCCAAGTGCCTGTTGTTTTGGCATAGGCCAGATGATCAATCAACCAATTGTGCCGCTTATCACATGCGCTTGTGGTAATGTAATAGTGCGACCATTTAGCGGGGCTTGGGGCTTTGATCATGCGCGATGGTGCGCTATCAATAGCAACGCACCGCAATTCAGCCACCAAGACGGGGTGCGCTTCAGGGATTTTTGATGACCGATTGCCTAAAAATTACAGCCGATAATATTGCCACTGCCGCTGGGGTTTTGGCCAATGGTGGGCTCGTCGCCTTTCCAACCGAGACGGTTTATGGGCTGGGCGCAAATGCCTGTGATGGCGATGCGGTGGCGGCGATTTTTGCGGCAAAACAACGGCCAAGCTTCAATCCGCTGATAAGCCATGTTGCAACCAGCGATATGGCTTTTGACCTTGGCCGTAAAACACCGATTGCGGCGGTGCTGGCGGCGGCCTTTTGGCCCGGCCCCCTCACCCTCATTCTACACCGCGCGGATAATTGCCCGATTGCGCGTCTCACTAGCGCCGGTCTTGATAAAATTGCCATTCGGGTGCCATCGCATGCGGGTGCGAGAGAATTATTGACCACCTTTGGCGGCGCCATTGCCGCGCCTAGTGCCAATCCATCTGGCCGCCTAAGCCCTAGCCGCGCAGAGCATGTCATGGCGCTCATGGATGGCCAGATTGACATGGTTCTAGATGGCGGCCCCTGTGAAAGCGGATTGGAATCAACCATTGTCGATTGCACTGGCGAGGAGGCCGTGTTGTTGCGTCCAGGCGGGGTCACACGCGCGGCCTTGTCCGCGGCGTTATCATCGGCTGGATTGGACGGCACAATCATTCACTCCGCCCCATTAAGCGATGGTGAAGCCCCGATTAGTCCGGGCCAGCTATCCAGTCATTACGCCCCAAAAAACACCTTGCGGCTAAATGCCCAGAGCCCGCACGATAATGAAATATTCATCGCCTTTGGCCCGGATTATCCAGCCAGCGAAGATGGCTACAACCTAAGTTCAAGCGGCAATTTACGCGAGGCGGCGGCGCGTTTGTTCGACATATTACATGATGCTGATAATACCGTGGGGGATCGGGGGATTGCCATTGCGCCGATCCCGATTGAGGGTCTTGGCGAGGCTATTAATGACCGACTCCGCCGCGCCGCCGCGCCGCGTTAAGCCATTTATTTCAACTTTGCGCAAATTCAATTAGGCAAGCCGATGTTGGCATTGCTATGAATGATGTAGGTATCGGATTGAGAGTTTAGGGACAACATTATGGCGCACGATTTTATCGCAGAGCTTACAGCCATCGTTGGGCAATCATCGGTGTTGAATGCCAATGATGATATGGCCCCTTTTCTGAGCGATTGGCACGGCAAATACCACGGCAATGCGCATGCGGTGGTGATGCCAAATTCAACCGATGAGGTAGTTGCCATTATGGAATTGGCCGATCGCCATAATATTGTCGTTGTCCCACAAGGCGGCAATACCGGCTTTATGGGCGGGGCGACACCCGATGATAGTGGTAACAGCATCGTGCTATCATTGCGCAAGATGAACCGTATCCGCGAGATTGATAGCCAGAACATGTCGATGACGGTTGAGGCTGGCTGTGTTTTGCAAAATCTGCATGAGGCGGTAGAGGCCGAGGGGCTCTATTTTCCGCTAAACCTAGCCGCCAAGGGTAGTTGCACTATCGGCGGTAATCTTGGCACTAATGCTGGCGGCTTGAATGTGGTGCGCTATGGCACGACCCGTCAATTGGCGCTGGGCCTTGAGGTGGTGTTAATCGGCGGCAAAAAGCTAGAGCTACTGAGCGGTCTTCGCAAGGATAATACCGGCTATGATCTGCGTGATCTGTTTATCGGATCAGAGGGCACACTCGGCATTATCACCGCCGCCACGATGAAGCTATTCCCCCTACCCGTTGCCCGCAGCACCGCCTTTGCAGAGGTCCGCGACGTTGATGCCGCGGTGCAATTGTTGCATCGTTTGCAAGCGGCATCTGGCGGCGGTGTTGAGGCGTTCGAGCTTATCCCTGCCGATATTTTGCATGTTTTATACGATCACTTTCCAGACATCCCACAGCCATTAGCAACCCGTGGGGCGATGAATATTCTGGTTGAAATCGGTAGCACTAACCCAGCCGCCGGTATCGTTGATGAGGCTGGCAACTCGCCGCTACGAACGATCATGGAAGATTTTCTTGCCGCCGCCTTTGAAGATGGGCTGGTGCTTGACGCCACCATCGCGAGCAGTGACGCCCAGCGCAACGCATTGTGGGAGGTGCGCGAAACCGCGCCGGAATCGCATAAATTATCGACCAATTGCGCCCGCTCCGACATCGCCTTGCCGCAATCATCAATCGCCCCATTCTATAGTGAAATGGTCGAGGGTATAAAAGCCATCGATCCGACAATCTGGATTTGCGGCTATGGCCATCTTGGTGACGGCAATTTGCATTTCAACTTGATCGAGGGCAAAGGTAGCAATTCGGACTTTCTCGATAAAGTGCCCGCCCTATATGAGTTGCTCTATGACAAAGTGGCAAAATATGATGGCTCAATCAGCGCCGAACACGGCATCGGTCAAACCAAGCGCGACCAATTGCGCAAGGTAAAAAGTGCGGCAATCATGGATACGATGCAGGCCATCAAAACCGCCCTGGATCCAAAAAACCTGATGAATCCCGGAAAGATCCTTTAGGCGAAACGGTAAAACAACCTATGCTTATCGCCTAACTGTCTCAAAGGAGGGTAATCATGCCCCGCAAAGCCACTCCAGATGAAATCCTCAGCTTTTGGTATGAGGAAAGCACGCCCAAGCAATGGTTCATGAAGGATGATGCGTTTGATGCGGCTATTGCCACCCGCTTTAAAGACACTGTCGAGGCGGCACTGGCGGGACAGTTAGATCGCTGGGTTGATAATGCCGAGGGCTGTCTGGCGTTGATACTGGTCCTTGATCAATTCACCCGCAATATCTTTCGCAATAGCCCCCGCGCCTTTTCTGGTGATGAGATGGCATCAGCCCTCAGCCTACGCTGTGTTGAGCGGGGTTACATAGAGCATGACACCGAAGAATACCGGACCTTTATGCTCATGCCGATGATGCATAGCGAGTCGATTGAAATTCAGGATAGATCATTGCCTTTATTCAAGAAATGGACCCCTGAACAGGTCTATGAATATGCCGTTAAGCATCGGGATATAGTTGCCCGTTTCGGTCACTTTCCGCATCGAAACAGCATTTTGGGACGACCATCAACGCCCGAGGAAGTGGAATTTCTGAAAGAGCCGGGATCGTCCTTTTAGCCGGATAGGGAGACGCCCATCTCACCCGCTTTTTCCAGCACTTGTTGCGGTGTGACATCGTCAATTGCCGTCCCGCGCACCCAGCCACAATTCGCCCCCGTTGGCGCCGACATCGATGGGTCAGTATCAGCCCCCATCACCATAATCGTTGGCACACCGGTGCGCGCCGCAAGAAAAACAGGGCCGGTATCATTACCCACAACCAGATCACCGCGCCGCAACAGGGCGGCCAATTGCGCTAGGCTGGTTTTACCAACAAAATCATGACAGAACGGTGCCGCCGCGATCAATTCGTCAACCGTTGCCCGCTCTGCGTTAGTGCCCACAATCACCACATTATGCCCGGCCTTTTGCAAAGCCTCAGCCAAGGCGGCAAAGCGCGTGACATGCCAGCGTTTTTGCGGTTTCGCGGGCGAACATCCCGGCACTAGAATGGCGGCTTTCGCCGGCATTTTGAACGCCATGTCACCTACTGCACCGTCCAGCCAATCCATCGCATTATCGGATGCATCACCATCTATCCCGCCAGCCATCCGCGCCGCGACTAGCATCCGCTGGTTGTTGTTCACTCCGGTGAAATCTGGATAAGGATGGCTCGCGCCCTTTGCCGTGCCAAACCAGTTGACCGTACGCGGCGCAAGCAATTGATGATATTTATTGGTTCGGCTACTGCATTGCTGGTCGATAATCATATTCCAGCCGCGGTGAAACAGAGCGCGTATCTGGAGCGTTGCCCGCACATTGAAAAACGGCACTCGCCCGTCAATGATAATTTCATCAAACCACGGCATCAACCCGGCCAATTCGGCAAATGGACGGGTGGTTAAAAGGGCGATATGGGCGTCTGGATGGCCTTTTCTAAGGGCGCTAAACGAGTCCAGCCCCTGGATGATATCACCAAGCGCACCATGCTTGATCACCAGAATTCTGTTCGCGCCCATAAATTGCTCCGTAAATCATACAATCTTAGCTATCGTCAAACCGCCTACAGCATGACATAACATAGATGACATAACATAATGTGGATGACATGACATAACGCGGCGATAATGCCAACATTTTAGACACATAGCCGACTAGAAATATCACATTTTCCAGATATCAACCGCGAGCCGATCAAGCCCAGAGCCCATAAAGAGAACCCAGTGCCGTTAACCGACATCTCGCCATTACCGAAAATTGATCTCCTCTTGCCCTCAAAAGAGCGGTTTACCGCCAAGAACGCGGGCGCAATATCGGGTGTCGTGCGTGATCTGGTAATGTCTAGCACCGCAAGTGCGGCCTATCGGATCGTTGGCACCGCGGTAGATACCCCGCTTGAATGCCCATCATTTCTGGGGGTAAAGCCCGCCAGTAAATGGTCCTTTATGGGATTGTTCAAGGGGACCAACATAGCCACCGCCGCCGCCTATTTGCGTACCATTGCATCGGGACCAGCGCCAAGCATGATCGAGGTGCATAGCCGGTGCCATGTGGCTAAATATATCGCCAAAAAACGACCAGATATTCCGGTTGTTCTGTATTTACACAATGACCCGCGTGACATGAAAGGGGCCAAAACCAACGCTGAACGCGCCGTGCTTTTGGTCAAGCTGGCCGGGGTGATTTGTGTCAGTGACTACATCAAAGGCTGTTTTCTTGACGGACTGGATAAGACGGCGCCGGAAGCAGAGAAAGTCGGTGTAGCACGCAATGGTGCCGAACGCTGGCTTTCCCAACAGCCGGAAAAGCAACCGTTCATATTGCTTGCCGGCCGGATGGTACCAGAAAAAGGCATTCTGGAATGCGCGACAGCTATTGCAACGGTCTTGGCAAAATATCCTGAATGGAAGCTGGTCATTGCTGGCGCGCGCCGGTTTGAAGAGGCCGCGCGGGGTAGTTATGAAGAAAAGATCGCAAAAGCCATTGCCCCCCTGGGTGATAGAGCGGAAATGCGCGGCTTTATCCCGATTGAACAAATTCGTGAGTTGCAAGCCGCAGCGGCGATTTCAGCCTGTCCATCTTTATGGGACGATCCTATGCCAAAGGCTGTGCTCGAGGGGCTTGCCGCTGGATGTGCGTTATTAACCACGCGGCGCGGCGGCATTCCCGAAGCCGCAGAGGGCCGCGCGCATATCGTTGACGATCCGACAATCCAGTCATTTACCGCCGCCCTAGAGCAAATGATTGGCGATGATACCTATCGCAAATCCTTGCAGGACAAAGCATGGAATGACTTTCCGTTTCCCGCCACAAAGATGGCGCATGACGCCGATTTACTCAGAGCAAAAATTTTAACCGCAAAACTTTAATTCAAAATGGGGCACCGCACGCCGATTGCCCCTTTGTACCACGCCGCAATTGTCGTAGAGTGCGGGGATTGCAAAGGATTTTCCTAGGGGATTTTTATGTCACTACCTCTCCGGTTTTTAGTGGTTCTCATTTTGGGGATGGTCACATTTGGCACAGGTGCATTGGCAAACGAAGAGCCGATTGCCTTTGAAGCAGATGATGTCACCGTAAACCAGGAAGATGGCAGCATGTTTGCTGTTGGTAATGTGGTGCTACGCCAAGGTGAGATGGAGCTTCGGGCCGATGAAGTGACCTATAACCGCCAGAACGACAAAGCGATAGCCCGCGGCAATGTGGTTATGATCACGCCCGATGGTGCCACGCACCGCGCCCCGTTAATGACATTAGACACCCAATTCACCCATATCGTGGCGGAAACATTGCGCACCCAATATGCGGACGGCTCATTTTTCACAGCGCGAGAAGCGGATACTCAGATTGGCGACGTATCGGTATTTTCCGCCTCACGCTTTAGTCCATGTAACTGTGATTTTGAAAATGGCGAGACGCCGATTTGGGATTTGCGGGCATCGAGTTCTACCCATTATGCAAAAACCCAGACCGTTGTTCATCGCAATGTGAGAATGCATGTATTAAACGTGCCGGTTGGTTATTTGCCTTATCTGGCGCATCCGGATTGGACTGTACGCCGTCGCTCGGGCTTTTTGGCGCCATCATTTGTGTTCAGCTCGAACAAAGGTGTGACCGCATCGATGCCATATTATCAGGTTATCGACGACACCAGAGACATTGAATTCACCCCGTATAAATTCCAGTCCCGGGGTACGGGCCTTAAAACCCGCTTTCGCCAACTGTGGGATAAATCTGAACTTGATGCCACTATCTATAATGCGAACGTAAACACGTATAAGAAGAACCGCGAGAATGTCGCCGCAATTAATGCCCAATTCACCTCGGTTATTGGTGATGGTTGGCAGGTAGCAGCCAACTTGCGCCGCGCCAGTCAGGACACATTTGCTCGTCGTTATGGCTTCATGGATGATACAAAGCTCAAATCCGAAGTGGTTGCAGAACGGATAAAAAGTGATCGTTACTACCGCGTAGAAGCATCCGACGTCCAAGGATTGAACAAGGCCGACACCGCCGAGCGTGAGCCAACAATTCTCCCGCGTATGTATTACGAAAAAATCCAAGAAGGGTTCCGCCCTAACCAGCAAATGCGTACCGAAATCAGCGCCATGCAGTTAGATAATGACGAAGGTTACGATCTGGCACGTTGGTCCAGCCTTGCCGAATTTTCGGAAGATTTTTTGGCTGGCCCAGGCATCGCCAACTACAAAATTGGTCTTTCTGGCACCTATTACACCCTGCATAAAAAACCAACAGAGGCGACCACACGAACCGGTGATCTAGGTCAGGTGAACCCAGCAGTGTCAGTCGGCTGGCGTGTACCAATTGCGGTTAGTGGTGATGTGCGCTCGGCCATTATCGAGCCGCAAATCCAGCTTGTGCATGTGTCCGGCCCTGATCGCACCAAGGACGTACCAAACCGTGACGCGGCCGATTATCGTCTTGATGAGGCGAACTTGTTTTTGCTGAACCGATACCAAGGTAAGGATTATGTCCTGCCCGGGTCACGCGCCGACATTGGCCTTTCTGCCGTGTCTGAAGACGCCATTCTGGGTGACGTATCAGGATTCATTGGTATCAGCCGCCGCCTATCTGGAAAGCCGTCCGCCGCCCTCACCCCACAGCAAGATAATACCTATTCAGAATATGTCGCCAGTGTTTCAGTTGATCCAGATGGCCCCTATTTTGCCAATTGGTCGGGCCGCATGTCTTCACATGACTTTACGTTGAACGAGTCCAAGACAAAACTTGGTGGCAACATTAGCAAAGCTAACTTCACTATCGAACATAACCAGCTGACCAAAGCCTATTTCACCAACAGCACAAGTGATCGTGAAGAATTGTCGGCAACTTTTGCCGTGCCGCTAACTGATAGCTGGAATTTTGGGGCCTCACAAATCTGGGATTTATCGAACAAACAGACCGTGCGCGACAAGACCACAGCGTCGCTTGTTTGGACTGGCGGACCGCAAGATTGCCTCACATTCACTGTCGATTATTCACGCGATCCTAACAAGGACCGCGATATTG
>Ga0209138_1000288_pt1 | contig 51625 bp, 34 predicted proteins | sample SaaInl3SG_22_DNA_FD_184645 | JGI IMG/M metagenome (GOLD analysis project Ga0209138, IMG submission 184645) | Marine microbial communities from expanding oxygen minimum zones in the Saanich Inlet - ESP_153SG_22_DNA (SPAdes) (version 2) | ecosystem: Environmental > Aquatic > Marine > Intertidal...
GAGCTTCAGCTGCCATCGACATCAATTGTGCAAAATCAACCGCTGTTTTTTGTTGCAGTTCAGTTGCTTTCACAAAATCTTTTTTGAGTCCTCCGCCATACCATAAATAGCTATCGACATTTTGCCCTAAGAGAGTAATCTCCTTAAATCCGCGTTGCGCAAGATCTTCGATTTCAAGTAAAATACTTTTTGGGTCGCGACTGCGCTCTCTTCCGCGCGTAAAAGGAACAACACAGAATGTACACATGTTGTCACACCCACGAGTAATGGATACATAGGCACTTACTCCATTGGAATCGATGCGGATTGGTGCGATATCTCCATAGGTTTCTTCTTTAGATAAGATCACATTTACGGCATCTCTGCCTTGGTTAATCTCGGCCAATAAATTGGGTAAGTCTTTATAGGCATCAGGGCCAACAACCATATCCACGATTTTTTCTTCCTCTAGAAACTGATGTTTTAATCTTTCGGCCATGCAGCCCAAAACACCAACTTTCATGTTAGGATTTGTTTTCTTAACGGCATTGAATTTCTCTAATCTTTTGCGAACAGTTAATTCTGCTTTTTCTCGAATGGAACAAGTATTGACCAAAATCAAGTCGGCTGTTTCCATTTTTGAGGTAGTTTGATAACCTTCCTTAGACAAAATAGAGGCAACCACTTCACTGTCTGAGAAGTTCATTTGACAGCCATAGGATTCGATATATACTTGTTTATTTTGAGCATTTATATACTTAACACTCTTATTATCAAGTACTTGACCATTATATTCATTTGGATTTTTATGAGTATAACTCGTTTTATCTATAATAGTGGTGCCTGTTAAACCTTTGATTTTCAATATTTTGGTTTTTTTACTCAAATTAGATGAGTATAATTTTTATTACTTGTTATTTGTTTTTTTGTAGTTATACTCAATTATGAATATAACTTTTACAAAGATACTAAAATTACCAAATAATTGTCATTTTGTCATGCCATAAGAAACTATTGGAGGGTATAATCTTTAAACAGTAACTTTCCGGGAAGGATGTTTAAGATTTGTTACCAAAATTAGAAAGATGATAGGTATGGAGAAGATGGATAAAAAACAAGGGAGGAGTTAGTTAAAGTATTGGAAAATCAACTAATAGCTTTTTCAAGTGAGTTTGTTGATTTGATGGTGGATTAAGAGAAAAACCTTAATCTAAAAGTAATTAGTTCAAAATTTGAACTAATTACTTTTATTATAATAAAATAAAAAACTATTCGATTTAGTGTATCAAAGGAGAACACCCTACTCCTTTCCCTGAAAAAATAATAACCTTACCCATTCTTCAAACTTCAAAAGAGTTTGAATTAGTGTTAGACCCTTTTATGGGCAGTGGAACTACTGGTAGAGTCTGTGATAAGTTGGGAAGGAGTTTTTGGGGTACAATTTGTGGGAGTATTAATTAAATTTTCACATCAAAGATTCACATTCTATAATGAAATAGGATAGAAAAAAATTATTGATTGAAATACTTTAAAATCTTATCAAAGGCTATTTGATGTCCTTTACAATTCCAATGACCATCATTTGGGATTAAATATTGTTCTTCGAAAATATTGAGTTCCAGATAATTTAGATTCAACTTATGGAAAACATCTTTAAAATTGTTTTCTTTTCTAAAGACAAACAAAGTGTTTTCTAAATTATATTTTTCTGATCCATAGACAATCAATTCTTCTATATGACTTTTAAATGAGAACTTTTCGTTTTTTGTTTTAGGTTGATCTGTGTTATTTCTCGATTTTAAATATTTTGTATACAAATAGTATAAAGATTTGAAATTATACAATATTTTTTTGATGTTTTTCCCTTTTATTTCCCCAGGAAATAACTTCTTGTCAATTAATGATATTTGTCCTCTATCATTTAATTTTTTTATCTCAACGACGGACTCTTCGAAATCACTATTATCAAGAAAAATAACGGTATTTTTAGGGTTAACGATCGGATTATAGTACTTCAAAAACTCTAATGATTCAATAAATGTTATTCCAGATCGTCCAACTTCAAAAACCGTGTATCCAGATTCAGAAAATAACGTTGATTGCCTACACGAAAAAGGATTCATAATGTTCTCAATAAATGAATCTCCGATAATCAAGAGTTGATTTTCCCCATTTCTTTCATTGTGACCCAAGAACCCGTCTTTATTTACACTCCACGAAAAACCATGAGAAAACCCACTTTGGTTTTCTTTAAATATTTGTAACCCCCTTGAGTTCGTTTTTCTCATGGGAACATCATTAGTTAAAGAAAACAACCTAACGATACCCTCCAAAAGGATAAAAAGTGTTATTGTAAAAAACAGGATATGTTTGAAAAATTCTTTCATCAAAATTGAAAATATATAAAGCCATTATTATTTTCTTTGAAGAAAAGTAATGTTGTCAAAACACCGAGTAACAGAAATAAAAAATAATTTATTTCTTTTCTCTTTGAAAAAAGAATATCCCTCTCATCAGATTTAATAATAAATTCAAGGATTATAAATCCCATTCCGAATAAAATTATAGTGGGTTTTATATTCTGAAAACTATAAAATTGGAAAACCATCTTTTTTAGATATACAAAAGAATCTACTATGGATTCGCTTCTAAAAAAGACCCACCCTATTGTTACTAAAGTAAATGTCACCCCTACTTGAACAAACTCTTTCGGAGAAGGCAAAAAAGTGTTCTCTCCAATAATTGAAGTTGTGTATTTTCTATTTGTATTAAGTACGAAGGATGGAAGAAACAGTATAGAGTGGAATAATCCCCAAAAAATAAACGTCCAGTTAGCTCCATGCCAAAAACCACTAACAAGGAAAATAATGAAAATATTTCTGATGGATTTCCACTTCCCTTCTTGAGAACCTCCTAAGGGAATATATAGATAATCCCTAAACCAAGTTGATAGGGAAATGTGCCACCTTCTCCAAAACTCACCAATATTTCTCGAGAAATAAGGAAATTTAAAGTTGGACATTAATTCAAATCCAAAAAGTTTAGATGTTCCGATTGCTATATCTGAATATCCACTAAAGTCACAATAGATTTGAAAAGCAAAATAAATTGCTCCTAACCAAAGTGTCCCTCCACCAAAATCTTCGTAATTACTGAAAATATTGTCAACCATTGGAGCAAGTGAATCAGCAATTACAACTTTCTTAAACATCCCCCAAAGGATTAATTTTAATCCTTGAACTCCTTGTTCATACTTAAATTCTCTTTTATTTAATATTTGTGGTAAAAGATTTGTAGCTCTTTCAATTGGTCCAGCTACCAACTGAGGAAAGAAGGATACAAACGAAGCAAAAGATATAAAGTCTTTTGTGGGTTCTAATTTCTTTCTATAAACATCAATTGTATAGGACATTGTTTGAAAAGTGTAGAATGATATTCCAACAGGTAATATGATATTTAATGTCCAAACACTCTTTATTTCATATCCTATTGAACCAAACAAATCTATCCAAGAATCAACAAAGAAATTGTAGTATTTGAAGAACCCTAAAACACTCAAATTGAACAATACCGAATACCATAGGAGTAATTTTTGTTTTTTCTCTGAATCTTGTTTGGTGATGTTTAATCCAATTATGTAATCTACAATTGTAGAAAGAAATATCAGAGATAAAAATCTGTAATCCCACCAACCATAAAACACATAAGAACTCACAAGAATCAATAAGTTCTGACTCTTCAAGTTTTTATAGAAAACAAACCAATAGAGTAAAAAAACTATTGGAAGAAAAAGTAAAAATATAATTGAATTAAATATCACTATTCAAAAATACATTTATTGTTATGATTAATTAGTTCAAAGTTTGAACTAATTACTTTTTTTGATTTGTAATCTTGTTTTATTCAGAATTGTTCTCAAATTCCTGTGTTTATTAGTTATACTCATTAACCCAAAATCATGAAAAATAAATTAAATGAGTATAACTTGAATATAACTTTACATTGAAAACATATAACTAATTGAAATATAGTTATTTACAAACAGACATAACCTTCTATATAAACAGATTTCTCGGTTTTTCGATTCCTTTCTTTGTGCGCGATTACAACACCGTCTGTTGCTGGTGTTATCTTTTTATCTAGTGAAAGATCAGTATGATTTGGTTTTGTCTGCATTCTATTTCGATGGATAATCTTTTTCAATAATCATACAAAAGTAATGAATTACCGTCATTTTGTCATGTTTTGGGTAAAAAGCTAGAAAATTTCTTTGGGGGCAAAAGAATGTTTAGTCATTGAATAGTGAGAAGATAAAGCGTTAATTTTTTTTGATTTTATCCTCAAAATTTGAGCCGTTAAAAAATTCGTCTACTTTTGTTGATAAGAAAAAACCCATCATGGCGAAGAACTTAGTTATTGTCGAATCTCCTGCAAAGGCAAAAACAATTGAAAAATTTTTAGGGAAAGATTATAAGGTAGCCTCGAGTTTTGGGCACATAGCTGACCTTCCCTCCAAGGAGTTAGGGGTTAATGTAGAGGGGGATTTCCTTCCCAAATACATTGTTTCTTCAGACAAGAAAAAAGTGGTTTCAGAGTTAAAGGCCTTGGCCAAGAAAGCTGAAATTGTTTGGTTAGCGAGTGATGAGGACCGAGAAGGAGAAGCCATTGCTTGGCATTTAGCCAACACCCTAGAGTTGAAAGAAGAGAATACTAAACGTATCGTTTTTCACGAAATCACCAAGAATGCCATCTTAAAAGCGATTGATTCTCCACGTGAGATTGACTACAATTTAGTGAATGCACAACAAGCGCGAAGAGTTTTGGATCGCTTGGTAGGATATGAATTATCACCTGTTCTTTGGCGAAAAGTAAAAGGAGGCTTATCGGCTGGAAGAGTTCAATCGGTTTCTGTTCGATTAATCGTTGAACGCGAAAGAGAGATCAAGGCATTTGTTCCTGCTTCAATGTTCAAAACCCAAGCGGAGTTTCTTACAACAGCAAACAAACTGATAAAAGCAGGTTTGAATACTACCTTTGATCATGCAGAAGAAGTTGAGGCTTTTCTGGCAAAAAATGCCAGTGCAGATTTTGCGGTTGCCTCAAAAGAAACTAAGCCAGCTAAAAAGAGCCCAACGGCTCCCTTTACTACCTCCACCTTGCAGCAAGAAGCTGCTCGGAAATTGTTTTTCTCTGTGAGCAAAACAATGACCATGGCACAACGTTTATATGAGGCAGGTTTGATTACTTACATGCGTACCGATAGTGTCAACCTTTCCAAAGAAGCCCAAACGGCAGCTTTGAAAGAAATTGCCCATCGTTATGGTGAAGACTATGCGCAAGCAAGGACTTTTAAAAATAAAAGTAAAGGTGCACAAGAAGCACACGAAGCCATACGACCAACCGATTTAAGTCGTGCTACTGTTTCTGCAGATTATGACCAAATGCGTTTATATGAATTGATTTGGAAGCGAACGGTTTCATCTCAAATGAGTGATGCTAAATTGGAGCGAACTGTTTTAAAAATTGGCGCCAACCAGCACAACGAAATCTTTACAGCACGTGGAGAAATCTTAACTTTTGAAGGTTTTCTTAAGGTATATCTCGAAGGTGTTGATGAAGATGAAGAAGAAGCACAAGGCATACTTCCTCCTGTAGAAAAAGGCGATACTTTAACTTTAAGATCATTGGTTTCTACTCAACGGTTTACTCGTCCTCCCTATCGTTTTACCGAGGCTTCTTTGGTGAAGAAACTCGAGGAATTGGGCATTGGACGTCCATCTACCTACGCCCCAACAATATCCACTGTTCAAAACAGGGGGTATGTGGCTAAGGGTACTGTTGAAGGAGTACAACGCTCTTACCAACAATTTGCCTTGGACAAGGGAGAAGTTACCGCTAGTCGACTAACCGAAATGGTTGGCTCGGATAAAGGAAAATTGGTTCCAACGGATATTGGAATGATTGTCAATGACTTCTTGGTAAACAATTTTGAAAATATTTTAGATTACAATTTCACTGCTCAAGTCGAGCAAGATTTTGATGAAATAGCTGAAGGGAAAGAAGACTGGATTAAAATGATCAAAAGCTTCTATGGTGATTTTCAAACCACCGTTCAGCACGTAAAAGAGCATGCCGAGCGTGAATCTGGAGAGCGTGTATTGGGAACTCATCCCGATTCTGGACGTACAGTTAAAGTGCGTTTGGGGAAATTTGGCCCCATCGCGCAAATTGGTGATGCTGAAGACGAAGAGCCAGTTGTTTTTGCCAGCCTTAGTCAAGACCAACAGTTGGATACAATAACTTTTGAAGCTGCGTTGGATTTATTTCAATTGCCCAAAGATTTAGGAGAGTATGAGGGGGAGATCGTTACGGTAAACAACGGTCGTTTTGGGCCCTATGTCAAATTTGGAGCTACTTTCGTTTCCTTGCCCAAAGGAACAAACCCCATGGAGGTCGATCGCGACCTGGCCATTGAACTCATTGAAGAAAAGAAAATTGCCGATGCTCCTATATATACCTATAACGAATTACCTGTAACAAAAGGAACAGGCCGCTTTGGTCCTTTTATCAAATGGAGCGGAATGTTTATTAACGTTAACAAGAAGTATAATTTTGATGCCCTTTCCAATGATGATATCGAAACATTGATCAAAGACAAGATTCAAAAAGAGATCGATAAGGTCATCCATAACTGGGAAGAAGAAGGAATTCGAGTGGAGAAAGCCCGTTGGGGTCGTTCAAATATTATACAGGGAAAAATTAAGATTGAGTTATCGAAAGACATCGATGCGACAAAAATCACCTTGGCTGAAGCACAAAAACTTATTGAAGCTAAAAAACCTAAGAAAAAGGCAGCTTCCAAAACAAAAGCTAAAAAGTAAACATGAGTTTAGATTTTTTGACCCCTGTTGATGATGCTGTTCTTGGAATAGCCGCTTTATTACCAAAACAGGTGATTGGGAAATCGCTACAGGTGCATACCGAGAAAAACGGTTTCCCTGAATTAGAAAACACACGCATTGCTTTTTTTGGGGTCTCTGAAAGTAGGAATAGCTATTATCCAGTAATGGAGTATGACACAAACTCATTCCGGAAGGAGTTTTATCAACTCTTCCCAGGAAATTGGTCCGTTAATGTTGCAGATTTAGGCGATCTACCCTCGGGCGAAAAGCCAGAAGACACCTACTATGCCTTGAAAGAAATCTGTCTCTACCTTAGACAATTAAACATTATTCCAATTGTATTGGGAGGGAGTCAAGATCTCACGGTTTCCTTGTATCGTTCTTTTGAAAGTTCAGGCCAATGGGTGAACATCGTCTCTGTTGACAATCGATTCGACTTTTCGCAAGAAGAAGAATTGATTTCTGGACGATCTTATATGAGTGAAATCATCATGGAGAATCCAAGCAGGTTAAATAACTTTACGAATCTGGGGTATCAATCCTATTTGATCGCGCAAGAGGAATTGGATTTAATGGAAAAATTGTTTTTTGATTCCCAACGTTTGGGTCAGGTTTTGGATCGGCCAGAAAATACTGAGCCCGTTTTTCGCGAAGCAGACCTTGTGAGTTTTGACATGAAAGTGTTGAGTGGAGTAGCAGAAGGAAATCTTTCGCAAGGAATGCCAAATGGAATTGATGCAAGAACTATTTGTGCCTTAGCACGTTACGCAGGAATTAGTGATCGAGTTAGCATTATTGGATGTTTTGATTTACCAAATGCTATAATTTTTCATAAATTGCTGGCTCAAATGATCTGGTATTTCATTGAAGGGGTCCAATGTCGTTTTGACGAATACCCAGTCGATGCTGCTCAGGGATTTACACGTTATACGGTCCAAATGTCGGACAGAGAACTGGTTTTTTTGAAAAGTTCTAAAAGCCAACGTTGGTGGATGGAATTCGTGAAAGAAAACTATTTGGATAATAAAACAAGAAGTAGTGCGTTATTATCATGCACGCACCAAGATTATTTGAACGCATGTAATGATATTTTGCCCGACAGATGGTGGAGGGCGACCAAAAGAAGCTAGGATTTACAGTGTTAGTTCCTTTTAATTAGAGAAAATAGCATTTAAATAAAATATTATTAATTGCCACTCGTTAAATACTATATGAAGAAAATAGTTGTTTTCATTTTTACTGCGTTGATGATCTACGGATGTGGAAACAAACGCGGTGAACTTATCGGAGTTCAGCAAAAGAAATGGTTTCCTGAAAAGCCTTATGGAATGACACTTGTAGAAGGTGGAGCTTTCATTATGGGGAAACAGGATGATGACGTTGCTCAACTTAAGAATGCGCCAGCAAAGACAGTAACTGTTCGTTCATTTTACATGGATGAAACAGAAATAACCAACAGTGAATATCGACAGTTTGTATATTGGGTGCGTGACTCCATAGCGCTAGCAATGCTCGCACGAAAGGCAGACGAACTTAGCTTGGGTGAAGATGGCGAAACTGGCGATGGAATAGGTGAATATGCATTTAAAGATGCAGATACAGCTGATCTGTCCGAATTTCAGAAGTACATGCGCGCCAATTACTACGATTTATCTGACGACCCTTATGCAGGTAGAACATTGAATTGGGATCAAGATATTGAGTGGGAACCCAATAATTATGTTGATCAAGCCTATGTTGAGGTTATGGATAGTTTGTACTTACCACCAGAAGTTTGGTACAATGGTGAAATGAAAATAGATGTCAACAAAATGGTCTATAAGTATTCTTGGTTTGATGCAGAAGCAGCCGGCCTTGAAAGACAAAAAGATCCCTCATCTCGAGACCGCTTACCATTCATCAAGAAAGAAGAAATTGAAATCTATCCAGATACAACTGTTTGGATCAAAGATTTTAACTATTCCTACAACGAACCGATGCACAACGATTATTTTTCACACCCAGCATACCAAGACTATCCTGTGGTTGGAATTTCATGGAAACAAGCCGTTGCTTTTTGTACCTGGAGAACGCAATACAAAAACTCTTTCCAAAAAGCAAAAGGAGACCCGTTGGTAAATAATTTCCGTTTACCTACCGAAGCCGAATGGGAATATGCCGCGCGAGGTGGAATTCCTTCCGGGACTTACCCATGGGGATCACCTTATTTATTAAATGACCGAGGTTGCTTTTTAGCTAACTTCAAGCCTTTGCGCGGAGATTACTCTGCCGATCAAGCGATGTATGCTGTTGAAGCGAAATCCTATTTACCCAACGATTTTAACCTGTATAATATGGCAGGTAATGTAGCCGAATGGACTGAATCTTCTTACGATCCGGGTGCATACGAATATGTTTCATCACTAAATCCAAACATGTCACTTAACCAAGAACGTCGTAAGGTTGTTCGTGGAGGTTCATGGAAAGATGTAGCCTATTTTTTGCGTGTAAGCTCTAGAGATTATGAGTACCAAGACACAGCAAGAAGTTATATTGGCTTTAGAACCGTGCAAGATTATTTGGGTTCTGAAAAAGTAAAAATTAAATAGAAAATTTTATCTTTGGAAAATACTAAATTATAAACAAAAATATGGACGCAAAACAACTCAAAGGACGCTTAAGAAGAAAAATCATCATGCACATGTTATTCCAAATTGGAGGAGCAGTTGTAATTGTTGGAGCATTATTTAAAATTCTTCACTTAGAAATTGGCCCAATTACCGGTGGTGTTGTTCTAGGTTTAGGATTAGGCACTGAAGCTATTATTTTCCTTGTAGGAGGATTAATGCTTGACGATGCACGTGAAGAACACGCTGCTTATGTTGAGCACCAAGAAGAAAAATCAGGTCATGCTAAACCCTCTGCAGGTGGAGATGAAGGTCTTTCAAGTAAAATTGACGGTATCTTGCAAGAAGCAAAATTAGACGTTAGTCTTGTAAATGGTCTAACGCAAAGCATTAAAAACCTTGAAGCATCAGCTAAAGCACTTACTCCAGCAGCAGAGGCAGTGTCATCTTCAGAAAGTTATTCTGAGCAATTGACCAAGGCAGCTGTTCAACTAGAAACGCTAAACGAATTATACAGTGCACAAGTTGCAAGCTCTGGTTCTCAAACTGCTTACAATGAGCAAGTGGCTGAGAACGCTGAACGCTTGAAAGCACAGATGGAGGCTTTGTCTGCAAATCTAGCTTCACTTAACCAAGTTTATGGCGGAATGCTTTCTGCAATGAACAAAAACTAGTTAAGCAATGGCAGGAGCAAATGAAACCCCACGTAATAAACTTATTGCGTTAATGTACTTGGTGTTTATCACCATGTTAGCACTGAACGTTAGTAAAGAAGTTTTGGATGGTTTTGGACAAATGTTCAAAAAAATCCAGAGTGCAAACGAACGTGTCAATCAAGGAAACATCATTTACTATGATAAAATTGAGGTTAACGCCCAAGAAAAAGAAGGTAAATGGGTTGGTCACGACAGAACAGCAAAGGAAATTCGAAAAGAATCGGACAAATTTTTTGCTCGTATAGCAGAGATTAAAGCAAAAATCACGGAGAAGCAGCGTATTGCAGATCCTGAGTTAAAAGAATACTCTCAAATGGACAAGGGTGAAGCCTTGGATTTGATTTTCTTTGATGCCAGCGGTTTATCTCCAGAAGGAGAAGCATTTGTTGATATGATTAATGCCTATAAAATGCGTGTTATTCAGGTTTTTGCCTCTCAATTCCCACAGTACACAGATTTGGTTGAGGAGCGTTTTTTTACAGGAGACTTTGAAGGTAATGTTCCTACTAGTGATGGTTCGCAGCCATGGTTAGCCAATAATTTTGAAGGCTTTCCGCTGATTTCTTCATTGGCTAAATTGACCATGATGCAGAACGATATTCGCTTGACAGAAAGTGATGTATTGAATGCATTGTTAGGAAAAGAACTCGAAGGGAGTAGTAAGGTAAATACCGATAACTACATCACCTTATTGAAATCTGAAAAAGGAGCTTACTATCAAGGGGAAACTTTTGATGGAAGCGTTATTTTAGGTCGTAAAGGAGGAGCACAAAATCCCAATGAGGTCTCGCTTACCATGGACGGACGTAAACTATCTGAAAATGAATATGAGAAAATTCCTGGAGGTGTTAAACTAAAAGTTTCTGCAGGTCGTCCTGGAGATCACCGTATAGAAGGAGATTTAGTTTTCTTGAATGCTGGAATGGAATCTAGAATTCCTGTCGATCAGTCTTTCGCAGTAATTTCGAAACCAAACGCTGCAGTTATTTCTGCCGACAAGATGAACGTTGTTTACCGTGGTGTTGATAATCCAATGACCATTTCTATACCAGGAATACCTGATGATAAAATTAGAGCTACTGCGCCTGGTTTAAAACGAAGCAAGGGGAGTAAGTTTATCATGAATCCAGGGAAAGGTAGAGAGATTACCATTGCTGCAAACGGGACTTTACCTGATGGTATGTCTGTTTCAACGAAAACGAAGTTTAGAATCAAAGATTTACCACGACCAAATGCAACATTTTTCCGCCAGTCGGGTAAAATAAGATTGCCAAAAGCAAGTATTGAACGTGCTGAGGTTGGGGCAATTTTAGAGGACTTTGATTTTGATTTAACCCTGAAAACATTGGAGTTTAAAGTAAAAGTTCCTGGTGCACCCACAATTACTTGTAGAGGAACTAAGTTAAATGCAAAAGCTTTACAAGCTCTTGGCCGTGTTAGATCTGGACAAGAAATTAGCATTTTTGATCTAAAAGTTCAGAATCCTAGCAAGCCTAATTATAAATTTAAGCGCGTTGCTCCAGTTCTAATCGAAATTTTATAACATTCCCATGAAAAATTCATTGTTATTTAGTTGTTTATTTTTCTTGTTCTTATCGACTTCAATGTTGTATGGACAAGCAAATTTGCTTAATGCTCGTGTACCACAAGAAGTAGGTAAACTGAATGATCAGCAAATAGCATCTAACGATGAAAGTCCATTGTCTTACGGTTATATAGACGATAGAGATATACTTTGGTCTAAAACAGTTTGGGAAAAAATTGATTTGGATGAGCGTATAAACTTCCCGTATTACTATCCTAGTGAATCACAAAATCTTGGTGAAAACAGAAAGTCTTTATTTGACGTTCTTATGAAAGGAATTGAAAATGGTGAGATAAAAGAAGTTTATGCTGATGATGGGGGATATTTTAAAACGAAATTAACCTATGAGCAAGTAAGAGAGAATTTATCTTTCAATGGTTTTCTTCCTGGTTATGAACAAGCTTCGAATGAGGGGATCTTAACAGAAGATGAAATCAAAGCAGAATATGGGGTGGAAATTCCACTTAAATCAATGCATGTTACTGAATATAGAATCAAAGGTACTTGGTATTTCAACAAGCGTCAAGGAGAGATGAAATATCGTTTATTAGGAATTGCACCTTGTGCACCAGATAAAGAGATTTTAAATCCTGCAGGGATGCCTCCTGGAATTGATAAAGATGTTCTGTATCCACTTTTTTGGATATGGTTTCCAGACGCAAGAGAGATCTTGAATAATGCTGTTGTTTTTAATACGCGTAACTCATCACAGCCAATTACTTTTGACAATATGTTAAACTCCCGTCGATTCAATGCATTGATCTACAAAGAGGAGAATGTATACGAAGATAGAAAGTTGGATGAATATATTTTTGAAGATGCTCTCCAACAATTGCTGGAATCTGAGCGAATTAAGTCTGTTATTCGCGACTTTGAACAGGACATGTGGAATAACTAACCAATAGGATAACAATATAAAAACGCTGCCCTCGGGCGGCGTTTTTCTTTCACAGCAAATTTTAAATGAAGAAAGTGGATACCCTTATCGTGGGTTTTGGATTGGCAGGGCTTGCCTATGTGGAAACCCTACAGTTGTCCAACAAAACATTCCATGTTATAGACGCGGAAACTTCAGGCTCCTCAGCCATTGCAGCGGGTATTTATAACCCAACTGTTTTGAAACGTTTTAATATGACCTGGAAGGGAGAGGAGTTGCATGCTTTCGCACTTCCCTTTTATCAAGCAATTGAAAAACGACTTAAGCATAAAATAAACTTTCCAGCTCCTATTTACAAACTGTTTAGCCAAGTGGCGGAGCACAATCAATGGGCGGTAGCTGCAGATCGTCAAGGACTTTCGCTTTTCTTGGACGCAACAATTCATTCCACGCCTCTAGCAGGCGTTAAAAGCCCCAATGGCTTTGGAAAGTTAAAAGAATGTGGGCGCATAGATACTCGTGCTTTGATCGATGCCTATCGGTTATCTATTGATAATTTTTACACCCAAGCAACCTTTGATTATGCGGCCATTGAACAGCTTGAAGATGGACTGATGTACAAGAATATTCATGCACAACATATTGTTTTCTGTGAAGGCTATGCCATGGTGAACAATCCTTTCTTCAGTAATTTACCCCTGGTGGGGTCTAAAGGTCAGATTTTGATCATCCACGCGCCACAATTGCAAAGCGATGCAATTCTGAAAGGGCCAATTTTTATAGCTCCTTTAGGCGACGATCGTTATTGGGCCGGTGCCTCTTTTGAACAAAAAGATAAAACCTTAGCCACTAATGTAAAAGGAAAAGATTGGCTAGTAACTAAGATCGAACAACTCATCGATGTTCCCTATACCATCGAAGATCATGTATGCCACATACGTCCCACAGTGATAGATAGACGTCCATTGTTAGGAACGCATCACAAATATAAAAACATACACCTGCTCAACGGTTTGGGTTCACGTGGAGTTTTGACAGCGCCTCAAGCGGCAAAGTGGCTGTATCAGTCAATTGACCAAAGAATAGACCTGCCTTTTGAGGTAGACATTAATCGCTTTGAAAAAACAGTTGAAAAGCAAGCGTAAGTCAATGGCTTTTCTCATTTTTGTAACAAATTTTTAGCATGCTTAGCGTTCAAAATATGACCGTTTCTTTTGGAGGAGAAACACTTTTTAGAGATGTATCTTTTCGTTTAATAGCGGGAGATCGTGTGGGATTGGTTGGTAAAAATGGCGCAGGTAAATCGACCATGTTGCATTTGATTGCCAAAGACCATGAGCCAACATCTGGTTCCATTTCTCAAGAGAAAGACGTTCGCTTGGGTTTTCTTCGTCAAGACATCGATTTTGAAAAAGGGCGAACAGTTTTAGAAGAAGCCTATCAAGCTTTCGAGGAGATCAAATCTCTGGAGGCAGCGATGGAGCATATAAACGATCAATTGGCGACACGTACAGATTATGAGTCGACCGCTTATAATGATTTAATAATCGACTTAAACGACGCTACAGAGCGTTACGAGCTCATTGGTGGGTATCATTATCAAGGAACAACCGAACGTATTCTTCAAGGCTTAGGTTTTGTTCCGAGTGATTTTGAGAAAATGACCGATACTTTTTCGGGGGGATGGAGAATGCGGATTGAATTGGCAAAATTACTTCTTCAGGACAACGATATTTTATTGCTCGATGAGCCAACCAATCACTTGGACATTGAATCCATTATTTGGTTGGAAGACTTCTTGACCAAATACAGAGGCTCAGTTGTTGTGGTATCGCACGATAAAATGTTCTTGGACAATACGAGTAACCGAACCATCGAAATTGTTGGTGGACGTATATATGACTACAAAAAAGCCTATTCCAAGTACTTGGTTCTTCGCGAAGAAATAATGACGCAACAACGCGCCGCGCAAAAGAATCAAGCCAAAGAAATTGAACAAACAGAAAAACTAATTGAGCGTTTTAGGGCCAAAGCCTCTAAGGCCTCCATGGCACAATCGCTTGTAAAAAAACTGGATAAAATTGACCGTATTGAAATAGATGTGGAAGATACGGCAACCATGAAATTGAAATTCCCTGTCGCCATTCAGCCAGGAAAAGTGGTATTGCGTGCGGAAAACATTGTTAAGCGTTACGGGGAAAAAACAGTACTCCAAGGCGTTGATATTGAAATTGAACGAGGAACAAAAACCGCTTTCGTAGGTCAAAATGGACAAGGAAAGTCCACTTTGGCAAAAATAATTGTCGACGAAATTGACTTCCAAGGAGAATGTGAATTAGGACACAATGTATTGATTGGTTACTTCGCACAAAACCAAGCAGAATATTTAGATGGCTCTCTCACATTATTGGAAACAATGGAGGAAGCAGCAACAGACGAGAACAGAAAAAGAGTGCGCGATATGTTGGGTTCTTTTATGTTTCGTGGCGATGACGTGGATAAGAGAGTGAAAGTGCTTTCAGGAGGAGAGCGCAACCGTTTGGCGCTTTGTAAATTATTGTTGTCTCCCTTTAATGTATTGATCATGGATGAGCCAACCAATCACTTGGACATTCGTTCTAAAAACGTATTGAAAGAAGCCTTAAAGAAATTTGAAGGAACCCTCATTCTTATTTCACACGACAGGGACTTCTTACAAGGCTTAAGTGATCGTGTGATGGAATTTAAAGACCACGTGCTCAAAGAGTACTTGGGCGATATTCAATTTTATTTGGATCAAAAAAGTCTCGCTTCATTGGTGGATTTAGAACGTGTTGAAAAAGTAAAAAGCAAGAAGAAAGCAACCAATGAAAATGATTATCAAACGCAGAAAAAGTTGAAGTCATTACAGAATAAACAATCGAAGGTAGAAACGCAAATTGCCGATTTGGAGAAAGAAATTAAGGCAATTGACCTTGAGCTTCAAATCAATTATGAGGCTACTATTGCTCAGCCAAATTTCTTTGACATCTACAACAAGAAAAAAAAGGTTCTTGCAGAATCAATGTTGCGTTGGGAAGCTATATTAGAAGAACTAATGGAATTGGAAGCCTAATGTTTGAACACTTTTTTCAATGCCCCTATTGCTGGCAAACCATTTCAATGCTATTGGATGAAATGGAGGAAGAACAACACTATATCGAGGACTGCGAAGTCTGTTGTCGTCCCATTCAATTAACCTATGTTTATTCAGGTGAATTAGTGCATTTTTCAGCCCAAGCATTAGATGAATAAAAAAAGAGGCCACATAGCCTCTTTTTTATTGATATAAATCGATCATTAAGCCTTAATTTTTGTCCAGCTAAAGATCGATTTGTCAACTTGGCTTTTTCCGTCGTTATTTGAACTGACCTCAGAAGATTCGCTTTGGAATGCTTCAATCGCTTCTCCATTGTCAACGCTAATATTTGAAATACTTCCAACGGCCTTTTCATCTGCCGAGAAAGGTGCTTTGTTGGAGGCGCTTTTGATGTCTACTAGTCCATTTGTTAAATTGAAGTTACCAACAGAATTTCCTTTTCCGCTAGAGATTTCTATACCGCTTTCTGACTCGTTGCTTAGTTCAACAATAAAATGATCGATGGTTCCTGTATAGCCCTCATCAAGATCAATTCCGTCATCACCACAAGCGTGTACGAATAGATTTGAAACGTTTACTGTTCCACCAAATATTTCAAGACCATCATCCTGAATTGAATATATTTCAACTTGGTTGATGGTCGTTTTATTTCCAACACCGCAGAGGGTTAGACCGTTCGACTCGCTTCCGGTTCCGATAAAAACACCACCATGTCGAATGGAAACATATTCAAGGACTCCTGAGTTATCATCCGTATTTTCTCCTCCATAGTAGCTGGCTTCAGTATTTGGATTTAAGCCCGTGTAAAATGTTTCGTCATCACCATTTTGCAATGAAATCGGAGCATCTCCTAAAATAATGATACCTCCCCACAAGCCAACATCTTCACTTGACAACGAAGATTCTTTCCCGTTTTTCAGATCGATGTCATCGTTTATTGAGGTAAAGATGATGGGTTTGTCTGCAGTCCCTTTTGCATTTATTTTTCCACCTTTGGCAATAACCAGCATAGAAGTTGTGGAGGCTTCTCCCGGGTTAGCTTTTATGATTGTTCCTGCATCGATGGTGAGGCTAACACCACTGGGGACAGTTACCTGTTGATCGAGAACATAAACAGTGTTAGCCGTCCAATGGCTGTCTTGTGCAATGGTTCCGCTAATAATGATTTCCGATGGAGTTTTGATTGTTCCTTCGCATCCTATCAATACTAAGGCAAAAAGTAGACTAGATAGCAATGCTTTTGATGTGTAAAAATGCGTCATAATTCGTTAGTTTTTCTAAAATATAGTTAATAAATATATGCTTTTTTATATTGCCCACTTCTTCTTTAAGGGTAAAAAGGTTTTCAAACATTGCGATAAGAGTGATTTGCGGTTGTAATTGCTTAACTTCAAACGTAAAATACTGAAAAATGAAAAACAACTACCTAATCGTGATCTGCTTTGTTTTTTCTACCATTCTTACGGCTCAAGAAGAGGTTAATCCTGTCAATATGAAAGCAGTGTTAAGTATTATGGAAGCACAAGAAAGCGCTTGGAATAAAGGTGACTTAGAGCGTTTTATGATGGGCTATTGGCAGAACGAGGCACTAGTATTTGTTGGTCGATCTGGACCAACCTATGGTTATGTAAATACCTTGGACAGTTACCGCAAAGGATATCCCGATAAAGAAACAATGGGGGAGTTGCATTTTGATATTCTTCACCAGCAACAATGGGACAACAATACTATTCAAGTCATTGGAAAATTCACCTTGATCAGAAGCAAGGATCGTCCCACAGGATTTTTTACCCTTTTATTTAGGAAAATAGAGGGGCAATGGAAGATAGTAAGTGATCACTCATCTTGAATAAAAATTACTAGATTTGTAGCATAGGGTAGGTTTGATTATAAATAATATTATTTACTCACTATATATATATAATTTTAAAATCAACATGGATAAAAAAAACAGCAGCGAACACATTAAGTTTGTTTACACATTCTTTTTGATGCTTGCTTTTTTTTTAGGGGGAAACCAGGTTCTTGCACAATGCCCCGGTCCAGTGGGCGATTGCGACGGAGATGGTATTTCCGATGCGGTTGATTTGGATGATAACAATAACGGAATTTTAGATTCCACAGAATGTCCCATTACCTATATTGACTTTTCTTCCATTGCAGCTGGCATAAGTCCAGGTGATGCCTCCTCAGTTTTCACCAATTTTTTGAATGGGAATAGTTTGACGACATCCATTACCATTGGTGCACCAGGTCAATTGGTGGGAAGCGATGGTTTGGTGTCTATTTCTTCTAGAAATGGAGGTAGTTTACTCCGTTTTGAAGATGCTTCTCCTGCAGAGGCTGGACATTCATTCGAGTCTTCAATTGGTTTTGCCTCCCCAATAAAAATACGTTTTGGAGCAAATGCGACAATTGGGCTTTCAAATATTACCCAAGCAGATCAATTTCAATTTACTGCAGCTGGAGTGTTACCTGCCGGTTTTGAGTGGATTGTTGTTTCTTCTAACTTCGCCAATATAGTGGTAAATGGTGCCACACTCACTGTTTCTGGAACATCAGGATCGGGGCCTGACTTTGCTGAATTTGACGTTTACACGAACCTTCCCGTTGAAAAAATTGATGTGGTTTACCTAAATCTAACGTCAGAGTCACTGAATTCGGGACAATTTGTTTTTTCGATGTGTCAGGATTCAGATAATGACGGAATCATCGATGGTGAAGATTATGATTCTGATAATGATGGTTGCTCCGATGCCAATGAGGCGTATGGGTCACCACTTGCCGATGGCGGCGATACGGGCATTTATGGTGAAGATACCCCAACTTTTAGCGGGGGACAAGTGGATGCAAACGGTTTGGTAATTGCCGCTGGAGTAACAGGGAATAGTTATACTTCATTACCACAAACTTCTTCGGTTAGTACAAGCTTGAATAATCATCATACGGCTACTTCTGTTGCAGTTGATGCAACTGCACTAACGAGCAAAACTATTTTTATTGGAACGGGGACTACATTTACAATTACCGCTGCAGTGGCAACAAGTACATCAAATTTTAATCTCGATAGTACACCCGATTATTCTACAGGCTTTGATGCTAGTTCAGGTTTTTCGTATCAATGGCAAGAAGACGGAATTGACCTAGCCAATGGTGGGGTGTATAGTGGTGCAACATCTAGAATATTAAGTTTAACGGATGTAACAGGTTTGGATGGGAAAGTGTACACTTTACATATTTTGCATGTCGATAATGTTTGCTTTTCACGTCAAAATAGTGCTACCCTGACCGTTATTGGGCCTTGTGATCCACAACCATCAGATCCAACTCAAAATGCCTACTGGCAAGCTGCAGATTGTGATGGCGATGGAGTGACAAATGGGCAAGAGACAACAGATGGTACAGATTTTCAGGATTTGTGCTCCTTCCTTGTATCGTCCCAAACGCTAACACCAAGTGCTGCATGGGGTAGTGCTGATTGTGATTTTGATAATATAAGCAATGCTGCTGAATTATTTATTGATACCGATGGTAACGGAATATTTAACGTATTCGATGCAGACGACGATGGAGATGGTATTCTAACCTCAGTGGAAGGAATTATCGATACTGATAGCGATGGAATTCCCGATCATTTGGATATTGATTCAGATGGAGATGGACTGGATGATGCAGATGAAATGACTGTAGGAACGGATCCGTATATTTTTGAAGATGCGGACGCTGACGGTTTAGCCGATCATTTTGATCCTGACGATGACAATGACGGTATATTGGATAGTATCGAATGTGGGTTTGTCAATGGAGGTGTTCTCAACGGTGGTTTTGAAGAAGGGACTGGAGGGTGTAATTCAATTTTTGACGCAGGTACCATTCCAGGTTGGGAAACTACTGCCACGGATGATAAGATCGAAATTTGGTGTGATGGAAGAGTGATTTCATCAATAACGTACAACGCCAGGGAAGGATCAAGGTTAGCAGAAATTAATGCCAACCAAACTGCAGGACTTTATCAAACAATCAATACCATACCAGGAACTTACATGATTTGGTCGGCAAGTCACTTGGCCCGTGAAACAGGGCTTGAAGAAATTGAAATTCAAGCGGGACCTTCTGTCAATTCTAATGTAGTTTTGGAAACCCAGACCGCAACCCAGACCGCTTGGCGAGATTATTCGGGTGTTTATCTTGTCCCTTCTGGACAGGTTTCTACGGTCTTTTTGTTTGAAGCAACCTCAGGAGGAGGAATAGGAAATTTGTTGGACAGAATTTCTTTTGATCGTCCCTCTAGTGCCTGCACGCTCGATACTGATGGGGATGGAATCAAAAACAGTCTCGACTTGGACAGTGATGGCGATGGCATCTTAGATGCAACAGAAACCGCAACGGATACGGATGGAGATGGGGTCTACAACTTTATGGATTTGGATTCTGACGATGATGGAATTCCTGATCAGACAGAAGGAACTGGAGACCCAGATGGAGATGGGATCCCAAATTACCTCGACTTGGATTCTGATAGTGATACGATTTCAGATACCATTGAAGGACTTACGGATACCGATCTCGATGGAATACCCAATTACCTGGATCTAGACTCTGATGATGATGGTCTTTTGGATAGTGTTGAATTGAATGTCAACGATATTGATGGAGATACACTTGCAGATTATATTGATCCCTTGGCAGCTGGATTTGATGTTAGCCCCACCTATGTTGTGGTAAATGAATCGGGAACTGTGACCAAGAGTTTATTGGTGCAATTGAACCGCAAGCCTGCATCTGATGTAGTGCTTTCCATCTCCATAGAAGATGCCACCGAGGTGAGCGTATCTTCTACAACCATGACCTTTACTAACCTCAATTGGAATGTACCCCAGTTAGTTGTGGTGACAGGGGTAGACGATGCCGTTCGGGATGCAGATGTCATGAGTGATCTAATATTCGCCATAGTAGCTGCACAATCTGATGATGATTTTGATCCCCTTGCCAATCAAATTGTTCAGGTGAGAAATCTAGATGATGATCCTGAAGTTTGTTTTCCAAGAAACTTTGATGATAGCGAATTTGCCTTTATTCTAGATGCATCTCATACGAGCGGATCAGACACTTTCTTATTAACTCCTGATTTAGGAAATAATAGAGGGATGGTTTGGTTTCAAAGAAAACTTGATTTACGTGTTTCATTTTCTCTAAGTGTTGATGTGTTCTTAGGCTATAATGATGATGGTGCCGATGGTATAGCTTTTGTAATTCAAAACATAAGTACATCAGAAGGTTCAAGTGGGGGAGGGCTTGGGTATAAAGGAATTAGTCCTTCCTATGCGATTGAAATGGATACCTATGATAATGGATCGCCTCGAGATGGCACTAATGGTAGTGATCATATTGCTTTTGTAAAAGATGGTGATACGGATATTACTCCAGCTTCTGGTGATTTAACAGATGTTTCTAATCTTGAAAATGGTTTGTGGCATAACATTGTAATTAATTGGAATCCAAAAACAACCCGATTGGATTACACTTTTACAAGAAATGGAGGAGGTGTTTATTCTGACTTTAAAACAGTAGATCTTATTGGAGATGTTTTAAATTCTAATATTGGATACTGGGGTTTTACTGCCGCAACTGGAGGAGCAACAAATTTGCAGCAAGTTCGGTTTGATGATGATTCTATTTGTGTTACGGATGAAATTCTTCCCCCAACAGCAACAAATGCGGTTGCAAATTCAACAGTTCAAGTTATATGTGCCACTGGGTCTCCTACACTTAACGATCTTGCAAAAACTATAGCGCGCCCAGAGGGTGTTGACGCTCTGACTGATTTTATGAATAACCCATATAATTTAGTTTGGTTTTCCAGTGCAACAGGTACGACGACCTATCTAGACGAAACAACTTCTTTGGTAGATGGTGCCACTTATTTTGTGGAAGCAGCCAATCTTTCCGATCCTACTCTAACTTCTTACCGTCAAAGTGAAAGCCGTTTGGAGGTTCTTGTTGATTTAGTCAACGGAACATTTACCTCTACAAATACTTATCCCAGCTTATTGGAAGCAAGTGGAGTAAGTACTTTTTCATTGGTGTTGGACCAACAGCCTAGTCAAAATGTCATTTACAACTTAAGCACGACAGATACTGCCCAAATGACCGTTTCCCCCACGACCATGACCTTTACGCCCACCAATTGGAATACTACCCAAGTAGGAACAATTACGGCTGTAAATGATCTTATTGTGGATGGTGATCAAAATGTAACCTTGCGAATTGAATTGGATACTGGGGCTTCAGATAATTGTTATTCAACCACAGCAAATTATGGAATAACTATTTTGGACAATGAAATAGCTGGCTTTGTTTTAAGCCCTGTCACGGGCACATTAACGGAGGGGAGCACACAAACGGCAGCTGTTGATATTGTCCTCAGTGCCGCCCCATTGACCGATATTATCATAGACTTGCAAAGTGCAGATCTAACTGAAGCGACCCTAGCCATAGCTAGTGTAACGTTTACACCGCTAAATTGGAATACAGCACAAACTGTTTTGCTCAATTCTGTGGATGAATCGCTAGTAGATGGAACGCAAACAGTGTCGATTACAGCAAGTGTGAATACAGCTTCTGACCCTGCCTTTACGGGATTAGCATCTCAAACAGTGACAGTATCCGTAGCCGATGACGATATTCCTGGGTTTACCCTTTCTGCGCTTGCTGGAACATTGACAGAGGGTTCCTCTCAAACGGTGAGTTTTACCCTTGTTTTGGATGCTCGTCCAACAACGGATGTTGCTATTTCTATCACGATTTCTCCTACAGACGAAATTTCTGCCGCTACAACACTAGTTACGTTTACCAACGTAAATTGGAATATTCCTCAAGTGATTAGCCTCTCTTCTGTTGATGATTTCTTAATTGATGGAACGATCAACACTGATCTTGTTTTTGCTGTTGTTTCAGGCTCGGATCCATTTTTTACTTCCATTGCATCACAAACCTTGAGTGTTCCAAATTTAGATAATGAAATTGCTGGCTTTAGTCTAAGTTCTCTCAATGGTGGAGATTTGCTCGAGGGGAGCTCTGCCGTAGTTAGTTTCACTGTCGTTTTGGATGCACAGCCCGACCTTTTAGATTTTGTTATCATAGACATAAACAGTTTGGATGTCACGGAGGCGAATGTTCTTGCAACAACAACCTCATTGGTGTTTACCAATGCCAATTGGAATATTCCCCAAACCGTTGTCCTTGAAAGTGTAGAAGATCTCATATTAGATGGAACAACAACTTCTTCTATAGCGGCTGCCATTAGTTCTTTTTCCCCTTCAAATGGTTTCTCTCTCTTGGCTCCACAATCTCTTACAGTGCAGACCTTGGATAACGATGTAGCTGGTTTTACCCTAACTCCTGTAGCTGAAAACCTAACAGAAGTCATTAGCCCAACAACCACATTTACTGCGGTTTTAAATGTTGGGCCGCTGACAAATGTAACCCTAGATTTTAGCTCAAATGACCTTGGTGAAGTGATTCTAGGCGGATCAGCTTCAGCTGTCTTTGGTCCAACAAATTGGAATGTACCTCAGATCGTAAACTTGGTTTCAGTCGATGACTACATTATCGATGGCACTCAAACGGTTTCTATTACTGCTTCGATCAATCCTTCCTCGAATGCAGGCTTTTTGGGAGTTGCATCGCAAACGGTTAGTGTAACAAATGCAGACAATGACCGAGCAGGGATTACTGTCATTCCACTCAACAACTTAACAAGCGAAAGTGAGGAAACAGCCAGCTTTTCTGTGCAATTAAATTCGATTCCAACAGCAGATGTATCGATAGATATTCGTTCTACAGACGTCAGTGAAGTCACGGTAGGTGTGAGTACAATTATTTTTACCTCTGTAAATTGGAATGTCCCACAAATTGTCACCCTTACAGGTGTGGATGATTCACCACCAATGTCTGATGGAAGCCAAGTAGTGACCATAGTGACAGAGAATATCAGTTCTTTGGATTCCAATTATGGTGAACTAACGGATAATGAGGTAGAAAATGTTTTAATCACAAATCAAGACAACGATGCTCCAGGAATTGTGATGAGCTTGTTGAACAATAATTTTAGAACCAGTGAATCTGGTTCAACCATTACAGTTCAATTTGAATTATTAGCGCAACCAGCGAACGGTGGTTCGGTAACAATCCCATTAACACTTGCAGGAGAAACCGATGAAATTTCCATGACAGCTACAGCTGTGGTAATCGAAAGTCAAAATTGGAACCAACCAACCCTTAACCAAGTTGTTTTAACTGGATTGGATGACTACATAATTGATGGGACACGACCGCTACTGTTTGTTACTGGGGATCCGAGTAGTTCAGATCCGCTTTATGATAACTTAACGGCAAGTTCTGTAGCAGATATTACTGTTTACAACTTGGATAATGATATTCCTGGACTATTGATTTCACAACCACAGGCAGTTTCTGAAAATGTTAGTGCGACTACTTTCACCATTGCACTAATGACATCAATTGTTTCAGAAACAATGGTTCGTATTGTCATCGAGGACTCAACAGAACTCTTTAGCACCACCACCCAATTAATGTTCTCTGCTAGCAACTGGAGTGTTCCTCAGTCAATTACAATTTTTGGTGTTGACGATGTGCTATTGGATGGAGATATTATGTCCAATATTACCATTAGCTTAGACAGTACGAGCTGTGATTCTTTATATTGTAATCTGTCTCCAACCTCTATTCAGGTGCTCAATATGGACAATGATTTTGATCGCGATGGAGATGCTGTCTTCGATATCTTTGACAATTGTGTAGACACCCCCAATCCGCTTCAAGAAGACTTTGACGGTGACGGTATTGGCGACGCCTGCGATGAAGATAGGGATGGTGATGGTGTACTGAATGCGCAAGAAGTAACCGACGCGACCAATGCCGACGATCCCTGTGATTATGTCTTTCAAAATATTACTGTTCAGCGATTTGATGTTGGCGATTGTGACAACGATTTAATTCCAAATGCAATTGATGAAGACGATGACAATGATGGAATTCTCGATACTGATGAAACCTTTACAGATCTCGATTTGGACGGTCGTCCCAACAGCCTCGATTTGGATGCTGACGGAGACGGATGTTCTGATGTAGAAGAAGCAGGCTATTTTGACCAAGATAATGATGGGTTTTTAGGGCAAAGCCCTGTTGTAGTTAACGCGCAAGGAAGGGTGTTGAACCAAGGTGGATATGCTAGACCAAACGATTTAGATAACAATGGAATTCCCGAATATCTCTCAGTAAATGAATCGATTATATGGACTAGTCAGTCTCCATCTGCAGTATTCTATTCATCTTCCATAGTAGTGTCAGCCACAGCGTCCAGTGCTGACTATATTGACTATCAATGGCAGGAAAACATTGGTACGGTAGCTTTACCTCAATGGCAAAATATTTCTGATGGTTTTGTTGTTTCGGGTAGTCAAACGAATCAATTGCTATTGTCTGATCCCGAGCCGAGCTATGGAGGGAAACAACTGCGATTAAGTGCGCAAAATCTATTGTATCCTTGCCAAGAAATGCTGTATTCATCGGTCGTAACAATTGGTTTAGCTGAGGTGATAATTCCCAATGCTTTTTCTCCTGATGGTGATGGAGTAAACGATGTTTTTGAAATCCAAGGGTTAAATGGAAGAGGGGCATATGTTCTCCGTGTTTTCAATCGTTGGGAAATAAAAGTGTTTGAAACATCGGATTATAGAAATGATTGGGAAGGTACGTCCAATGTTTCTTCTTTTATTGGAACAGACAATTCGCTACCCGAAGGAACTTATTTTTATTTGCTTGAATGGCAAGATGGGAGAGCACCATTGAGTGGATTTATTTACATTAAAAGAAGGGCCAATTGATGAAAAAGCAATTCATATTTTTTGGTTTCATTTTGTGCATCATATCTGCAAATGCGCAGCAAGAGTCTAGCTTTAGTCATTATATGTTCAACCATCAGGCTGTAAATCCTGGCTATGTTGGTTCTCGTGGAGTTACCAATTTCACTTCTGTTTTACGTTCGCAATGGGCAGGAATAGAGGGCGCTCCATTGACACAGACACTTTCGTTTAGTGGACCTGTTTCGGCCAAGAATATTGGTTTTGGACTTACGGTTTTAAACGATAAAATAGGCCCTATAAGCACCACATCTTTTGACATAGATTTGGCCTATCATTTGCGCCTTAATCGAAAAGATCATCGTTTATCGGTTGGGATAAAAGCAGGGATGATGAACTATGCATTAAATCCAGCCATGATTAAAACAGCAGTTATAAATGATGCGGCATTTGTTTTAGAAAATGAAAGATCATTGTTGCCCAATATTGGATTTGGAATGTATTATTACGGACAAAACTTTTATTTAGGTTTTGCTGTTCCACGTTTATTGTCTCATGCTGATTTCGCAATTGAACGACATTACTATTTCATCAGTGGGGGATTGGTTAATGTGACAAAAAGCTTCATGTTGAAACCAAGTTTGCTACTCAAGCAGTCCAAGAGTGTGGCAGGCTACGATTTTTCACTTTTGGGAATCATCAACGATACCTTTTGGTTGGGTGGTCAAATCCGAAACAACTTTGATGCAGAAACCTTTTCTTCTTTTGCTGGGACAGGAACAACGGCACTGCTAGGAATTCATTTAGGCGACCGTTTTTCGATCGGCTATTCCTATGGTTTTCCCTCTTACTTCTTGAACAGCGGATTGAATGCCACCACACATGAAGTATTTTTACGGTTCGATCTAGCGACCAAAGTACAAGGATATTTACGTTCACCTAGATTCTTTTAAGCATGAAACAATTCATCATCTATCTTCTTCTCCAAACAGTGACAATTGTCTGCCTAAACGCGCAAAACCAAGAGCCCGTAAACACCAATGATACATGGGGAGATTACTATTTTATCAACGGGAAATATGCCAAAGCGATTAAGGACTATTCGCTTTTTTCTGGTGAACTAACACTAGCGCAACAACGTAATTTGGCACAAGCCTTCGCACAAGTAGGGAAGCCCCTTCAAGCAAAAAACACCTATTTACCAGTCGTCAATTCGACTGAAGCTAGTGTTGAGGACTATTATCGCTACGCTAACATGTTGCATGACGAGAAAACACTTGCTAAAGAATACCGCGACAAAGCTTTCCGACTAGCCTGGACAACTCCCTCTTTATTTACAAGCGATAGTTTGTTGTTCAAGAAACGATTTGATACAAGCCCATATGTTATTGAAGGATTGAACGGGAATACTGAAAACAATGAATTTGGATTAATTTTTTTAACCAACGATTCCATTAGTGATGTACTGTACTTAAGTGATCAAGAAAAAACCAAGAAGCGTAATTCGATCCTAAAACGAATTAAAACAGATTTGCCGATATATAATTTCTACTTTGGTAAATTGAACAGCAAAGAGCAATCGTTTGTTCGTGAGGGTACTCTTTCTCCTTCAGTCAATTCGTATTTCCAAGAAGGCCCAGGAAGTTATCAGCCTGAAACAGATTACTTTTATTTTTCACGAAGTACAACACGCTTCGATCAAAAGAAGACTGTTCAACTCAATGTGTATCGAATCAAACAAGCAGACATTGCACAAAACAAAGTTGCGGAATCTTTAACGTTTAATGTGGAAGGAAGTTCTACTGTTCACCCAAGTATATCATCTGATGGCAAACGACTGTATTTTGCCAGTGACCGTCCCAATGGTTTTGGGGGTATGGATCTCTATTATGTAGATATTGTGAACAACCAATTTTCGGATCCAGTTAATTTGGGTCCAGACATTAATACCGAAGGGGATGAGGTTTTTCCTTTTTCGTTTGATGCAACACATTTATTTTATTCATCTAATGGTAAAGAAGGGTTGGGGAAGATGGATGTGTATTTAGCGGAGCATCGAATTGAAAAGCGCTGGGAAAGCTTTGTTTTGGGAAAAAACATTAATTCCGAAAAGGACGACTTTTCTTTCGGACTAAACAAGGCGCTAAATCTTGGCTTTTTCGCTTCCGATAGAGCGGGCGGGCAAGGGCAAGACGATTTGTACGCCTTTCCATTTACAGCAGAAATAAGTGGGCTTGATGATCACTACGAATACATTCCTTCTGACACCCTTATTGTAGCGGCCAATGGAGTGCTACAGAATGATATTAAGGCGTTAAATGATAAAGATCCATTGCAGCGTTTGCTTGCCAAAGAAGCCATTCAAGTAAGCCAAACAAGAAACGGATCCTTGACGTTTAATAGCAATGGTTCTTTTTTATATAAAAATTCACAGCCACTATCGACCATTGATTCTTTTGCCTATGCGGTAAAAACTAGCCAAGGTCAATCGAAGGCAGTTTGGGTAAAACTAGAGCGTGCTGAGGTTGAAGCGAGTGAGCTTACACCAGTGTTTTCTGCGGCATTTGCGCCTATTTTCTATGATCTGGATAGAAGCAACATCTTGCAAAGTTACCTAGAACGTGTTGATAAAGTGGTGGAGGTAATGCGCGACAATCCCACGTTAGAAGTGGAGGTTAGTTCTTATACAGACTGTCGAGGGACGGCTGCTTATAACCTACGTTTATCGAAAAGACGTACTGAAGCAATTCTTTCGTATGTTCGTGAAAGAATCGATAAACCTGAGCGTATTTTTGGGGATGGTTATGGCGAGTTGTCGCACGACACAATTGAGCAAAAAGAATTCCAATTGGTTGTGGGTTCCTTTTTAGTTCAATCCAATGCTACTGCTTTAGTCAACAAATTAAGTGCGGCTGGGTATAAAGTTTCAGTGATTATGGTTGGTCAAAAAGTTCGGGTCATAGCTGCAGAATCAAATAAACACAAAGAGTTGGAGAGCATTAAGATAGAACTTCAAAAAGAAGGTATTGAAGGTTGGATCAATAAAGGCACTTGCGGAGAAATATCTGAAGAGAATCATCAACAGAATCGTAGAACAGACTTTAAGCTAATTCGTCTTTAGAATTTAATGGATAAAGCGGTATATAGCGAACGTTCAGGCGCGGCCTCATAGAACCTTCCGCCAAAGGCATTGATACGAATATTGTCGCTGTACTTTACATTAAATAAATTAGTGCTTCCAAGAATAAGATATGTATGTGTTCCCCCTAGTTTAAAGGGAATTTTATAGGAGATATCATCACGCCAAAAGCCTTTAACCAAGGTTGTATTGCTGTCATCGGTAAATAATTCTCCTCTGTAAATGCGTTCATAGTTGAGCTTACTTTTGTTTTTAAAGACATAGTCAATGGAAACATTTCCAAATGAGCTAGGGATTCCAGGTAGTTGATTTCCATCCAATTGCTCTCCATTACTTTCATATTCCTCGTAGGTAAAATCGGTATGACTATAGCTTAATGAAAAAGTCAATTGTTTGTTGAATTGGTGAGCTAAGTCAAATTCTATTCCGGTGCGAAGCGTAGCACCTGTATTTCGAAAAAAAGTGCGTCCAGGAGCGGCGGCTAATTCATAGGGTACAAGATCATTCTTTGTGTCAATGGAGAAATAAGCCACATTCCATTGTGTTTTGATCCCTTTATATTTTAGCCCTATTTCATTATTTCGGGCTTCTTGACTATTTATCAAGTCATTGAATCCTCCACGGTTGTTTGGGTCAGCCGAAAGTTCGCTCAATGTTGGCGTTTCGTAGCTTTGAGAATAGTTCCCGTAAACGACAAGCTTGGCTTTAAGTTGAAAAGAAAGCCCCACTTGTGGACTCCAAGCAGTTAAATTCCTTTGATCAGAAGCGTTCCCATCGGTTAGAAATCTATCTGCAACCCTCAATTGATTGTCATCCCAACGAATTCCTCCATTGAACGTCCATCTTTTATAGGTTAATTGTTCAATCAAATATGCACCAAAAGCAGTGAAGCGTTCAATTTGACTTAGGCTCAAATCGCCCTTTAGACCGTTTGAATTGACAAAACGATCTCTTCTGTCGTTCTGAAATGAAAAACTGTAGCCAAGTTGTGTTTTGGATTGAATATTTCCAATTGGCCAAGCATAAGTCAATAAGCTTCCTTGTCCAGCATAGCTCCGGTTGAGTTCTACCCATCCTCCATTAGCAAAAGGAAGGTTTCCTTGGAATTTTCGACTGGAAACAAAGCCATAGGTTTGCAGGGAAAGAGCATTTTTCACATACGAAAAAGAAGTCCCCGCCTTGAGATGAGTTATTTTTTCACCTGCGTTAAAAGTGATGTTTCGGTCTCGCGCTTCCCGTCTATTACTCGAAAACTCTTCCAATGTTTGTCCGCCAGCATCAGCTGCAAAAGGGCTATTGGTGGCATTGAATTGAAATACGATTTTACTCCTTGTGTTTAGCTGGTGTTTTAACTTGGCATTGAATAGGTTGTTTTCAAATTGACTGTGTTTCCTATACCCCTTCGTTTTGGCGTGATTAAGGTGGAGAATTAGTTGGGTGTTTTCGTTGGTAATTCCTCCAGTGTAGTTCAGCTGAGTGAAGCCAAATCTCCCCACCCGAAAACCCATGCGATGAAAATCTTTGTCAACATTACTGAGTGTTTGGATAGAGACAACACCCCCAGCGGCATTGCCGTAGCGCAGCGCACTTGGGCCACGAAGTACCTCAATGGTTTCTAAAAGCCCCAGCGGAAGATTATCGAGTTGCCCTTGACCATCAGGAGTGGTCTCTGGAATTCCGTCTACGACCAGTTTAATTCCACGAATACCAAAGGCAGAACGAGCCCCAAAACCACGTATTGATAGACGTAAATCTTGCGCAAAATTGCTGCTATTGAAACTGATGACCCCCGGGATACTGGTCAAGTATTCTTGTAGACTTAATTGTTGCTTTTGGTCTTCAGCAGAAATTTCTTTACGGCTAATGGCTCCAGGAAAACGGTGAAGATTTGCCTTTGTCTTTAAAGAGGTTAATTCAATTTCTTCTAATTTAATGGTCGATAAACTATCGATTTGCGCATGACTGAATCCAGAAACGAGAAGGAATAAAAGAAATATTTTTTTCATGAAATAGCGAACAGTTTAGTGCGAGTACTAAAGTAGGCAAGGCATCCTTTATGATAACAATTGAGAGGGTTAAATCTTGTAAATACAGCGGAAGGTGATGAATCTTGGCTGAATAAATGTTTCGGAAGTAAAGACAGATACATTGTTAGCACTGTTTCTTACTTGAGAATCAATGTTGAGAATGTTGACTGCATTGATTTCATATTCCCATTTGGCATCTCTATCCTTACGGTAGGATAAACTTGCATTCCAATTCTGAAACGACTGTGATTCTCCGTTACCAAGGTCCTGTGTGGTATAACTGTACTTGGTTTTAAAAGTGATTTTCTTCAGGATATAAGCATCAAAATCAATTGATGGGGCTCTAGTGATAAAAGTAGTTTCTCGATTCCCTTGGTTGTTGTTTGTGATGGCATAGCGGTAATTGATGCTTAGGTTGGGTGCAACCTTAAAGTTCGTTCGAATGCCAGGGGTGTAGGTTTGTGTAAAGCCCTCGTTTAGGGAACGACGTTCTTGGATGAATTGATTTATTTTACTGTAATTAAAACTTGCATTTATACTAGCCCTTATTTTTCCAAAGGTTCGCTGAACGCGTCCGAATACATTAACATTTTCATCGGCAAAACTTGAATTAAAGAAAGCACTGGTGCGAATAACATTTTCAAAATTTGTCAGGCTTCTAATTTGGTCAATATTATTGGAGTAGGCCGCTCGTACAAAAACATTGGTGTAATTAAATAAATTAAAACTGCTGTAGCGCAGGCTAACATTGTTGGACAATGCATTTTGCAGATCGGGCTCGCCATACTGTAGGCTGTTATAGTTGTTCAAGACCAAACCTTCGGCGAGTCGAGTAACGTCTGTAAACTGATTTCGCATAGAATAATTTAGTGTCAAACTTTCCCCTTTTTTGAGTTGAATACGCGCTTCAAAGTCGGGCAATAATTTCAAGAAATTATCTTCCACGGTATCGCCAAATTGACTGTTTTTATTTCCATATGAATGGACCGAGAAGCCAGGAGTAAAGGTGAATTTACCCGTTCTAAAACGATAGTGCACACCCAAATAAACGTCAGCAAAATTATAGTTAATGTCATTTTTAGCCCTTCCTTGATTGAAGTTTGGAGTGGGGTTAAACATTGTGCTATCCTCTAAAAATTGAAATATGGAAGAGTCAAAAGCCTGGTAACTTAAGATGGTTCCTAGCGTAAGGTTGAGGTTGCTTTTTGAATTAATAATATGATAGTAATCCAATTTGGCATCCAATTGATTCGATTTGATGCGTCTATTTTGACCAAGGTTATATTCTGACAAAGAAGTGTTTAGTCCAAGTGCATTTGCAGTATTGGTATAAGCAGTGGCAACATTCGGAATGTTGTCTAGGATTGCATTGTAAATGGGATCCTCGTTTTTGAGTACATGTTGCGATTCAAAGGCGAAAATGTTGTCTTCATCGAGGGTGTAGTAGTATTTTAAATTTTGGTTGATGTTATAGGGTGTTACTTCATCGGTTTGATTGGTGTTTCCAATAACAGAAGAGAAAATGCTTTGCTGTTGTTTGTCATCAGACATACGTGCCAAAACATCATAGTCAATTTGGTTGTTGAAATTGGGTTTGTAAGAAGCGCTCAGTTTCACGAGCCCTTGATTGGATCGTTCGTTGCTATCTTGTTCTGTCGATTCGTCGGGGATATTCAAATCTGGGTTACTGTATTGGACAAAGTTGACTTCTCTCGATAAGATTTTACTGTTGTTGAAAATTAGAAAGCCGCTTAAATCTAGCGCTTTGTTTGGTGAGTAGCTGAAGTTAGCTGTAGCTAATTTATTTTCGATTTTGCGTGCATTCCCCTGATTGGTTAAAAAATTCAGGCTGTTGTCTCCAAGATTAATACTCGTCCCGCTATTTCTACTGGGGGCATTAAATCCACCACCAAAACCACGGATGTCTCTCCTAGACAGGGCAACCTCTCCAATATTGTTTAGATCAGCAATAAAATTAATACTGTATTTTGGGCTGTAATAAAACAGTTTTGGTTGTGCTAAGTAAAGAGTTTCATCTGGCGCACTTCCCGTTCCAGCCGTTACATTTCCAAACCAGAAACTTTCTTTTCCTTCCTTGAGTTTTATATTGATGGCAACATTGTCTTGGTTGTTTCGCACAGAACTAAGTTGACCGACCTCTGCATAATTCCGCAGCACTTGAATTTTATCAACGGCATTGGATGGAATGTTTTTTGTAGCAATTTTGGTGTCTCCGTCAAAGAAATCTTTTCCGTTAACCATTAGTTTATTAACCACTTTTCCTTCTACTTCAATTTGGCCACTTTCATTGATTTCTACGCCAGGAAGTTTTTCGATGATGTCTTCCAGTTTTCTTTCAGAACCGTTCTTGTATGCGTCGGCATTGTAGACCAGTGTATCTCCTTTAATCGCTACGGGCATTTTATAAACCAATTCAACTTCATCTAATGCAAATTCAGCTTTGAGCACATAGTCCTTAACGAGATTAATTTGACTGGTTGAGAGGTTGTCGTTGATTGTTTGGAGACCGATATAACTTATCTGAATGTTATAACGCGTGTTTTCCTTAAGGTCTAATTTGAATTGCCCAAGGTCATCTGTAATAACATAAGATTCAAAACCGTTGGTTTCTTTGTTGATGGCAACAAGACTGGCCAATTCTAATGGGTTTTTGAGGGTGTCTGTAATGACTCCTTTGAAGCTAATTTGACCAAAGGAAACAATTGATGAAAACAGCAGTGCAACTAAACTAATTTTTTTCATTCGAAATAGATAGTGTGTGTAAGGGAATTTGTTTGCGCGATTAGCTTCTTCTGCGACCGCGGTTGTTTCTCATTTCCATCATTTTGCTTTTAATGGTGGTTTGGTAATCATTTTTCGTGATTTCCTTTCCCTTCTCGGGTATTTTTATGTCGACCTTCTCCTTTGGATTCAATACAATTTGAGAACATAATATGGTGGTATTTCCAGCACTCACTTCAAGAATTAACCCAGGTAGTCCCCAGTATTCAGCAGGACCATGACGCAATGGGATTTGAAGGGTGTACCAGGCTTCTACTTGTGTCATTTTAACGGTATCATCTTCAGGTTCATCCCTAAGATCTTGCCATGAGAAATTATACCAGCTAAGTTCTGAGGTTGGTACAGAGGCGGTTGCCTTAAAACACATGTACTGTCCAATGAGTTTAGATTCTGTTCCCATATTCCATTCAATGGATTGTAATTGATCTTTCACAAGAAATTTCTTGCCATAGAATTCTTGCTCCTGAACCAGCTTATTTTCTTTGATGTTCTTGTATTGTGGGCCTCGAGCAAAATTACTCCCCCATGAATCTGTAGCCCCAGAGTAAGCATCTACTTTTTCTTCTTCTTTAAAAAAAGATTCCTCTTTGGTGAAACTCAGTACAAATGTTTTTTCCAGCCTGTTTTTCAAGCGGTCTTTCATTTGTTTCTTCTGGGCTTCACTCATGCGTGCTCCCCAATTCCCTAAATCCATTTTTGATTGAGAGAAATAATAGGCTTTTCCCTGAAAATCTTGTATAGCTGCATTTTCATCAGGAAGGGTAAAGGAGGTAAGTGCAAATGCAAATAGGAGTGTTAACTGGAGTTTCATGTAAAATATAGTTTGTTTAACAAATATACGTAATTATTAAACAACTTATTTTTTTGTTTCCAATTCCAGTCATTCTATCGGGCAGAGGACTTCATTCATCTTCTTCACTTAGAATAATTCTTTGGTTTTATTCTTCACGAGCAGATAAATTTATGGAAAATGATTCAGTAACTTTTTTTGTTAAATAATAGGTCATATAAACAGTCCAGCTACCTGCTTTTCCTAATACATTAACGGTATTTACATTCCCATCTGGACCAATATTAACTGGATTAACAACAAAATTGCCGTCAACAGAATTTTGCCACTCAATATCTTGAGCATGTAAAGATGAAACAATTAAAAAAAGTAAAATTGAAAGAATTTTATTTATAATGATTTTTTAATAAGATTTTGATTAAAAAAATTGGTTGATCAATATTAATTTGCTGCTAATTATTCACCGCGCAGCATTTTTTTAAATGCGGCTAAATCAAACTCATTTCCATAGAAGAGAGTGCTCATTTTCATAATATCTGCAGCAATAAGAACAGCGGTTTTTATTTCATTTTCAGACGCACCTAATCTTTTCAATTCAGAAATATGATAGGGTATGCAGTATTGGCATTTAACTGCAGCAGAGGTTCCAAGCGCGACTAAATGCGCTTCCTTTTCAGCGATTGCACCTTCTTTGTACAATCCCATTTGGGCATTAAAATAAGTATTAGCGCTTTTCAAAATTGATTCAGGATAAACTGAGTTAAAAGGGCTCGCGGCTAAAAGTTCTTTTTTCTCTTCAGCAGTTAATGCATCATCTTGTGAAAATGCAGTTGAGCACATTGCAATCAATAATAAGGTAAAAAGTAGTTTTTTCATTTTAAATTTATTTATAGTTAATAACGAATTTATGGGTTTATACAATAAACACTGTGTCAAAAGTCACACACAAAAAAGTAATTAAAACATTTTTATTATGTGCATCTGTCTATAAAGAGAAGTAGTAACTGAATTGCAAAATAGTAATACGCCAATATTTACAAACCCTTGTGGCTACCTACATGGGTTTGTTTGATGTCTTCAAAATATAAAACCAGCGATTACTCATTTGTGTATCCAGCAAGAACACGGAGTGAATAGTTTGTTATTATTGTTGCCCCACCATTGTTTTTCCCCCATTCTGCCCATTCTTTTATGTAGGCTTCCTCAATTGCCTTTTGAGCCAAGAGATCATTAAAGTCTTTGGAACCAATTGCCACCCAATGGGTAACACCTTTTCCTCCACCTATATCGTAAACCCCAAAAGCAACAGGTCTATCTTTTCTTGTTTTTGAAGTCTGTTTCACCAATTTATCGTGAGCATTTTTAAAGGCTATTGGGTCATTTAATTTAAGATCATATATTTGAACGTAAGGATAGTCTACCCATGAACCGCCTTCAATACTTAAAAACCTTCCTGCATATGAAGTGCCCCATTCTTCAATATAATGATTCAATTTTTGTTGGAATAACGACCATTCAGCAGCCTCAACATCCCCATCTACTCTTCCAAGTTTACCTACTTCTCCAAAGAGAATAATTCTGTGTGTCCATGGGTTGTCTCCGTGATCAATTCTTTCAATTTGAATACCTCCAGATTTGAATTTGGCATCACCCCATTGCTCATCTGCTAGGTTGGCAATTGCACTTTCCATTCCATTTTTTGCGTTGAAATTCCAAAGTTGAAATGTGTTTTGAGAGAATAAAGAAGTGATGCAAAATACCGCTACTAAGAAAAATACTTTTTTCATTTTAAATAAATTTTTATTGTTTTTTTAAATTTAAAAAATAAATGTAATGATATGTGTGACTTTTGTCACAGTCACCACGATCTACATGCATAAAATAGTTATCTAATGTTTAAGATATTCACAAGGTATTCTGATGCTTGATACTTAGATAGGAATGGCTTTGAATTTTACACTAAGAGATTTTGAAAACACTTATTATTTGATTCGTGTAATTGTCAACTATTGAGATTTTAGAATTTTGATTTTCGCTATTCTTATTTATTATTTAATGATGCAGCACTATTTCATGGTTGAATTTCCTGATTTAAAATTTCAATTAATTGATTTCCTGTTTTAATGTGTTTTTCATAAAACCCAGTTAAAAATGAATTATTAGTGCCTCCACGAAAAAGAAGTCTCATTATGATTTTATGTCCAGGGTGTTTTTTTAATTCTGAGGTATAAATACCCAATAAAGTAAATAAATCTTTATGAACTTTTTGATCTAGCTGTGTGTAACTATAAAAAAAGCCAGTCCTATCCAATTCTAATTCAAGTGCATTAGCCCAATCTCTTTGGTCAATTTCAAACATTTCTATTTGATTAATTTGACTGTAATAATCAGTAAGTAAATCTTCAAGTTTTTGGTTTTTTAGATACCTTAAATAGCCAGAACTTTTTAAGGATTCGAACGCATCTTTGTTATAATTCAACTGAACCTCAATAATCATTTCAAATATTGCTTTTTGAATCAATAACTGATCTGAAAAATTATTTTCTATCAATGATTTAGATGCCTTATTACAACTAATAATGTGGTCTTGTCTGAATTTTAATAATCTTTTAGATTCTTTTAAATCGCCATGAATGTTAGAGGCTATTTTTTCAAAATAATCCTTCATCGCCTTTTTTTTTATTCTTGTTTCATTAAAATTATTTACCTGTAAAGCAATTAGAATACCTATAACAACAAGAATAACTTCCCCTACTGCGTATTTTATGTAATTTACATTACTGGTGGAATTTTCACGAAGTGGTCTAAAAAATTTCATTTGTTAAATATAAATAAAAACAATATTAGGTTATTTGAATAGAAAAAACGTTTACACTTTATAAAAGTATAACCGTTTTATTGTTTTAGTAGATAGCTCATTCGAAATATCGAACATTAGTTTTACAACAAGTGATCTAATTGATACTCATTATATAATGACTCTAATTTTGAAATATTTAGATGATTGAATTATGATTCCCTGTTTGAGTATTTAGAATTACTTTGAAACTTTCAAGGTTACTTTTGAAGAATTAAAATCGGCTTCATCGATATGACCTAAAACTTCACGATCATCGGAAATAAAGTGTGAGTGAAAGAAACTGTCGTGATGCGTAAAAACAGCCTTATGATTTCGAGAAAAGAAACCGATCAAAGATCCACTAATATTTTTGAAATCATATTGAGTCAATCCTTGGTGCGCTTCATCTGGTGATGACACTTGCTCACCCTCAGGTAAATTAACACTATGAAGTTTCATTTTATTAAAAACCCCATCAATACGTATCAACAACGGTTGGTCATAATTTTTATAAACTGAATCAATCTGTTCTTCTATTTCTTTTAGCGAGTAATTTTCAAGAGTAAATTCAACATCTTTTAAATCACCATTTGTGCTGTATACAAAAAAGGGAGCCCTGACCGAAGGGATTTTAGTTACCTGATGAGAAACACTGTCAATAACCTTCGATACAAATGTTTGTCCTTCAAACACTACTATTTCTCCTTTCAAAAACTCAATAGGTCCTAATCCATAGGTTTCTTTGTTATTTAATGAATCTGTTGCAATTCTACCTCTTAAATCTCCTTTCCACATCACATCTCTCATTTCACCAACAACTTTGATAGAAGAAGTAGTAGTCGATTTGGTACATGAGGCAAACAGAAGCACGAAAAAGATGTAAATAATATTTTTTAACATGCTGTAAAAATAAAAAAACGGCTACACTTTATAAAAGTATAACCGTTTTATTGTTTTAGTAGCGGGAACAGGACTCGAACCTGTGACCTTCGGGTTATGAGCCCGACGAGCTACCTACTGCTCTATCCCGCGCTGTGGGTGCAAATATACAACTTTATTGACAATCGCCAAGTGCTTTGTGTACTTCTTATGTATCTTTGTCGCCAATGAGCAATACACATAAAGCCGGGTTCGTTTCTATCGTGGGAAACCCTAACGTTGGGAAATCAACATTAATGAATGCATGGGTAGGTGAGCGTTTATCGATCATCACACCGAAAGCACAAACAACACGTCACCGTATATTGGGGATACTCAATGCAGATGACTATCAATTAGTGCTTTCCGATACTCCTGGAGTTATTACGCCCAGTTATGAAATGCAATCTTCCATGATGGACTTCGTGAAAACAGCTCTTGAAGATGCTGACATTTTGATTTATATGCTCGAGGTGGGCGAAACCGAAATGAAAGACCAACGTTTGTTTGAAAAAATTCTACGCTTGGAAATTCCTGTTCTTGTCCTTATTAACAAGATTGACACGACCGATCAAGAATCCCTAATTAAGTCAGTTGCCCATTGGCAAGGAAAATTTCCCAAAGCAAATATTTTTCCAATATCAGCTATCACTGGTTTTTCAGTCAAAGAAGTGCTGAATCATATTATTGAATTACTGCCCGTTTCGCCACCCTACTATCCAAAAGATCAGATGACCGATAAGCCCGAGCGTTTTTTTGTCAATGAGGCTATTCGGGAACAGATTCTACAGCATTACGATAAAGAAGTTCCCTATGCAGTCGAGGTGGTGACAGAGGAGTTTTTCGAATCAGAAAAAATAATTAAAATCCGTTCCCTAATTATGGTTGAACGCGAGACCCAAAAGGGAATCATTATTGGCCACAAAGGTGGCGCCTTAAAAAAAGTAGGGGTAGGAGCACGGATGAAACTACAAGCCTTCTTTACCAAGAAGATTCATCTAGAACTCTATGTGAAAGTAAACAAGGATTGGCGCTCAAATGAACGACAACTGAAACGATTTGGCTATAAGTTATAATCATTGGTTCAGATCCTTTTAAAAAGAGTACTTTTGCTAAAAATTTACCATCATGAGTGCAATTATTGCCATTGTTGGACGTCCCAATGTGGGAAAATCCACCTTCTTTAACCGTATGATCCAAAAGCGTGAAGCCATTGTTGATGCAGTGAGCGGAGTAACACGGGATCGTCATTACGGAAAATCTGACTGGAATGGAGTGGAATTTTCACTCATCGATACCGGAGGATACGTTGTTGGAAGTGAAGATGTTTTTGAGAAAGAAATTGACAAGCAAGTAGAACTTGCCATAGACGAATCGGACGTAATTGTTTTTATGGTCGAGGTTGAAACGGGAGTAACGGGAATGGATGAAGAAGTAGCACAACTACTTCGTCGTTCAAGAAAGCCGGTCTATTTGGTTGTAAATAAAGTAGACAATGCCATGCGTCAAGATGATGCAGTTGAGTTTTACAGTCTAGGTTTTGATAAAATATATCCAATTTCGGGTATAAACGGAAGTGGAACAGGTGAACTACTCGATGATATTGTAGAAGCATTGCCAGAACAAGTAGAAGATACTTCAGGCGACTTACCACGCTTTGCCGTAGTTGGACGTCCAAATGCGGGTAAATCTTCTTTTATCAACGCATTGATTGGGGAAGATCGTTACATCGTTACAGATATCGCAGGAACTACCCGAGACAGTATTGACACCAAGTACAATCGCTTTGGGTTTGAATTTAACTTAGTGGACACCGCCGGTATTCGACGGAAAAAGAAAGTTAAAGAAGATATTGAGTTTTATTCGGTTATGCGTGCTGTCCGAGCCATTGAGCACTGTGATGTTGTTATTCTTGTGGTAGATGCAACCCGTGGTTTTGATGGGCAGGTGCAAAATATTTTCTGGTTAGCACATCGAAATAACAAAGGAGTTGTGATTGTCGTCAATAAGTGGGATTTGGTTGAGAAAGACCATAAAACCACCAAAGTGTTTGAAGAAGATATTCGTAAACAAACTGCCCCTTTCGTAGATGTGCCAATTGTGTTTATGTCGGTATTGACCAAACAGCGTTTGTTCAAAGCCATTGAGACTGCTGTAACAGTATATAAATCTCGTTCAAATAAAATACCTACGCGTAAATTAAACGACACCATGTTGCCCATTATAGAGAATACTCCTCCACCGGCCAACAAGGGTAAGTTTGTAAAAATTAAGTTTTGTACTCAATTACCTACAGAGCACCCACAATTTGCTTTTTTCTGTAATTTACCGCAGTATGTGAAAGATCCCTATAAGCGATTTTTAGAAAATCAACTCCGTGGTTTGTATGACTTCAATGGAGTACCCATCACACTTTTCTTCCGAAAAAAATAATTAGAGATTGTCTCGCATAGAAGTAAGAGCAGCTTTTATCTTTTCTAAACGATTCATGAGCTGAAGCTTGCTTTTGTCTTTGTCTTTAGCCACGTTGAGGTGGTTTTTCACTCCTTCTATGGTCATGCCTTTCTCTTTGAGGAGATGATAAATTAGCTGAATGTTTTCGATATCACCTGGGGTGAATTTACGTACCCCTGATGACTTTTTTTTGGGTTGAATTTGCTTGAATTCTTTTTCCCAATAGCGTAAAAGAGAAGTATTGACCCCAAAAGCTTTGGCGACTTCTCCAATGGAGTAATACCTTTTCTCAGGTAAATTAATGTTCATAGATTAATCTAACGATTGATTCTCTTGGGAAGCTTGATTTACAATAGCGTCAAATTCTGCTGGACTTAAGCTATCTATATAGAAATTCAACGGATTGATTTTGTTCTTGTCCTTGAAGATCTCATAGTGTAAGTGAGGAGCTACTGATCGGCCAGTGTTTCCTACATAGCCAATGATTTGACCGCGTTTCACTTTTTGACCGCGTTTTACGTTATACTTGTTTAAATGAGCATAAAGACTCACATAGCCAAAACCGTGATCGATACGAATATGACGACCATAACCAGACGATCTATTGTCTGCACGTTTTACGATTCCATCGCCAGTTGCATAGACGGGGGTTCCTCTCTTGGCAGAAAAGTCCATTCCGTAATGTTTTCTGCGTTTTTTTGTAAAAGGATCTGTTCTCCAACCGTAGCCCGATGCCATTCGTTTCAGGTCCTCTTGTTTAATGGGTTGAATGGTAGGAATAGCAGCAAGTAATTCTTCTTTCTTTTCTGCCAAAGCTTGGATTTCATCCAAAGAATTTGACTGCACAACGAGCATGCGAGAAAGAATATCTATTTTTTTTGTGGTCGCAATAATTTGATCAGAATTCCCAAATCCTTCTAAATTCTTGTATCGATTGACTCCTCCAAAACCAGCTCTGCGTTGTTCTTGTGGAATGGGGTTTGCTTCAAAATAGGTACGGTAGATTTCGTTGTCACGATTTTCAATATTTCCCATCACATTCTCCATTTGCTGTAAACGTTGCGATAGTATTTCAAATTGAAATTCATAGTTGTTTAACTCTCGCTCTAATAGAAGTTCTTTTGGAGTGTTTAAAAAGTCAGTTGTTAAAAGACCTAACAATGTAAAAACACCAAATAAAAGAGAAGAGATAAGGAAAAGGAAAAAGTTCGAAACTTTTAGGGTTTTACCAACTTCAATGGGCCGGTAAGAAAGTGTTTCAGGATCGTAAAAATATTTAACCTTGGCCATAAACAGATTTCTTATAAATTTTGTTTTCTTTTGCAGTAACAAACGAAAAGTTCCACAAATATAATAAATTTTGCTTGCAAGATTTGATTTTAACGCATTTACCGAATGAAATCAGCTGGAGTTCGTCAACTATTTTTAGATTTTTTCAACGAAAAACAACACCAAATTGTTCCGTCTGCACCCATGGTGGTGAAAGATGATCCTACCCTAATGTTTACCAATGCGGGTATGAACCAGTTTAAAGAGTTCTTTTTGGGGAATAAAACTCCGAAGAATAAACGGGTTTCTGATACACAAAAATGTTTACGGGTATCTGGGAAACACAACGATTTAGAAGAAGTTGGGATAGACACCTATCACCATACCTTTTTTGAAATGCTGGGAAACTGGAGTTTTGGCGATTATTTTAAAGAAGAAGCCATTGCATGGGCCTGGGAATTATTGACCGAGCGTTATAAAATTGACCCTAGCATTCTTTACGTAACCATTTTTGAGGGGGACGAAAGTGAGGGTTTGGAACGAGATATGGAGGCCTACAACTTCTGGAAAAAGTTTATCCCAGAAGATCGCATCTTGTTGGGGAATAAAAGCGACAATTTTTGGGAAATGGGAGAGCAAGGTCCTTGTGGCCCCTGTTCAGAAATCCATGTCGATATTCGTTCAGAAGAAGAAAAAGCAAAAGTAGACGGCGCCACTTTGGTTAACCATGATCACCCTCAAGTAGTGGAAGTTTGGAATTTGGTTTTCATTGAATTTAATCGAAAAGCAGACGGTAGTTTGGAACAGCTGCCCGACAAACATATCGACACAGGAATGGGCTTTGAGCGCCTTTGCATGGTTCTCCAAAACACTACCTCTAATTACGATACCGATGTTTTTACACCCCTTATTCGGGAAATAGAAGCACTGACAAAAACCACCTATGGCGAAACCCTAGAAACAGATCGTGCAATTCGCGTTATTGCAGACCATGTCCGAACTGTTTACTTTGCCATTGCCGATGGACAATTACCTTCCAATACTGGAGCTGGCTACGTGATTCGACGTATTCTTCGCCGTGCAATTCGTTATGGATTCACTTTTTTAGGACAGAAAAAAGCATTTATTCATTTACTAGTAAACACCCTAGAACAACAAATGGGGGATGCCTTTCCAGAATTAAAACGCGAGCAAAAATTAGCCTTCAACGTAATTCGAGAAGAAGAGAACTCTTTTCTCAAAACATTAGATCAAGGATTACTCCTCCTCGATACCATTCTAAAAGCCACTAAAGGTAAAGTCGTTGACGGGGCAAAGGCTTTTGAGCTGTACGATACATATGGTTTCCCCTACGATTTAACAGCGCTCATTGCCAGTGAACGCGGATTTAGCGTTGACGAAGCAGGTTTTTCTGCTTCAATGGAAGAACAAAAAAGTCGTTCACGTGCTGCCGCTTCATCCAAAGCGGGAGACTGGGTCGTTTTGTTGGCGAACGAGAAAGAAGAATTTGTGGGCTATGATAACTTGGAAACAAGTATCAAAATAACCCGTTATCGTAAAATGACAACCGCTAAAGATGGCGACTTTTATCAATTGGTTTTCAACCAAACCCCATTTTATCCAGAAGGTGGAGGTCAAGTTGGCGACAAAGGATATTTGGAAGCAAGCAATGGAAACATCCATTATATCTTGAATACCAAGAAAGAGAACAACCTCATCATTCATTATACAGAGACGCTTCCCGTTAAGCTGGAAGAGGGATTCGAAGCTGTAGTTGATGCAAAACAGCGTCAGCGTACCTCGTGTAATCATACCGCAACCCACTTATTGCATCAAGCTTTGCGTGAAGTATTGGGAGATCATGTTGAGCAAAAAGGTTCCATGGTACACTCGGGGATGTTTCGATTTGACTTTTCTCACTTCGCTAAGATGACTTCAGGAGAATTAAAAGAAGTTGAGCAATTTGTTAACGCTCGCATCCAAGAACAATTGCCACTGCAAGAAAACAGAACGGCTGTTCTTGCTGATGCTATGGCAGAAGGAGCTATGGCTTTGTTTGGAGAAAAATATGGAGACACGGTTCGCTCTATCCGATTTGGAAAGTCCATTGAACTTTGTGGAGGAACACACACACAAAACACTGCTGAGATTTGGCATTTTAAAATCACCTCTGAAGGAGCTGTTGCTTCTGGAATCCGAAGAATTGAAGCCATTACAGGCGATGCTGCCAAAGCTCACTTTGAAGAGCAGACCAACTTACTTGAACAAGTAAAAGCTGCCTTAAATCAGCCGCAAGATGCCATTAAGGCCATTGAGAATATGCAAACAGAAGTTGCGAACTTGAAGAAGGAAATTCAAGGGCTAGCAAAACTTCAATTGCAGGCCATTAAACAACAATTGGCTGGAGAACTTGAAACCGTAAATGGAATACATTTTTTGGCAACAGAAGTTGACTTGGACGCTGGCTTAATGAAAGACTTAGCCTTTGATTTAGGGCAAAATAATCAGGCACTCTTCTTGGTGCTCGCTTCTAAAAAAGGAGGGAAGCCCATATTGAGTTGTTACATTTCAAAAGAATTGGTCGCTGAAAAAAACCTCAATGCTGGAAATGTTGTGCGTACCCTAGGGAAACACATTCAAGGAGGTGGAGGCGGACAAGCTTTCTTCGCTACCGCTGGAGGGAAAAATGCTGATGGTATTGCCGCAGCATTAAAAGCGGCAAGAGAATTGATTTAAATTTCTTTGTCGATCAAATCCGTAACAACGTAATAACGAGGATCGTCAATCGATCCCTCGATGACGTCTTCAAATTTTGGATTGGCTTTTAGCAATAGGCTTTTACATTCTGGGCTCAAATGGGTGAGACGAATGTTCTTATTCTTCTTTAAGTATCGTTCAATGAGGTTTTCGAGTGCTTCAATACCCGAATGATCTGACACACGCGATTCAATAAAATCTATTTCAACATTTTCAGGATCATCTTTCAGCTCAAACTTGCTGTTAAAATTCTGGATAGACCCGAAGAATAAAGGTCCCCATATTTCATACACCTTTGTTCCATCTTCTTTAATGCTTTTTCGCGCACGTATCATGGTGGCATTTTCCCATGCAAAGACTAGGGCAGCAATAATGACCCCTACCAAGACGGCAATTGCCAAGTCTTCTAATACAGTAATGGTAGATACAATGACCAGTATAAAGGCGTCTTTCCGTGGGATTTTATTGATGATGCGAAAACTACTCCAGGCAAAGGTGCCAATAACAACCATAAACATTACTCCTACAAGTGCTGCGATTGGGATTTGTTCAATAACGCTCGAACCAAAAAGGACAAAACACAGTAAAGATAAAGCGGCAACTATTCCAGATAATCGACCTCTTCCGCCAGAATTGACATTGATAATGGATTGTCCAATCATGGCACAGCCTCCCATTCCGCCAAACAATCCATTGAGGATATTGGCAGCTCCTTGTGCAAGACATTCTCTGTTTCCACTTCCTCTTGATTCAGTAATTTCATCAATTAAATTGAGCGTCATAAGGGATTCGATCAAGCCAACGGATGCCAATAAAAAGGCGGTGGATAAGATTAAATCCCAATGTCCGTTGAGGGTATGGAAGAGTTGGAAAATCTCAAATTGAAACTGGGGAAGTCCACCTTTTAATCCGTCTCCTCCTCCGTCTCGAATAAAAGAACCTACAGTGCTTACATCAAGTCCACCAAAGATGGTGATCAAGGCTACAATAACAATGGCAGCTAGAGCAGCAGGGACTTTCTTTGTTAGCTTAGGAAGGAAATACATGATGAACATTGTAAGCCCAACGAGTGCAAGCATAATGTACAATGCATTTCCACTTAACCAACTTGTGGTGCCATTGGTTGTTGTTTTGAACAGACCCAGTTGAGAAATAAAAATAACGATGGCCAAACCATTGACAAAGCCCATCATTACTGGATGCGGAATTAAACGGACAAATTTTCCCAATTTAAATATTCCAGCAGTAATTTGGATTGCACCAACAAATAGAAGAGTGATGAATAGCCAATATAAACCGAGGTTTTCGACAGGATTGTCGAGTTGATTACCAACTAAATTTCCTTGCTGAATCATGTAAACCATAACAACCGCCATGGCGCCAGTGGCGCCAGAAATCATTCCGGGTCTCCCGCCAAAAATGGCCGTAACAATTCCCATCATGAAAGCTCCGTAGAGGCCAACCAGTGGGTCAATACCCGCAATAAAGGCAAAGGCAACTGCCTCGGGAACGAGAGCTAGTGCAACGGTTAAACCTGATAAAATATCGTTTTTTGGATTCGTACTTAAGCGTGATAATAATGTGTTCAATGGTCTTGTTTTGAAAGGCGCAAAGGTAGCCTTTCCAAATTAACTAAACCGTCAATTACTACTATTTTCGCCGCATTAATTTACCTCAGGTATTGGAGGATAGTTCTTTAAGATTTCACCCACAAAAGTTTGAATACGTTCGTCACGGTTCTTGCTGTATTCAGTAATCCCTCCTTTTCCCTTTCCTTGCCAAACCAAGCGTTTTGTTTTAGCATCAATTATATCGATAAAAAGCTCTCCTTCAGTTTGGGTAGTTACCGTGTTGTTGTTTAGTCCGCCTCCCCATGGACCAAACGCCCAAGGATTCCAGCCCCAGCCGCCCCAGCCAAAATTGTTGTTTTGGATAATAACGCGGTCTTTGGCATTAACGGCTATATTTATCAGGAGTTGAGGGTCAGAAGAAAGGCGAAGCGATTTCCCCTTCATTTGTGTTTCAATGGCTGTTAAGATGCGACGTTTATCCAGATCGGAAATTTTAACCTCTTCAATACCGGGCTTAAAGAAAGCATAGGTGGTGAATTGATTAAAATCAACTTCTTTATCAAAATCAGAAAATGTTCTAATGGAAGTACATTGAAGACTGCTTAAGGCTAAAAAAAATAGAATAAATCGTTTCATAGGAATAGTTTTTTCGTTTTTAACAATAGACTGCAAATTTAATGCCTCTTTTTTTGGTTGAACCCAAACGGACAATGCCTGCATCCGCTTTCACAACAATAGCCTCGTTTTAAGTGAAACTGCTCGGTGAATACTTTATATCCCTCTGGTGAAAGGTAAAAATCACCTTCTTCTAATTGTTGTTCTCCAAGCATTGGCAAGGGCTGGTTTGTTTTCTAAAATAACGTACCTTTCGGTTTATATTGTATGGAATGGTCGTTATCTCATGTTGTTCAAAATGAATTTATTACACAAATAAACGGCATTTCGCTTACAATAAAAAGAGAAGATCAACTTCATCCGATGATTTCGGGCAATAAATTCCGTAAACTCAAGTACAATCTCAATACTTATGATCCAGCCAAGTACTGTGGGATAGTCACTTTTGGCGGTGCTTATTCTAACCATCTCGTTGCTACAGCTGCCGCTGGAAAGTTGATGGGAATACCGACTCATGGATTTGTACGTGGCGAGGAATTAGTATCGCAAGAACGCAACCCGAGCTTAGCCTTTTGTGAACAGCATGGAATGGAGCTTCACTTTTTATCAAGAGGAGATTATCGTCAAAAGGAAAGTGCCACGGTTGTTCAATCCTTTTTAAATCGGGCTAATTATTTTCTTCTTCCAGAAGGAGGAACCAACCCTAAAGCCATAAAAGGTTGTTCAGAAATTCTTACACCAAAAGATGCAGCCTTCGATACCATCTGTTGCTCAGTGGGAACAGGAGGAACATTTATGGGCCTTTTGAACAGTGCACATTCGCATCAACACCTACTCGGTTTTCAGGCGGTCAATGACTCTAGCGTAGTCCAATGGATTACTGAAAGCCCAAAAAACCCAAACCGCTATTCCCTGTTAGATGACCATTTATATGGCGGTTATGGGAAAGCCTCCAATGAATTAGTCCAGTTTATCAATTCTTTTCACAAAGAATATAAAATTCTTCTTGATCCTCTCTACACTGGAAAGTTGCTTTTTGGTATTTTTGCACTGATTAAAAACAAACAATGGCGTTGGGGCAAAAAAGTATTAATAATTCATACAGGAGGAATTCAGGGAATCGAGGGGTTCAATCAACAGCAAAAACTAAAAGGAAAAGTATGTATCGATTTACTGTAAATAGTTTTGTGCTGTTGCTCTTATTTTTTGTGAGTAGTTGTAAGGTGACCAAAAGCGTCCGTACCAAAGAAGCGCAGCCAGTTGTAAAACAACAAGAACAACCGAAAACAACGACAGTTCAAATAAGTCCTCCAAAGAAAACCTTATCGACAGATGAGAAAGTCTATAATTATCTCCGTGTCTTTGGCCCCATTGCACAACGCGAAATGAGTACCTATAAAATCCCAGCAAGTATCACCTTGGCACAAGGCTTATTGGAGTCTGGTTTTGGTGAGGGTAGGCTAGCTGTTGAAGGGAATAATCACTTCGGAATAAAATGTCACCGTGGATGGGAAGGCAAAAGAATCTTCCACGATGATGATGAAAAAGGGGAGTGTTTTCGTGTATATCAAGATGCCGGTGAATCCTATCGAGATCACTCCTTGTTTTTGACAGGACGCGATCGTTATGCTTTTCTATTTCGGTTGGGGAAGAAAGATTATCGCTCTTGGGCAAGAGGTTTAAAAAAAGCAGGCTATGCCACAGACCCCAAATACCCCGCAAAATTGATTCGCTTAATTGAGCGTTTTGATCTAGCTAAATACGACGAAAAAAAGGCGGTTGTTTTGGCTGTAAAAGAACGTCCATCCCGTCAAAAAAATACAGCGTTTTACGTTGTTAAAAAAGGAGACACCCTATATTCTATCGCAAGGAATTTAGCGGTAGATGTAAAGCGATTAAAGCAATTGAATAAACTAAAAGATAACACCATTTATCTGGGTCAAGAACTCATTCTACCAAAAAAATAACCATGCTATACCAACGAAGTAGTGCGCTTTTTGAAGCAGCAAAAAAAGTAATTCCAGGAGGAGTAAATTCTCCCGTTCGTGCCTTTAAATCGGTAGGAGGAACTCCTATTTTTGTAGATCACGCCAAGGGTGCCTACCTCTATGACGTAGATGGGAATCGACTGATTGATTATATCTCGAGTTGGGGGCCGATGATCTTGGGTCACGCCCAAGAGGAGGTAATCAATGCTATAGCCCAACAAGCTAAGAAAGGAACGTCTTATGGGATGCCCACTGCATTGGAAACAGAAATTGCAGAATTGGTGGTTTCTTTGGTGCCTAATATCGATAAGGTCCGTTTTGTGAATTCTGGAACAGAGGCGTGTATGAGTGCCGTTCGTTTGGCACGAGGCTACACTCATCGCGAAAAGATCATCAAATTTGCGGGTTGTTATCACGGCCATTCAGATGCGTTTTTAATCCAAGCAGGAAGTGGTGCTATTACCTTTGGAGCGCCCAATAGCCCGGGCGTTACGCAAGGTACAGCTAAAGACACTCTACTGGCCGATTATAATGATTTAGCTAGTGTAGAGGCTGTATTTCAACAATATCCTGATGAAGTAGCTGCTATCATAATCGAACCGGTTGCCGGAAACATGGGGTGTATTCCGCCCGAGCCAGGTTTTTTAGAAGGCCTGCGAACTTTGTGTGATCAATATGGGGCCCTATTAATCTTTGATGAAGTGATGACTGGTTTCCGCCTAGGAATGGGAGGGGCCCAAGAACGCCTTGGCGTCAATGCAGATATTGCCACCTATGGGAAAGTAGTGGGCGGTGGTCTGCCCGTTGGTGCATTTGCCGCAAGAACAGAAATAATGCAAGAACTCGCTCCAGATGGGCCGGTTTATCAAGCCGGAACTTTGAGTGGAAATCCCTTAGCGATGATTGCTGGTTTAACAACACTTCAATTGTTACAGGCCGATAAAGCATTGTTTACGCGCTTGGATGGAAAAACATTGCAATTACATGAGGGAATGAAAACCTTGATCAATGAAAAAGGAATTCCGCATCAATTCAATCGTTTTGGATCAATGTTATCCTTGCATTTCACAGAAGAAAAAGTAACTGATTTTGCCTCAGCTTGTCACGCGGATAACGAGTTGTTTAAAAGCTATTTCCACGGCATGTTGGAGAGAGGAGTATACCTCCCGCCAAGTGCCTTTGAAAGTTATTTTCTGAACGATGCTTTAACAGCTGAGGACATTGCCTTTACTTTAGAAGCTTTTCAAGACTGGCTAAAGACAATTTAGTTAAGCGAAACAAAAAGACCTTCGTCGTTTTTCTCCACTTTAGCTAGCCCTTTTTTGGTTAAACCTTTTAGGGAAACATCCCACTTTTTATTACTCAAAGCTGCTTGCTCTTTCAATTGAGCTAATTCGATTGGGCTATTTACTTTTAATAGGGATAAAATTGCTTTTTCTTCTTCAGTCAATTCCACAGCTTTCTTTTCTGGGCGCATTTGAGGGAAAAACAATACTTCCTGAATAGAACTGTTATTGGTCATGAGCATGACCAAACGGTCAATTCCAATTCCAATTCCTGAGGTAGGGGGCATTCCATATTCAAGCGCCCGTAAAAAATCTTGATCGATAAACATGGCTTCATCGTCACCCTTTTCACTCAATTTCAATTGGTCTTCAAAACGCTCACGTTGATCAATGGGGTCGTTTAATTCCGTATAGGCATTGGCCAATTCTTTCCCGTTAACCATTAATTCGAAGCGTTCGGTTAATTTACTATTCGAACGATGTTCCTTGGTTAGTGGACTCATTTCTTTTGGGTAGTCGGTTATGAAGGTCGGTTGTATGTAGTGGTGTTCACATTTTTCACCAAAGATTTCATCGATTAATTTCCCTACCCCCATAGTTTCATCTACGTCTAAACCAAGACTTTTGGCCGTTTCGCGTAATGTTGCTTCGTCCATGTCTGCCACATCGATACCTGTGTGGATTTTAATGGCCTCTAGAATAGGCACTCTTGGGTAGGGTGCTTTAAAATCAATGGTGTTTTCACCAACGGTTACAGCTGAACTTCCATTGGAGTCCAAGGCTACTTTTTCAAGTAAGGCTTCAGTAGTTTCCATCATCCAGAAATAATCTTTGTAAGCAACATAAAGTTCCATTACCGTAAATTCAGGATTGTGGGTTCTGTCCATTCCTTCGTTACGGAAATCTTTAGAAAATTCATAAACGCCATCAAACCCACCAACGATTAGTCTTTTTAAGTAAAGTTCATTTGCTACTCTAAGGTACAAGGGTATGTCCAATGCATTATGGTGTGTCATAAAAGGGCGAGCCGATGCACCACCTGGAATAGGCTGTAAAATGGGTGTTTCTACTTCAAGGTAATCGCGTTCGTTGAAAAACGAGCGAATGCTGTTGGTGATTTTTGTGCGTTTAACGAAAGTATCTTTGACCTTTGGGTTTACGATTAGATCTACATAGCGTTGACGATAACGTAATTCAGGGTCATTAAATTCATCATAACTATTTCCGTCAGCGTCAGTTTTTGGTAACGGAAGCGGACGTAATGTTTTATTTAATAAAGTAAACGCCTCTACTTGAACGGTTTTTTCGCCTACCTGTGTGGTGAAAAGTTTTCCTTCTATCCCAATAATGTCTCCAATGTCGAGGAGTTTTTTGTACACATCATTATAAAGTGTTTTGTCTTCTCCAGTACAAATTTCGTCCCGATTGAAGTAAACCTGTATACGCCCTTTGCTATCTTGTAATTCAGCAAAACTGGCTTTCCCTTGAATACGGCGCGACATG
>Ga0209138_1000290_pt1 | contig 51227 bp, 57 predicted proteins | sample SaaInl3SG_22_DNA_FD_184645 | JGI IMG/M metagenome (GOLD analysis project Ga0209138, IMG submission 184645) | Marine microbial communities from expanding oxygen minimum zones in the Saanich Inlet - ESP_153SG_22_DNA (SPAdes) (version 2) | ecosystem: Environmental > Aquatic > Marine > Intertidal...
CATCTTTTAAAACAACAGGTTTTAGTATTTGATCTTCTAAAGATTCTTCAGTTTGTTTTATTTCATCTTTTAATATATCAGGTTTTACTATTTGATCTTCTAAAGATTCTTCAGTTTGTTTTATTTCATCTTTTTTTATTTTAAATTGTTTATCTTCATCATTTTCAAGATCTTCATCATTCTCAAGATCTTCATCATTCTCAAGATCTTCATCATTCTCAAGATCTTCATCATTCTCAAGATCTTCATCATTCTCAAGATCTTCATCATTTTCAAGATCTTCATCATTCTCAAGATCTTCATCATTCTCAAGTTCTTTATCATTCTCAAGATCTTCATCATTCTCAAGTTCTTCATCATTCTCAAGATCTTCATCATTCTCAAGATCTTCATCATTCCCAAGATCTTCATCACTTTCATCATTCTCAAGTTTTTGATTATTCTTATCATTCTCAAGTTCTTCATCACTGTTATCACTTTCATCACTCTCAAGATCTTCATCACTTTGAAGATTATCAACATTACTAATATCATCTTCACTATCATCTTCGTTTTCCACTAAAGTTTGAGTATTAGTAATATTAATCTCTCCTCCTCCTGTAATATCAGTTAATTCATTAATAATTTTATTTAAAGGAATAAAAGATCTTACAGCATTCTTAATACACGTTTTAGTTATTTTTTCAATAGTATTAATGTTATTTTGTCTTTCAATAGAAGATACTTTTTTATAAAATAAAACTGGATTTTTCCAAAATATGTTAGATGCTAATATACATACTTTATATAAAAATTCATACCATTCAGGAATATATACTTTTAATGATTTAATAATAGATTTATGTTCAATAATTTTAATTTTAATACTTTTAGAAATAATTTCAGATAATAATTTTAACATATATTGAGGTGTTGCGTGATCTTCTTCTATTAATTTATGAATAGTATTCATTTTAGCATCTTGTTTTTGTTTATTCCATTTTGTTAATAATACTAATTCTTTTTGAAATTCTTTTAATGAACTGCAATTATTTGCAATATTAACAAAGAATTTACAAATAGGTATAGTAGAAATATCAATTAAATGTTCTAAATATTCATTTTTGTTTTCTACCAAAACATCAAGTTTATCAGCCATAATCTTATTTAATGAAAAATATAATTGAAATATATAATTATTCGCACATAAATATATCAAATACATTATTACTCTTAAGTTTAACTAGAGCAATTCGTAAATACATAACATCAAACATCGAATTATGTGCATTTGGTAGTTCTTTAAGATTACTATTATTTGCGTAATTATATAATTCCAATAACTTGGGATATTTTTTATTAGAACAAACAAAATGCCTAGTTTTTTTCATAGAACAAATTAATTTAAGTAAATTAATTTTGTTAATAATATCAGTAAATCCAAATCTATATAACTCGCTCATTAAAATGAAATAGTCAAATTGTAAATTATGTGCTATAATTTTAGAACAAATATTAAGATCTTTAGCAAATATATCACAAAACTGCTTCATACCTATACCTTCTTTTTCTAATAACTCTTTTGTAATATTATGAAACTGAGAATTACTAACTGTATCTACTTCATTAATATAAAAACTTCTTGTAGCAATAACATTTAAGGTGCAATCTAATATTTCATAACTAATTTGAATCATTCTAGCATTATTATATTTAGAAGTATTTGTATAATGATAGTAATTATTTGAAGGATCTTTAGGAATTAAACCAGTAGTTTCAGTATCAAAGATAATATACATTATTATTTACAATTAACGAAATCATTTTTAAATACTAGGAATCCAAGTCCATTTTAGCTCTTTACATATTTTCTTAAAAACTTCTTCATTTTGAGCTATCTTCTGTCTACTTTTAAGTAATGGAAATAAAGCAAGGTATTCCGGCATATCCAAAATTAAAAAGAATTTATGTAAAATGTAAGAATATGAAATAAAGTTTAATCTGTTAGCAGGTGCATATTTAATAAATAAGGGTTGCGTTTGCATAAACATATTAGATAGATTTTGTTCTAATTCTGGTGAAAATTGAGGTGGTGGAATACCATTAATTCTATTAATAATATATGCAGTATGTTCATAATATTTATGTGTTCTTAATTTTTTTAATATTGTTCTCATAAACTTAGGTGTAAGTTTAGTTGTATCAGTAATTTTTTCTTTTTTAAGTTCATTTAATATTTTTTCAAATACTTCGTTTGGTATGTCAGTGCTTTCTTTCCCTTGTATTTGTGATATCCATTCTCTAAAATGATTAATACGTTTATAACTATAATGAATACCATCTTTCTTATCGTATAACATTATAGGTCTATTTTGTTCTGCTAATAAAACATCTTGATAACCACAATTTAAACATACTACCAATGCTTCTTGAACTAAATTAGTCATTTCGTTATTACAACTAATACATTTAGAATTGGTAAATTCACCATCAATATGATTGATGTATTTATTATCTGTAATTGCTAAATATTCATTAACCAATTTAGATTTATCTTTATATTCTCCTATTGAATTGCTATTATCCATTTCAATATTAAGTGCTTCTAAAATAGTATATTTTTTAGGATTAACTTGTTTAACTCCAACATTTTGATTAACTATATCATAGTAATTAAACAATATTTCTCCGACATTTTCGTAATAATCAAGTTCATTTTCACTATTAAGTTTATCTAACTCCCTTGTATAATCTTTAATTTGTTCTTTAATTTCAACGTTGGATAACCAAGAAATGTCTGTCATTGATATGATATTCAATTTATTAATTTGTTCAGTTATTTCTTCAATTCTTTTATTTTTAGCTTCAAATTTTTTTATACTATTAATATGAATGTCATCTAGTGTTGAGATTTCTTTAGTATTATCTACAACGTGTATTCTTTTCTTACTACATCTTTCTTTCATCATATTTAATTACTTTTTGCAAGTTAATTTTTTATATGCTTAATAATTAAAATGGGTGGTGGATTATTACAATTAGTTGCTTATGGTGCGCAAGATGTATATTTAACAGGAAATCCTCAAATAACTTTCTTTAAAGTAGTATATCGTCGTCATACTAATTTTTCAATAGAATCTATACAACAATCAATTAACGGAAAGTTTGATTGGGGTAATCGTGTTACTTGTCAAATATCCCGTAATGGTGATCTAGTTCATAAAATGTATGTGGAAGTAGAATTAGCAAAATTATATTCTGGGAATATAGACAATATTCTTACACAAAATTTAGATCGTTATGTTAATTTTATAGGTCATCGTTTATTAAAATCAGTTGAAGTTGAAATTGGTGGTCAAAAGATTGATAAACAATATTCACATTGGATGTATATTTGGAATGAGTTATCATTACCTGTTGGAAAAATGGATGGTTATCAAGAAATGATTGGTGCAGATAGTGATATGACAAGTTTTACGGATAATAAAGTATATATTCCTTTAGAGTTTTGGTTTTGTCGTAATATTGGTTTAGCATTGCCATTAATTGCTCTTCAATATCACGAAGTAAAAATAAATATAGAAATTGAAACATTTAATAATTGCACTTATAATGGAACTGCTTATGTTAAAAATAACGATGTTTCAATTGCTAATATTAAATCAATTAAAAATGCTTCTATTTGGTGTGATTACATTTTCTTAGATACTGATGAACGTAAAAGATTTGCTCAATTATCACACGAATATTTAATAGAACAAGTGCAAATGAATGAAAATACGCTTTCAGGAAGAAGTGAACAAAATATTGCTTTAGTTATGAATCATCCTGTTAAAGAACTTATATGGACTATCAATGATAATAATAAAGCAACTGAACAAAATCAATGGTATAATTATACTGATACACAAACATTTTCAGAATCTAATGCTGACGCAATCGAACAATTTGGCGACGAATCAAATCAAAAACTTCAAAATACCTTATTTGGTATAGATCCAGATGGTGAAAATTCAATTACTTCCGCTAATTTACAACTAAATGGTAATGATCGTTTTGCTAAAAGAAATGGAGAGTATTTCTCGTTAGTTCAACCATACCAACACCATACAAATATACCAACTAATTCGGGTATAAATGTATATTCATTTGCGTTAAAACCTGAAGAACATCAACCATCAGGGACATTAAATATGTCAAGAATTGATACGGCTAAATTAGTAGTAAAACCTAAACATCCAGGAACAATAAGGGTATGGGGTGTTAATTATAATGTTTTACGTATTTTAAGTGGTATGGGTGGTTTAGCATATTCAAATTAAAGTTATGTATTTTATAATATTATTTGGCAAGGTACTATAATAATTCATAAAATTAATATAATGTTGAATAGGTTCAATACCTTTTGTACAATATAATATAATATGATATACTATAAACATTGATAAACCAAACGAAAGGTCTTCGTATTTAAATTCATATTTTAATGTTAAAATAGGTAAAACTTTAATTAATATTATTGCAAATAAAACGAAAATTACTATTTTTTTTATGGATACACGTATATGCATCATATAAAATGTCATCCAAATTACAAATAATAATATTAAATACAAAGTAATAATTGGATTAAAAGGTATAATTTTATAAATATATAAAAAATACCATAATAAAACGTAAAATGAAAAATATTCAGTTAGTCTAATCATTATACTAATTATATTGAAGATTAATTGTTATATATAATAACAAAAACATAGGTTGATAAAAACTCAATATTTTTTTATCTTAACTAAGAATAAAATGGGTGGAGGTCTTCTTCAACTTGTAGCTTATGGTGCCCAAGATGTTTATCTTACCGGCAACCCTCAGATCACTTTCTTCAAAGTAGTTTATCGTCGTCATACTAACTTCTCTATTGAGTCCATACAACAAACCTTTAACGGAAATCCTACCTTAGGTCAGCGTGTAACTTGCCAAATCTCCCGTAATGGTGATTTAGTTCATAAGTTATACTTACAAGCTACTGTGACAGCAGGAAGTTCTACTGTTCAAAAAGTTGGACATAAACTTATTGAACAAGTAGAAGTTGAAATTGGTGGTCAAATGATTGATCGTCAATATGGTGAATGGATGTATATCTGGAATGAACTTACACTTCCTAAAGGCAAAGAAACAGGTTTTAGAAAAATGATTAATTATGCTGGTGGTGATACAATTGCAAATACAGTATATGTTCCTCTTGAGTTTTGGTTCTGCCGTAATATTGGTTTAGCATTACCGCTAATTGCTTTACAATATCACGAAGTTAAAATCAATCTTACATTAGGTTCAAAAGAAGCACTTGGAGGAAGTAGTGCTGAAGTTACAAATGTAGAATTATGGGCTGACTATATCTTCTTAGATACTGACGAACGTCGTCGTTTTGCTCAATTATCCCACGAATATCTTATTGAACAAGTTCAATTTACTGGTGGTGAATCAATTGCTGAAGGTACTGCTACAACTGGTGTAACAACAAAATCCAAACTTTCATTTAATCACCCTGTTAAAGAATTAATATGGGTTAATAAAGAAGCTACACTTACCGATTTCAGTAATTTACCAACTACTGATTTCCAACTTCAACTTAACGGTAATGATCGTTTTGCTAAGCGTGATGCCAAATATTTCACACACGTCCAACCTTATCAACATCACGAAAATATTCCTGATGGAGAAAATATTCACGTATATTCTTTTGCATTAAAACCAGAAGAACATCAACCATCTGGAACTCTTAATATGTCTCGTATTGATACAGCAACTGCTATTGTTGGAACAGCTGCTGGTTCAGCTGCAGGAACTCTCAATATGTATGCTGTGAATTACAATGTGCTTCGTATTCTTAGTGGAATGGGTGGTCTTGCTTACTCTAACTAAATATATTAACAAATTATTTTTTTTCTGTATTAATAATAAATACAAAATGGGTGGAGGTCTTCTTCAACTTGTAGCTTATGGTGCCCAAGATGTCTATCTTACCGGCAACCCTCAGATCACTTTCTTCAAAGTAGTTTATCGTCGTCATACTAACTTTTCTATTGAGTCTATCCAACAAACCTTTAACGGAAATGCTGGTAAAGGAAAACGTGTAACTTGTCAAATATCCCGTAATGGTGATTTAGTTCATAAATTATATGTAGTTTTTACACACGATGCATCTATTACTGATGCTCGTAAATGCATTAAAAAAGTAGAAGTAGAAATTGGTGGTCAATTAATTGATCGTCAATATGGCGATTGGATGACAATCTGGAATGAACTTACTTTACCTGCAGGAAAGAAAACTGGATATGAAGAAATGATAGCTGAAACAAACGCATATGTTCCTCTTGAATTCTGGTTCTGCCGTAATATTGGTCTAGCATTACCACTTATTGCTTTACAATATCACGAAGTTAAAATCAATATTGAATTTGATGCTGATAATGATTTTACTGATGCTACCTTATGGGCTGATTACATCTTCTTAGATACTGATGAACGTCGTCGTTTTGCTCAATTATCTCACGAATATTTAATTGAACAAGTGCAATTCACTGGTGGTGAAAGTTTAAGTGCTACTGATACTTCTCTTAGTGCCAAACTTTCATTTAATCATCCGGTTAAAGAACTTATATGGCAACGAAAAGCTGGAACAGCTTATAAATCAACTGGTAAAGCAAAACTTATGCTTAACGGAAATGATCGTTTTGCTGAACGCGATGCTATGTATTTTACTCACGTTCAACCTTATCAACATCATACCAATATTCCACCACAAGATCAATGGATCAATGTATATTCATTTGCATTAAAACCTGAAGAGCATCAACCATCAGGAACTCTTAATATGTCTCGTATTGATACTGCACAACTTAAACTATCGTTTACTGCAGAAGCTGCAGGTGAAGTCAAAATATACGCTCACTCCTACAACGTTCTCCGTATCCTCAGCGGTATGGGTGGTCTTGCGTATTCTAACTAAACTTATATCTAAAATTATTTTTATTTATAATATAATCTAAAATTATTTTCTTAGCTTATATTAAAAATGGGTGGAGGTCTTCTTCAACTTGTAGCTTATGGTGCCCAAGATGTCTATCTTACTGGCAACCCTCAGATCACTTTCTTCAAAGTAGTTTATCGTCGTCATACTAACTTCTCTATTGAGTCTATACAACAAACCTTTAACGGAACTCCTGGTGGTGGAAAACGTGTAACTTGCCAAATCTCTCGTAATGGTGATTTAGTTCATAAATTATACGTTGTATTTACACATCCTTCAACTGGTGGTGATTTAGATGATGCCCGTAAATGTATCAGCAAAGTAGAAGTAGAAATTGGTGGTCAATTAATTGACCGTCAATATGGCGATTGGATGGAAATCTGGAATGAACTTACTTTACCTGCAGGAAAGAAAGATGGGTATGTTGAAATGATAAAAGCAGTGTCTAATATGGAAACCAAAGCATATGTTCCTCTTGAATTCTGGTTCTGCCGTAATATTGGTTTAGCATTACCACTTATTGCTTTACAATATCACGAAGTTAAAATCAATATTGAATTTAGTAACGAAGACTTTGGAGATGCCACCTTATGGGCTGATTACATCTTCTTAGATACTGACGAACGTCGTCGTTTTGCTCAATTATCTCACGAATATTTAATTGAACAAGTGCAATTCACTGGAGGTGAAACAATCAATAGCTCTAATCTCTCTGCTAAATTATCTTTCAACCATCCCGTTAAAGAATTAATATGGCAAGGAAAAGATGCAAGTGCAAATATTATAAAATTAGGAAACACTAAGCTTATGCTTAACGGTAATGATCGCTTTGCTGAACGTGATACTAAATATTTTACTCACGTTCAACCATATCAACATCATACCAATATCCCAGATAGTGGTTGTAATATTAATGTATATTCTTTCGCATTAAAACCGGAAGAACATCAACCATCGGGAACTCTTAATATGTCTCGCATTGATACTGCTCAACTTAAGATATCTGATATTACAGTAGGAACGGGTGAAGTCAAAATCTACGCTCACTCCTACAACGTCCTCCGTATCCTCAGCGGTATGGGTGGTCTTGCGTATTCTAACTAAATTATTACTTACTTACTTCTTTTTATTTACCATATTAGGATATCCTAATACGGCATTAACACCTAAAAACATTGAAATAATTGAACTAGTTAAAGCAGATTGAAAATAAAAGTTATTAAAGTTCATAAACTTAGACGTTATCCTATTTAATTTATTAACAATATGTGAAGGATTACCAGTTATAACTGAATAACATATCATAAAACTAGATATAAGTAAAGCATTTTCAATACCATTAATAAATATCTGTTCAATATTAGATTGTTTAGCAATAAGTATATTTTCATTAACATACCATGGTTTATCAGGTATTACAAAACAAATTTCTGGTTTTTTAACAGAACCAGAATTAAACAACATTATTCTAATTTAACTTTATATTCGTTAGTGTTTTTTATATACACTAAATCATCATTTTTTATAGGTGCATCATTTATATATTTACCATCTTCGGTTCTAAGTTTAGTATATTTATCATTGTATAAAGTCCAAGTATCATATTCGTTTTTATATAAAACAAGTGTAGGTTTATTTTCAGTGGATTCTAATTTACCAACAATAAACTTTTTCATCATATCTTTCATTTGAGCAGTTTCATCACCACGATATTTAATCATATAATATACTTGTTTAATATTGTATTTTTTTATTAAAAATAAATAAATAGTAATTCCTACAGCAGCTAAAATAACTATCGCAAAAAGTATGAGAAATATAATACCCCACGACATTTTATTAAATAAATATATTATTTTATATTAAAATGGGAGGTGGATTATTACAATTAGTTGCTTATGGTGCCCAAGATGTTTATCTTACAGGTAATCCGCAAATAACATTCTTTAAAGTAGTTTATCGTCGTCATACTAATTTTTCGTTAGAATCTATACAACAAACCTTTAACGGAAATGCCATTTTAGGTAATCGTGTAACTTGTCAAATATCCCGCAATGGTGATTTAGTTCATAAATTATATTTACAAATAAAAGCAACCATATCAAATCCAATATATCTTCAACCTTTCTATGGTTATAGAATGATAAAACATACAGAACTTGAAATAGGTGGACAACGTATTGATAAACAATATGGTGAATGGATGTATATTTGGAATGAACTTACTATGGATCAAGGTAAAAAAGAAGGATATTATGAAATGGTTGGTGGTAATTCTGCAAATAAATCAGTTAAATTAGAAAACGAAACAATAAATTTATATATTCCTCTTGAATTTTGGTTTTGTCGTAATGTTGGTTTAGCATTACCGTTAATAGCTCTTCAATACCACGAAGTTAAAGTTAATATAGAGTTTAATTCAATGGAAAATATCAGAGCAACAAACACTGATGATCTAATTTATTCAGGTTCTGGAACAACAGTTCTAACTTCACAAGAAGACTTCGAATCATTTAATGCTACATTATGGGCTGATTACATCTTTTTAGATACTGATGAACGTAAAAGATTTGCTCAATTATCTCACGAATATCTTATAGAACAATTACAATTTACAGGAACAGAAAGTATAACAGCAAATACAGTAAAAGCATCACGTTTAAGTTTTAATCACCCTTGTAAAGAACTTGTATGGGTAGTAAGACCTGAATCAGCTCTAGGTTCTAATATCAACTGGAATAACTTTACAAATGCTGAAAACAATAATACAATCAAAGATAACCTAATAACAACAGCTAAACTTCAATTAAATGGAAATGATCGTTTTGCTGAAAGGGATGGAAAGTATTTTTCGTTAGTTCAACCTTATCAACATCACAATAATATACCAGTTAATCAAGGTATTAATGTATATTCATTTGCATTAAAACCTGAAGAACATCAACCATCGGGAACATTAAATATGTCGAGGATAGATACAGCGCAATTACAACTTAAAAGTAGTAAATCAGGTGAATTATTTGTATATGCCGTAAATTACAATGTTTTACGTATATTAAGCGGAATGGGTGGATTAGCGTATTCTAACTAAAAAAACATAAAAATAATATTAAAACTTATATAGCAAAATTGAACTCTTTTTCATCGCCATTACATTCTGTTTCAACAACATTAATTCTATAACATTCTCCATCAAAATCAGAATAAAGGTTATTAGAAAAAGGTGTAGGTGTTTTAACTATTTTTTCTTTGGTATTATTTGTAATAACAATGTAAATAATTCCAATAATAAATGCTAAAATAAAAGGTATAAATTGAAATTCAAAACTTGTATTAATCTTCATTTAATTCTTTTAACTCAAAATAATTTTTATAAGTATAAATATCAAATTCAGGTTTTTTAAAAGGATATAACGTTTCAAATAAATTAACTCTTTCAATATAATCGTTGGTATCAGAAGATTGTCTTAAATATTCTTCATACTTATTTTTATATTCTTCACGTTTAGATGATATATTTTTAATATATTTATCACGAAGATCAACTAACATATTTAATTCCTCTTGTTTATTGGTATTAAACATCATACAATGTTTTTTAAATTCAATAGGTGTAGATGTAAATAGTTTATACATTTTTATTTTCTGTATTTATAATTTTCTCAAAAGAACTTTTAAATTGATTATCAATTGATTCAGCTCCATTCATTTTTCCTTCATATGTGTGCAAAGGAACGTATTTAACAACTGTTTTTTGTTTTTTAACATTACTAATCTTATTTTCATAATAACCTTGGACTATAACTAATATACCAATAAATACTAATAATAAAATAACATTTTTCATATTTTCTTATTATACATAAATATTATTTAATCTACATTAGTCATATCAATAGTTTCAACATTGTTGAAAGGATCTTTATCAATAGCAACTTCTTCTTCTTCATCATCATTAATATCCATACCAAGCATAACAACATTAAGAACTTTTTTAGAAAAATCAACAGGTTTGATAATTTGATATCCGGAATACAATAAAGCACTATTGATAACAAGATCAAGAAGATCTCTTAATGAATTATATTCTTCAGTATCATTAATATTCTTAATTTTCTTAATAATAGGATGTTGAGGATTAATTTCCAATACTCTTTTATTTAACATAGCATTAGAACTATCAGTTTGTCCTAATGTTTGCGATTTAATAATCTTTTCCATATTAGCCGAAAAACCATTTTCAGGTGAAGATACTATGCAAGGTAATTCAGATACTTTATTAGTAATTTTGACCTCGCTAAAGGTGGTATAAAGACGTTTAATATAATCGCAAAGTGATTTATATTCTTCTTTTTGTTTTTTAATAAGTTCTTTATCAGCATCCGTTGTATTGGGTAATTCAATATCACCTTTGGTAATGCAAGTTAAAGTGCATTCTTTGTATTGCATAAGTCGCTGACACATATATTCATCAACTGGATCAGTCATAAACAGAACATCTAAACCATTTTTCTTAAACCTATCTAGGAATGGAGATGTTTTAAGTATATCCATATTATCACCAGCAATGTAATAAATATGCTTTTGATTTTCATTCATAGATGTAATATAATCGTCAAATGTTATCATCTTATCAGGTGAATTAGCAGAATAAAACATTAAAAGATCAGAAACTCTTTCACGATCACCGCTTTCTTCATAAACACCAAGTTTAATATTCTTTTGGTAAGTCTTATAGATTTTAAGATAATTATCCATATCATTCATAGCAGATTTTAGCATATCAATGCTTTTCTTAACAACTGCTTTTTTAATAACTTTAATAACCTTATTCTCCTGCAATATTTCACGTGATACATTGAGAGGTAAATCATCAGTATCAACAACACCTGAAATAAAATGAAGCCATTCAGGACATAAAACCGCACTATTATCACTCACAAATACTTTACGAACATATAATTTAATATTATTTTGTTTTACACCTCTTTCGAATACATTATTTCTAATTTTTTTAGGTAAATATAAAATACCTTTATATTCTATTTGTCCTTCACCACTAATATGTTTATAAGTATAAGGTTTTTCATTATCATTTGTTAAAGACTTATAAAAACCATAATAATCTTCTTCTTTTAACTCATTGCTTGATCTAGTCCAAATAGGTTTATGTTCATTTATTAATTGAAATTCTTTAACAGTTTCAATAATTTTTTTCATCTTCTTAGGTTTTTCTTCAACATCTTCAATAGTAACATTATCAATATTAGATGAATCAACATTAGAAGTTCCATCTGTAACAATTACATCTTCTTCTAATGATGCTTCTTCGTCTTCAACTTCTTTAGTTTCCTCACGTTTAATAAATACTTTTATAGGATAATTAATATATTGCGAATGTTCTTTTACAATAGATTTTAATTTATTAACATCAGTATATTTGTCTAAAGCCTCGTCAGTTAATGCGCATTTAATAATAGTTCCTTGTGTAAGATTATAATCAGGATGAATATGATCTTTAAGGTTATCTTCAACAAGTTCTTCAATAACATATTGTCCTCCAGCATCTGAAGTCCATTTAAAATATCCAGAATCAGTTTTTTTAGTAATAATAGAAACTTCTTTAGCTACCAAAAAAGCAGAATAAAAACCAACACCAAATTGACCAATTAAATTGCTATCTTTAACTTTTTCCATAAATGCTTTAGTTCCTGAATTAGCAATCGTTCCTATATTTTTAATAAGTTCTTCTTTATTCATACCAATACCTGTATCAATAATATTAAGTATTTTATTTTCTTTATCTGGTAAGAGTGTAATGCAATTATCTACTTTATTGTCAGGTTTGTTAGTAATACAAAAATGATTATATTTGTCAATACTATCACTAGCATTTGAAATAAGTTCTCTTAAGAATATATCTTTATTGGAATAAAAATTATTAATAATAAGTTTAAGTAGAGCTGAAATATCAGTATCAAATGAAAAGGTTTCAGTCATCTTTCTTAGTTGTATTTAAATGTTTTAATTAAGTTTTTATATAGTTTAATTAAAATGAAAACAATAATTAATTCAAATTCATCACAATCAACAAATGTTGCATCAGTAACTAATATTTCAGGAACATACTAATGTAAAATTTAATATATCATCTAAATAAATGGATATTAATCTTCACGATACAGATTTAACTGAATTTTATAAAGTAAATTGGATATCACCTTTTAATGAAAAATATACAAGATATGTAGAACCAGGTATTACTGCAATAAATAAATTGTATAAAAAAATAATTTATAAACAACAACCATATGTAGTATCTCATAAAACATATGAAAAATTAACATATTTACAAGAATATAGACAATTAAACAATATAGAATTTAATCTTACAAATACTGCTGAATATATTTCTAAACCTAAATTACAAAATATAAAATCAAAAGAACTTAATCGTATGCAATTAGCTACAATATATTTGTATCAATCTGACTTTTATTATAAATATTGGAGTGAACAAACAAGACAAATAGCATTACATAAAAAATCAGATATACAATCAACGTATATATATTTAAAATATTTAGAGAAATATAAATATTTTATAGAAATAATATCTGTTGATAATCATAAAATAATTATTGCATTTAATGAAAATTCTTATAAAATAATTATATTTAAAGGTAATATAAAAATTTGTGATTCTATATATTCAATTGAATGGAATACTAAATTTAATATCGCAAAAGACGATATACGTAAATATATAGAAAAGGTGGTAGAGAATCAAAAATATTATTTAGAACAATTTTATTATTATGCTGCTGATTTTAGTTATCCAAAATTAAATAAATATAAAAATTTTAAAAGAGTTAGTGGACAACCAGAACAAAATATATGTAATATACCATCTAAATTTGCAGATTCTTTTAAATATTATTATAATGATAGATCTAAATATATAATTGCTAAAAATGATCTAGCTAAATATATACATAAGAAAACTAAAAAACAACCATCTATAGAATATTATAAATTTAATACAGATGAATCTAATCCAAATGAAATATTTGAGCCCGAACCATCAGTAGTATATTACAGAGGAATGAACTTACCTACAGGAACAACTGAAATATTGCATGAAAGACCTTTCATATCAATCACAAGAAATAAAATGATAGCAATGGGGTTTATGGAAATGGATAGACAACTACAAGATGGAATATCACATATATTATATGAAATAACTTTAGAAAAAGGCGTTCCGTTTATAGATTTTAAGATTTTAGGTCAGGATACATTATATTTTGAAGAAGAATTATTATTATTAACAGAGCCTTGTGTATTTGAATATGAACCCAAAGTTTCACAAAACACAGAAAATGGCCGTAAGTATTATATTTGTACAGTATCTATATCTGCAAAAGAAATTGTACAATATAAATTTAAAAATATACCAGATATACAACGATTTAAAGAATTAAAACTTGATATTTCAAGTTTATCAGATGAGGTTAAAGAACTAACAGCTCTTGATAATAAAAGTTCTTCATTTAATATTTCTTCTTCAACATCAGGTATAAATTCAACATACAAATCACGAAATGATGTTGTCATACAACCTACTAACCCAAATTCAAATATTAGATATAAAAAAACCAATGTAATACTAGGACACACTACAGATACTACAAAACAATATGTAATATATAAAAGAACGGATGTAAAAGATGAATCCGTATATATATGTATTGACAATACATATTATGAAGTTAGTGGTAAAATTACAGATGAAACCAAAAAAATTATCAATAAAAAAATAACTTATAAAATTATAACAGATAAATCTTATAAAAATAAAAATTACTTTCTTTATCTTAATAAATATTCTCCTGCTTGTAAAAAACTTAAATTAATTAAATTTACAATTATTTTTAATAATGCACCTAGTAGCCCTCAAAGTAACCTTCAAAGCAGCCCCTCTAGGTAGTAGGTCCCTAACTTAATTACATTTTTCTAAAAACTTTTTACGATTTAAATAATTACGGGTATCTTCACCACCTCTAACCCATTGTGGAACAATATGTTCTGGATTTTGTATTTCCGCAACACAATCTAACATAGGTGTAGGGTGATAGGTTTGTTTTTCCATTATTTTTTCATTACATTTATCATTAATATGCGAACTATTAGAACCAGATAAAATATCTAATTCTGTATTAGGATCACCTACACCTGGACGTAAATTGGGACAAGCTTGAAACATTCTATGAAATAATTGTATATTACATCTATCTCGTGTTTGTTTAGATTTATCATTTCTTAATTGACTTTCGTGGTCAATTAAGCAACTATCAGGATGATTGGCAACATTAGGATGAGGAGCAGGTCTTAAATTAACGTGATCAACATAATAGGTAGGCATTCTTACATTAGGATCTTTACATTCTACAAAATTAGTATTATAATGCATATATTCATCTATATTTTGATTTTTAATATCTTTGGATTCCATCCAACAGGTATCATTATAAATATCGCAATTTTTATTATACATTTATTCTAATTATATATTTATTTTTTTGTAGTATCTTTGGCTCTTAGTTTATCTATTGCTTTTTGTATTTTACCATACTTACGTGTATCTTTTATACCCATTAAACCTAATGCCATTGTAGTATTAGTAGGTTTTACGTGTGTTCCACTAATAACAAGATCTGCAGTTCCTCTTACGTTTGTTAATCCAAGTAGCATTTTCGCATCTTGAAGGCCCAAAGTACTATCATATTCTTTATATAAAAATAGCAATTGATCATAATCAATTATTCTATAAAATGGTTTTTTATTTTGTAAGTATTTTATAATTTTTTTTTTATTATCAGAATCATCTATTGAAATATGTATGTTACTTCCATAATGTTCAAGAACCTTTTTTTTTGAATCAATTAAAATATGTAAAGTAATCCAAACTAAAATTTTATATATATGTATATAATCACCATTAAAATCATTTGATTCTTCTAAAAGACTTGCTAATCTTTTAAGTTTTATTACAGGTTTGTTATCAATATCAAATAATTCTTTTAAGTTTTCTCGTATAGTTGGTTCATTGTATCCTTGAATAGCACTTTTACCAGCTCCAGGTGAATTAACACGTCTTTCACTTGAACGAATACCATTTTTTTTGTTTCGTAAACTTGATGCTGATAATTCTTTTACACTACTAGCGTCTAAATTAATTTCATATTTTTGCTCGAGAACTTGAGCAATAGCCATTGTAGCATCATATATTCTTCTAACTTCCTTATTGTGAATATCCATTCTTCTAACTTCTTCATTTTCAATATCCATTTTATTATTAACAAATATATTATGAAGTTTGACCAACAAATCTTAAATCATCTCTATCTAAATTGATATTTTTAATACATCTAGAACTATTACCTTGTTTGCAGGATTTTTTATTATCATTAGAATTATATAACCATTGCATAAGGCTGTCTCGATCATTAGGTATAGTTTTACCAGCAATAGTGTGAAATTGTCTTACAGATAATCCTCTTTCATAAAAATCATTAACATCACGAAAGGTATTAGTATAAAAGTTTTGATTTAAAATCGCATTATCAACTTCGCAAGGTTTAGCATATGTTGTATCCAATACACTAGGATTCATAAAGGGATTATTGACCGAAGGCATAACGCAATTGGATTTAAAGTTTTCAACATTATAAACATATTTATGTTGATAAATTACGAAGGTAATAATAGCAACAATAATAGCTAAAGATAAATAAGATAAATCAAAATCGTTAAGTAAAACTAAAATAATACTTAATATTAAACCACCTAAAAATATAAAATTTAATTTATCAATAAATGTAAGTTTATCCGGTATTTCTTGAAATAATACAGTTGGATCATTTAGCCAAAAGATACTCATTCTTTATTTTTACTATCTAATTTCTTTTTTAATTTAGATTTTTTGTCCATTTTACGTTGCATTGAACGAGATGAAGGCATATTAGCACCACCCATCATTCCGGACATCATTTTCATAATGTTTCCAATATCAGGACCATTACCTCCTCCACCACCATTCATACCAGGTAATTTACCAGCCATATTAAGAGCATCTTTTAATAGAGCATCTTGTTTAAGTTCTCCACTTTTTAATTTAGTTGCCATTTTTTGACTAACATCTGAAATTAAATTACCAATGCCATTATCAGGATCAGATAATGCTCCTAGTATATCACCTTCTGTATTTATAGATTTTTTAACCTTTTCAATATCTACATCTTCCATAATTTCTTTTGCTAATTTACCAATACTGGTATCTTCTATATCTTCCATAGTAAATCCTGTTTTATTTTCAATAGCAAGTTCTCCAATACGATTAACTATTCTGCGATATTTTTCAGGAATAAGATCCTCTTCAATAGTGCTAGTGCCTTTAAGTTTTTCCATAATATTTTTAATATTATCTTCAGTTAAATCAGTATTTTTAAACAAATGAAATATTAATAAGAATTGATGTAATACTGTAGTTTTCTTAAAAACTACTTTAATATTTTTAATAGGAATATTGTTAAGAATGTTAAGACTTTCGTTTTCTTCAAACCATTTATCAAGTTCTTCTTTACTACAATCAACTAAAGGATTACAAATAAAATCAGTAAAAACAGTTGAATAGGCTTCAAGATAATCTTTAGATTTATTATCAAAAGTGCTATAAAATGCGTGTATTTTGTTTAATATATCTCTAGCTACTGCTTTTTTTTCTTTTAATGGTTTAGCATTTTTTTTAACAGTTTTAATAAATGTTAGGAAATATTGATTAAATACATAAGTCGTCATTTTAGTTAGTATATTTATTGAATATCTTTATATCTAAACTTTTTTTAATGAAGTGCGGATTCACGCATTTTTTGTATTTCAGCTAAACTAGGTAATTGTTTATGAGATTTTTCAGTATCAGTATTACCGATTGGTTTAACATCAGGTTGTATTACATTTGTTGGTGTATCCAAGTTTTCCCAAATAGTGACTGGTCCAGTTAGATAATTATCATTTTCATCAATATTTTCATAACTTTGTGAAATGTATGAATCAAGACCAAAAGGTTCAGATAAATCTACAGTAGATTGCGTGTTTGTATTATTACTAGGTTTTAACAAAACACCTTTTCCAGGTAATAGTAAATGATCAAATACTTCTTTACCAAATATAATTTTATTAAAATCAGGTAATAACATTGCAGGAACGTGTGTGATTCTTGCATCAAATATAATTTGATTTGATTTTAAATAATCAACTGATACAAGTTTAACCTGCTTTTGTTTATCTAATGTTTTTAATGTTTCTATTAACATTGTGCAATGACTACATTGATCGCTATAAAATAATAACATTTTTTAGTAATATTAATAGGAATACAGTTTTATATAAAAATGATTTATTTATATTATTAAAATAAATGTTAAGTTATAATGAAAAATTAAATAGAATATCTATTGAAACCAAGGATGTTGATTTATCAATATTAAATGGTATTAGACGTATATTATTAATGGATATTCCAATACTAGGATTTATAGGAAATGGTATTGATAGCACTGTAAATATTATAGAAAATACTACAGTTTTAAATAATGAAATTATAGCAAATCGTATAGCATTAATACCATTGGAAGTAAGTGAAGAATATAACGATAAATATATTTCAGGTGAAAATAAATTAGAAATTGAATTAAATGTTAGTTGCACTGAAAACATAAAATTAATTACCACTCAAGATCTTACTGTTATTATAGACAAACAAGAAGTTAAAAACTTCTTTAAAAAACCATATATTACAATTACAAAACTACGTAAAAACGAATCTTTACACTTAAAAGCGGAAGCAGTTAAAGAAACTGGAAGAAAAAATGCTTCTTTTAATATAGTATCAGGAGCAACAGTATATAATAAACCTAAAGAACCTTTTACGAGTACCAAAAGTATTATAGAACAAGAACGTGATTGTATAGAAGGTGAATATGTATTAGAATTTGAAATTATTAATAATACTATATCACATAAATATATGTTATCAAAAGCAATTGATATTTTAATTAATAAACTAACTGTATTAAGTGATAAATCTACAATTGAAAAGTTTGAAAATAATGAAGAAACTTATGATTTCAATATTCCAGATGAAAATGATACAATTGGAAATATAATACAATCTTATATATTTGATAACTATGTTATATCTAAGAATAAAACTGTTGATAATTGTATTTGCACTTATATAGGTTATATAGTAAAACATCCATTAGACAAAGTTTTAACAATAAGAATTACCCTAAAGGATGCTAAAAGCACAGAAGAATATGTAAAGTTTCTAAAAATAGTATGTAATGAAATAATTGAAAATAAGCTACATCCAATTAAAGAAACTTTTATAAGACAATAGAGTAAAATATGGAAGATGAATTACCAGAAATTACAATTAAATATATACCAAACTTGGAAAAAGCTATAAATATATTTTCAAAAGATGCTTTATACTATTATTTTAACGAATTTTTTGACAATGAAGCTAAATCAAAAGACATTGTAGATGATTATGTAGATGATTATTTAGCAAATAAACCAAAAGGATTAGAAAATATATATACATTGATAGATGACATTGAATATGAAGAAAGATTATTTGAAAATTATACGAAAATGTATAAAAATAATTTTCAAAATAAAGAAAATTTATTAAAATCTTTATTTAATAATCCATTTAATTTTGAATCAAGTTATATTGATAATTTTATTAATGTAATTCATATGGATAAGCTATTTAAAATAGGAATTACAATACCAGATGATCTTAAAACAACTGAAATTTTACAATTATATAGAACATCTTTAAACGAAAGTTTATATTCTAAATTACATCAAATACCTCAAGAAATATATAGTGATTTACCTGTTAATTTTAAAGATAATGATTTTGATTACATTAATGATATGATGAAACGTTATGGTAAAAACATTGAAAATATGACAGACGAAGAATATGATAAAATACCAAAACTTGCTGATAAAAAAGAAAAAACAATAAAACCTACAGTATTAAATGCAGAAAATATAGTATTTTGGGATGATAATATAAATAAATATATAATTGATAATCCAGAAAATTACACAGAAGATGAGATAAGTAAAATTTTAAATGATTTATCTGATAAACATCTTAATTTATCAAATTCAACAGATATATTTAACAATCTAACAGATTTGTATAAAAACATAGCAGATAATAGTATAGATATTGAAGTTGTATATGAGAATGCGAATAATCATTTAAAAAAAATAGAACTTGAAAGATTAATAACAATTTTTACAACATTGAAAAACAATAAAGATACAGAAATAATAGAAGCACAAACCATATGTAATACGATAGATAAAGTATTTAAAAACGAATATAAATTTCCAAAAGAACTTATAGAAATAATTGATAATGAAGATGAAGATAATATTAATGATAATTATATTGAATTGGGTAATGTATTAAAACCAAATATTGAAACAAAACAAATAGATCAAGATAATAAAAACGTATTTTTAAAAAGATTAATTAAAGAATTGGGTGAAGGTTTAAAAATAAATTTAGATCTTATGATAGAATATATGCAACTTTTTAATGATACTGAAAAAATGGAAAGTGCTTTATTTTATTTATATATAACGATACAAAGTAATTTTTATAATAATATTTATGATGATATAACATTATGCGAACAATGTATTGATATATTTTATGAATTTACAGAACCAATTGCAATAATTGATGATAAAGTAGTTTTTCCAAAATCTAAATCAATATATGCTTATATAATATGTTGTTTTAAAAATATAACAGATAATGAATATTTAACAACAGAGAAAGATATAGAAAAGAAATTATCAAAATTAATTAAAAACCATCCAAGATGTCGTGATCAATTGAATGAATTACAACAATTATATAATAATATAGAAGATACACTAGAAAAAACAGATACTAAATTTTATACAAACTTAGTCAGGCAACTAAAAAACTCGAATGAATCAAATAATGATGTAAAATATATAAACTTTGTTAATGCTTTAAAATATATTGTTCCAAAAAAACTTAAAAAAGTTAATCCTTTTATAGCTGGTTGTTGTGCTCAATTATTAAATCAAGACTATGAAGCTTATAAAGATATAACTTCAAACGACGATAAATGGTTTAAGCATATTAAAATATCGCTTGAAAATAATACAATTAATTACGAGAATACGTGGAATGCTAAAAATTATTTACCTGAAGAAATAAATCAACAATCAATAGAAAACTTTGATTATGAAGAAGAAGAAGATAACATAGACAATTATAATATAGAAATAGATGATCCTGAAATAAACGAATATTTAAAAGAACAAAATAAGTTAAATAAATATGTAGAAAATTGTGTTAATTCTTTTATGGCAAATGTATCAACAAAAACCGAAATATTTTCTTTAAAAAACTATATCCTAGAAAAATGTAAAATTGTGCAGAATTTAAAACATTTATTATTAGCAGGATGTCTAAAAGATTCAACATATTATTACGAACAAATTGCAACATTGGAAAATAGTTGTTGTAATGATTATAATTTTAAAATAAAAAGAAGTAATATGTATGTTTATTTAGCAGCAAAATACTTAACAAATTTTAATTCATTTGAAAACAATGAAATATATGAAAAAATTAAAACATTAAGTTCAAAAGTTATTTTATCACGAGAGGAATATAATAAATCTATAAGTAATTATCGTGAAAAATTAAAAGTTGAAGCAATAAATATATTGGAAGGTTTAGATACTGAAAATAAAGAAGTAGCTATTATGTTAAAAAAAACAGGTATTATAAGCACATATGATGATTATGATACTAATAATGTTGATACAAACCAAGATCCTACTGTAAATTATCAAGGTGATGACAATAATGATCAAGCTTTATACTAGTTTCTCAATAGGTTCAAATGAAACATAATCATCATTAGTTTCTTTAGGAACAATAGGATGCAGACCTATTTTATCTTCACCAACAATACCTTTAATACTAATATCTATAACTCTTTCTCTTGTATGATTTACATAAACTAGGAAATTAATATGTTTTCCATTTAATTTATAATTACGATATAATATCATATCAATATCAAGTAAATACTCTTGTTTTTCTTCATCTTTTTTATATTTAATTAAAAGATCGTGTACTATTTGTATATCAGGTGTATTTTCTGCAATTTTATTACTAATAAATTGATAAGCTTTATTGTAAATAGCTGTGATAGTAGAATTAGTTTCAGTTTCCCATTCTGTATTTCTTAAAATAATATATTTTTCAGGTGAAGAAGGGTGAAACATATCAACTAATAGTTCTAAATATTTTTCATTGGAAAACTCATAATAATAAGAATTTTCAGGTGTATTAATATCAATGTTAATACTATCAATAGGATGGCGATCTTTTAAAGCATCTGTTTTATTAGAAGTATTTATTTTACTATTGTGAGGTAAAACTGCAAAATATTCAAAGCAATTTTTCATAGTCATAAAATAAATAGTAATAAGCACTAAAATTATAACAATTTTTATTATAGTTTCCATAATTTTATTTTAATGTAATGTAATTTATTTAAGCAAATATATAATCACTATCATCATTACATTCTTCTACGTTATGACAGAAAGGTTTATTTACAATACCTGAATCATCATATTTTGTATAACTTAATCTTTTGACACCTATAGGTAATTCGCAATATTGATCTACACATTTTCCTCTATCAGTTTGATAATGTTTATTTTTACCATAAAAAGGACAATCATCATCTTTATGACAGGGTTTATCCCAAATTGTTTCTGTTTCTTTAAGATTACCAAAAGGATCATATTTCATATTACATAATTGCTTATTCATATTTGTTTTATCACCATAACAATGGTAGTTAGGATCCTCTACTTCAGGATCACGTTTTAATCTAGTAATAAAGTTTTCAGTGGTATTTATGTATGGTGTGATGGTATTTTCAACTGTTATTTTTTTATTAAAGTTCCAAAAACTTTTAATATTAATTTCTTCTTCTTTAATATTTTTCATAAATATTTTCATTCTATCAATATCAATACTATCAAAAGAATAAATAAATAAATCAAAATCAGATATTACTTTAAATACATCACTATCTTTAGATATTGATATAATACCAAAATCAACACTATCAAATAAAGGAACTTTAGGATTTAATTTAATAAGTTTAAATGGTTTTATACGATAAGATTTACTAATAGCACTAATAAACTCCTTATCAGTATCTGATATATATCCTATTTTTCTTTCGTGAATATTATGTGTGCAATATAAATTAGGTGATTTAGAGATATAAAAGAAATATTTCTTATTGTTTAGATGTTCAACAAGTTTAGATTTATAATAAAATAGCAAAAAGAATAAAATAATAATAAACAAGATAATAAATAACTTTATCATTTGTTTATAATAAATAAAATGCTTAGAATTTTGATTACCTTATTAATTTATATAGTTATTTTAAGTATATTATATTTGTTTGAACCTACTTTAATGTTTGAAGAAACTGGAAAATTAAAAACAATAGGATATACGGATGAAAATAGATCTTTATTTTCAGTTTATTTATTAACACCTATATTAATATTATTTATATATATAATTACATTAGTTATATGGCGAAATTAACTTTTATTACAATAGATTTTGATGAAACAACATTAGAAGAATATGAAATATTATATGTAGAAAAGTTTAGTGAATTAAATCAAAAAATAATAATGGCAACACGAGTATCAGTTCTTGAATGTATTAGCAATTTAACTAAAAAAAAACTAATAATGATAAACGATAATGTAATAAATGAAAAAGGTTTTTGGTCTTATTTGGAGGATATTAAAGAAAATATAATTATATATATTAAAGTTAATTGTATTGAAGATATACCAACTAATTTACTTAAAAATTCTACAATATTAGTTGAAGAACCTATAATAAAATTAAAACGTAAAATAAATCGTAAAGTTATACATAAATATCGTGAATTTATGTTAGATTTAAGTTATATAGAAGCCTTTGTTAAAATGGATGATATAATATTAGAAAAGTTGAAAAGAAAATATCTATTATGATATAATAAAGGTATATAGCTATGGCGGATAAAGAAGAACCTGAAGACAAACGTCAAAAAGAAGAAGAAGAAGAATCACAAGCTGATAAAGCAGTAAATATAGCATCTGGAATGACAAATAATGCAGTAGAAGGTGTAAAAAATATAGCATCTAATACAGCATCCAAAGTTACTGAAGAAGCAAGTGCTGCTATTGAAAAAGCAACAGAAATGTTAAGTAATCCAAGTGTATTATATGGTCTTATAGCTGTAATTGTAATTGCTATAATATGTGTTGCTGTTGTATATTATTTTATTGCTAATGCGGTGTTTAATAAAAAATCAATTATAATTGAGAAAACTAAGTTTCCTATCAAAGGTAATACAAAAAGTGTTATTATGATTGAAAACTTCCCTTCAAGTGGTAATGGTCTTAGAAGAACTTATACCTTTTGGGTATATGTAAATGATGTTAATAATGCGGGTGGTAAACCTAAACATATCTTTTCAATTGGTAATGATAGTTCTGGAAATAGCATAAGTAACAAATCTCCTGTAGTTGTTCTTACAGATTCTAAATTACATATATGTTTCCCGACTACAGATCAAGATGTAACTAATGCTCCTACAACTGTTGATGAAATTGGCGGTAATAAAAAAGACAATACAGTATCATTTGACTATTTACCTATGCAACGATGGGTGCATATTGCGGTAGTAATATCAGATGATTATCAAGGTTCAACTGTTAGTTTATATATGGATGCGCAATTAGCTTCATCTACTACTGATGGAAATGATGGTAAAATATTAAAAGGTTTTAAATTAGATACAACCGGTAGTTTAATAGTGGGTGGTGATAATAGTGCTACTTATGGTTTTAATGGATTATTAAGTAAAGTAGGTATTCATAACTATGATCTAAATAGTCGTGATATATATAATATTTATAGCGAAGGTCCTATTGACGGTCTTCTTGCTTCTCTAGGATATGGAGTAAGGGCACCAATATACAAGTTAGCGGACTAATATATTTTTTATCTATTTCTTAAATTAAAATGATATATGTATTAATTCAAATAATAATTGCAATTATTTTAATTGTTTTAATGGGTGTATTAGCTTATGGTATATATAATAAAAATGCAAGAGAAATATTACTTGATATAATGACCCCAACAACAATTAGAAAGAAAACTAAAATACTTGATGGTGTATATGAATATAAAGTTGGAAACAAGGTAACATTCAACACACGGGATAAAAGCAAAGGAACTTATATTGATTTAAGTCCTTCAATAAATCAAAAAGGTGGTTCAGTTTATACTTATAACTTTTGGTTATATTTCCCAGAGAGTGTTTCTAATGTTAATGGTAAAACATTAGTATTATTTAATAAAGGAAGTGATCAGTTAGTTAAATATAGTAGCACTTATAGATGTAATACAAATGAAGAAAAAGGTTGGTTTTTAGTAAAAAATCCATTAGTTCGTTTGGATACTAATGCTAGCAATAAAATAGATGCAATAATAGTAGAGTTTAATAGTATTGAACATCCAGATGTATTTCACGCAGGTGCAAATACAGGAGACAAAATTTGCACTGGAAATATGGTAGATAAAGATAATAATTTAATTGGTATTAAAGAACTATCAAAAAGAAACGATTTAGAAAAACAATGGAATATGATAACTATAATAGTAAGTGAAACATCACCAGATGATGATGTTTTTGTAAGTTCAAATCAAGCAGTTGTAAAACTATATTTAAATGGTTATGCATATTTAGATAAAGATGGAGAATTAGCAGAAAGATCAACAGCAATGAAAGTTAATAATAGCGACTTACATATTGGAACTGAATACACAAATAACAATAATAATGCTTTACCTACAAATGGTACTCCTGATAGTACTGATGTAGGAATATCAGATCTAACGTATTTCAATTATGCTTTAGAAGATAAAGAAATTGTTAGTTTATTTAAGGAAGGTTGTAAAAAATCAACAGCTTTAATACCAACAACATCAACATTTGATGATGGTCCAGAAAAAACTGAAGCTTCTTTAGAGATAAAATCTCATAATCATCCAAGTTCTCTTTAAAAATATATTCTTTCTTATTTTTTTATAATAATTATTTTAGTTTAAAGGTGTAAAAGATATAACAAATAAATAATGCCAGTGGCACCATTAATACAATTAGTATCAATAGGACAAGTAGATCAATATTTGTCATTAACACCTCAATTAAGCTATTTTAAATATGAATATAAACGTCATACACGTTTTGCTTTAGATAATTTAAAATTAAGCTTTGATAGCACTACTGTTCCTACATTGGGTAAAGAGAATAAATGTATAAAAAAGATAGAACGACACGGTGATCTATTAAGTAATCTAACATTAGTTGTAAGAATACCAGAAATAAATATACCGGAAAATAAAGATTATAGATTTAGATGGGTAGATAATTATGCAACTTTACTAATAAAAAAAGCAGAATTATTTGTAGGAAGTCAAGGAGTAGCTATAAATACATTGTATGGTGAATGGATGGTAATATGGAATGAACTTACTATGTCACCTGAAAAAAAACATAAATATGATATTATAACTGAAAATGTAGCAAGCTCTTTAAATCCCCGAACATCAAGTAAACAAATAAAGGTAACTAAAAATAATCAAATTAATTATGAATATTATCCTGAAAATCCTGCCATAAAATCAAAACGCATAGGTATCCCTCTACCTTTTTATTTTTCTAAAAATCCAGCATTAGCAGTACCTCTATGCGCTCTTCAAACAAGTGAAGTAATATTAAGTATAGAATTTGAAGACGTAGAAAAACTATATCAGGTTTATGATAAAAACTACAATAATGGAAACAATAAACCAAAAGGAGCATACGTAAGTCCAAATAAACATCCAGATCCAATAACAATAAATACGTTTGTTGCACCAGAACAATTAGACTTAGATGCCTATATAGAAGCCCAATATGTATATTTAAATGAAACTGAAAGAAAACTAATAACGGTAAATCGTCGTAATAATGTATTTTTAGTAGAAAATGTTCAAAAACGTGAAAAACAAACAACAAGTATAAAAACCACAATAGATTTGGATCTAAATACACCTATAAAAGAGATGATTTGGGTATTAAAGGATACAAATAATAAAACTAATTTTAATTTACAAACAACATATACATATGATAATAAAGAAATATTAAAAAATGCTAAAATATTATGGAATCGTTCAAATGAACGTGTAGAAGAGAAAGATGCGGTATTTTTTAATAAAATCCAACCATATATACATCATAGTAATATTCCAAAAGAGGGTATATATTGTTATTCGTTTGGTTTAAATCCCGAAAAATGGCAACCAACTGGTTATTATAATCCAGGTGGTAAATTTCCAATAAATACATCACTAGTATTAGAAACAAATGAAGAGGTAAAGAATCGTGAGTTTGATATAAATGTGTATATATTACAATATAATATATTTGAAATAATAGGCGGAATGGGTGGTTTTAAGTTCAGTTAATTATATATTATAAAAGATAAATGGAAGTATTTACTTTAATAATTTTTATTGTGATCATATATTTATTATATATTTTAATAAATACAATATCATCATTACGAAGCGAAGTATATGAAATGAAAAATAAATGTATTAAAAACGTATATAATAATGATAAAGATAAATTGCAAAATACGGAAGCAATGGATATAAAAAAAGATATAGCAGATAAGTATAATTTTTTTACTAATCTATTTAAAAAAATGATATAAGCACTTATTTTTATTATAGCATAACATAATGCCTAGAAAAAAAACACCAAAAGAAGAACCAGTAAAAAAGAATATTGATGAAATTTTAGGTAATACTGAATTAACTGAAAATACTATTATAAGGCTACCATTAACTGACAGTTATTTACGTGATGATAGTAATAAAATAGATGAGCCAGCTGGTTATGATAATGGTAATTTAGAAACATTTTCAGAAATTACACCACAAGAAACATTTAAAAAATCTTTATGTTTGTGGTGTAGACACGATGTAAATGATTTTGTATGTGGTATGCCTATACAATATGATTCATTAACAAATCATTATACATTGTATGGTAATTTTTGCTCTTTTGAATGTGCATCAGCATATAATTTTTCAAAGAATACACGTAGTGATCGTGTATGGGATATAAACAATATGATAAATATGATGGCAAAATCATATGGTTATGAAACGCCAATAAATCCAGCTCCAAGCTATGAATTGTTGGATATATTTATGGGAACTATGGATATAAAAGAATTTAGATGTGTTCATAAAAAAACAGATCAGTTTTATGCTGTTAATATACCACCTCATTCATATGTTCCATCTGTAGCAGAAATATTAAATACATCATATATTAATAATAAAAAGAATACAAAGAATATCATAGAAAAAATGATATAAACCAAAAAATATTTATAAAGTAATGAAATTACATATAACAAAATATCGTATATCAACAATCACTAGTAATGCAAAATTGTTGATAAAAGATAATGAGGAACGTTTAGATATTAATATAATTGAACTATTTAACAATATTACTATCAATAGTGATGATAAAGCAGAAACTTTTGTCTATACATCTAGATTTGAAAGTAAAGATAGCACAACAAAAATAGTAAGAGGCAATTATATTAAAAAGAAAAGAACTATACAACATAAAAGAACATTTGATAATCAAATATCTTTTGTATATAAGTTGGCTGATAACTATTATGTAAATGTTAAAGTATTTCAAAATGGTAGCTTACATATAACAGGTAGTAGAACAATTGAAGATATTAAAATACCATTAGAAAAACTTGTAAAAGAAATTAAAGACAACAATATTAAAATATTAGAAAATATTGATAATTTAGAATATGGAAATATTCAAATATTGATGATTAATACAGATTTCAAAATATTTAAAGATGTTGAACATACATCAAATTTTGCAATAAAACGAAGAACTTTACATACAATATTGATTAATAATTATAATATGATAGCAAGATTTGATCCAGCAACATATCCTGGAGTTAAAATTGAATATTGGTGGAATAATGCAAATAATATAAGAGATGCTTCAACACACTATGATATAAGAAATGTAAAATCAAAATCTAATGTTAAAGACGGCATAAAGAAAATAACAATAGCAGTATTTGAAAGTGGAAGTATATTAATAACAGGAGCAATCACTATAGATCAAGTTGATGAAACATATAGGTTTATATGTGATATAATTGAGAAAAATAAAGAACAGATATACTTTAACATCTAGATTCTTCTTCAGTGTTATTACCTAATCTAGTATAAGCGGGATTATGTGTTTTAGCATAAAACTGTTTCATATATTCAGAAGATGTTGGAGTAATATGGGGTGGTGCCCAATCTTCCGCAATATTAGCAGCGTATAAACCTAGTCCAGGATCAGGTGATTTTAACTTAATATTATTTAAAGCGTTCTTATTACAATCTAAGAAACTGAATTGAAGTGCAGACATTTTTATTATTCTAATATAAAATAAAATGTCTTCTTCTGTAGATGGTTTAAGCAACGAAGATATAATAAGAACAGTTAAAGAAATAAGATCAAGAAAAGATAAAATAAAACAAGATGAATACGTATATTTTAGAACCCGTTATGAACATTTATATAAAATGATTACTGATAAAGATATGGATTTTGATGAAGACGCTTTTTATACAATGTTAAATCAAAGGAGTAAAGTATTGTCAGGGGAACAGGATATAAAAACAAGTTCAGAAGAAATAAGCACTAAGTTTTTTAATAAATATCATCCGGATCTTAAATGATCTTAAATAATCTCATATAAAGCTATAATGATTTTATGAAGACAATGATGAGTCTTAATAGTATTATAAATAAAACCAAAGAAATTAAACAACCAGATATATCTTGGAATAATACATTATTACAAGTGTTACGTGAGAATCATTATTGGCCAGCAATTCAAACAAAAAGATTTTATTCAAATAATAATTTAATATTATTACATAATACTTATAAAAGAAAAGATGTTGAATCATATATTGATTTATATAATGAATGTCGTAGTGTAATCTTAGATTTTTCTTCACCAAATGTAATACTTTTTAAAGCATCTAGCACTCCTGAAACTTTAAAATATGAAGATGTTATTAGTAAATATGATGATCACCAAGAATGTAGTATAGCATATGATTCAACGTTGGTTTATGCATATTATTGTAATACTTGGATATTTAGCACTAATACTTGCACCAATATAGATTATTCGAAATTTAACCATCCTACAAAAAAATATGGTGAAATGTTTAATGAAGCATTACCTGTTAGTAGAGAAGAATTAATGCAAAACTTAGATAAAAACATTGTATATACATTTGGTATTATTCATTATGAAAATAAAAAATATGTAGATTATACAAATGAATTTGGTGATAATTATAAAAAAATAATATTATTAGATACAAAAGAAAAATATACGGGAAAAAATGTGGATATAACATTAGATTTTGGAATATTAAAGCCTAAAAAAATAACTTTAAAAGAAGGTTATCAATTGAATAATATTTATGGATTAATATTTGAATATAATAATAAAAGGTATAAAATAACACCTAATAATATAATTTTTCAAGAAGAAACAGATTTTGGTTATCCAAATGTATGGCGTAATATGATATGGATATATCAAAAAAATATGGAAGATTTTCATATATCTGATTACATTAAGACCTATAATAAAGAAATAGAATATCCATTAGATAATAATGGTGAAAAATTAGATCCAACATATTTAATACATACAACAATGATTTCAATGAGAGATATACTATATAATTTATATACAACAACTACTGTTTATTTTAAACAGTATAATAGGTTTAAAATGTCAAAAGATATTGATAGTAAATTACCACCAATATTACAATATCATTTGGCACAATTAAGAAGGCAACAGGTAACTATATATGTTACGGATACAATTACTGATAAAGAAATATTTTATTATTTATGTTATAGTAATCCTATGAAAAATATAATAGCATTGATTAATTTTTTTGCTACAAACTCTGGTTATGATATATCACCAAGAACCTCGCAGTGTATAACAGTATTAAATAATTTATTAATTTAACGTTTTTCAAAAATACACCATCTATTTAAAAAACTAAATTGTTTTAAATTTTCATCAGCATCAAGATTATCAATAGTAGTTTTATCTTTTATTTGTTGAGTTGTTCTTCTGTTTTCAGGAATATTATTAATTTCATTCCTTCTGTTATTAAAAGTTTCTTTAAATGTTTGTGATTCAACAAATTGAATATTACATTTTGATAATTTAGTTATTAGTATTTTTAAATCAACAAGATTTTCTGAAATAAGTCTTCCTGTATTTTCAATAAATACATCTATTTTTTGATTATAAACAACTGATGTATTAATATTATAATCAGGATTGCGTATAATAGCCCAAACAGTTGCATTAGATATAGGATCTTTACCTATTGCTTTACCATTTGGTTCTAATATTTTTTTTACTAAATCTTTATCCATAAAGGTTAAAATAAACTTACCTTTTTCCGCAATATTTTCAGCAACATTTTTAATAAATCCATCTAGCTTTTCTTCATTTTCAAAAAAATAATGAATTGAAAACATACACGATACAACATCAAATTTTGTTGGAAATATTCCAACTTTATCAAACTTCGAACTTTTATGTTTATCAAATATATATTTTAATAATTCTTTACTTTCAGCATCAATATTATCAGATGCTTTACCAGTTCTAATTGGTTTAGAACAATCACCTGCTACAAATAATATTTTTGAATTTCTATTATAATATTTTTTTGAATTAAGTAATCTACTATAAGCACCTGATCTAGCATTAGTAATATTATCTAATGTATAATCAATACCTAAAATTTTAATGAAATTATTTGTTGTCCATCTGTTCAAATCAGAACCTTGACCACACGCCAATTCTAATAAAGATTTGTTTTTAGTATCTACAGAAACTTTATATAAATCAGCTTTAACAATATGATTATGAAATTGATTCATTTTACTAGAAATTAAATTATTAGACGATATTGATCTTTTATAATAAACATCCAAACCAGTTAAATATTTTTTAATATTTACATCAAAATGTTGCTTTCCACATATCATATCAGTTGATATTTCATTTGTTATAGAACGCCAAATATTCATAGCAACAAAATAACTATTTGCTGTTTTATTTATTTCACCCTTTCCAAAATTATAGATTTTATTTTTATCGTGTCTTATACGTAATGGTTTCCATCTTTTTTTATTTGACATCAATGTTGAATTATCGTAAGCAAATTCAACAACTGAATGATTTAATATTTCTTCGTTTTTAGGTGTAAAGCATTTATTATTAACTATTTCTATATAAACTGATTGTGGTATATCATCAATTGTTAGTTGCTTTAAAGAATACACATTTTTATCAACTATTTTATGTTTGTCGTACATATATTGTATTCCATTAACAACTGAAATAGGCTCCATATCCATACTATTAAAAACTACATTTAATGAATATTCTTTATACACTTTACCATCTGATTGTAATTTATGTTTTCCTTGTTCAATTACTATAAAATCAATTGTATTTTCAGCAGGTGGTTTCCATTTTAAAACCTTATTCCAACTTAAACTATTTATATTATCAACTTCTACAGGTTTATTAGCATAAGCACCTAATACTGGTATTTTAGTTGGTGTAAATATTAATCCATCAATATGATAATCATAGTTTTCTGTATTTGCCAAAATTTCATCACAGTTTTTTAGAATATCATTGGATGTTAGTTGTTTTTTAACAATAATATCGTGACTACTATAATTACTAATAGAATCTACAAATTTGTTCATATAACTATATCGTGATTCAGGACTATCATCTAATAATGGTAAATGTGTAAGTTTTTTATTAGCATAATAATATATGTCAAATATAGCAAAAAGATCTTTGGAATTATTTAATAAACGATCTTGACATAATACAAGTTCTCCATCTAACAAACAATCTTTTAAAGTTGTAGTTATATTACATCCCCTAACTTGCTTACTTGAAGTTTCTATTAAAAAAGCTTTAGATTCATTGTTTATATATAACAAAAATCGTAATCCATCTGCTTTCTCTGTTACAGCATAATTTTCAAAAATTGAAGTAGTTATACCGTAAGATTCTTTAATAGATGCTAAATTATGTTTTTCTAATGTAGCAGGTTTTGGAGTAAACATTACAATATTATCATCCAATTTAGCATTACTAGAAAATATTGATTTTATTAAAGTCATATAATCTTTAAGAATATTTTGTTGATATTCTTTTTTTAAAGGTAATATGTTGCTATCTAACATAAAATGCAATTGACGTATATAATATTCTTCATCCAATTTTTTATCAGAAATTATTGAATAAACATATTTAGGACTTTTAGTATTTAATGAAATATCTTTAAAAGATACATCGTATTGATTACTGGTTGTAATTATCTCACATTTATAATATATATCTGATTTGTTTTTATAAATTAATTCTTTTTTCATTTGAAATTGTTTTACATCATCTGCAATGATATTTTCAAAATCTTCTATTTCTTCCCTTTCAATTTCTTTAATTGAAATTGGATAATAATATTCAACATTAGTGTTTTCTGATACAACACTTGTTGTGTATTTTTTTATATATTCGTTTTTAGGTATAATACCAGTTTTACGATAATTTTTAATTTGATTTTCATCTGTTATTGTGTATATATCATTGCCTATTAAAATTTCTAGAAAACTGTTAGACGTTGATAATGAAAAATCACTACTAATTAAGAAATTATGTGCATTATTAAATAAATTAAGATCGTCGTTTTCTAATAAAATAATATGCATTTATTATATTAGTCATCTTATAATCTTAAATCATTTTTTAATAATAAATCTGCTATTATTAGTATAACATATATTTTGTTTTCGATATTCAAATGAAATATCAAGTAAAAAAGAAAATAGCTTACAAATGTATATATTCCATTTATCTTGAGTAATACCATCCATAATCATTGATACTCCTTTTTTTGTATATTTATTAGTTATTTTTTGATTTGAAATAAAAGCAAATAATTTATTTTTAATTATATCATCATCTTCATATAAATCTAATGATTGTTTAAAAAACTCCAATGGACCTATATCTTTATTTTCAATTTTATTTACTTTAACATCATCTACAGGTTCTTTAACATCATCTATAGGTTCTTTAACATCATCTACAGGTTCTTTAACATCATCTATAGGTTCTTTAACATCATCTATAGGTTCTTTAACATCATCTACAGGTTCTTTAACATCATCTACAGGTTCTTTAACATCATCTATAGGTTCTTTAACATCATCTATAGGTTCTTTAACATCATCTACAGGTTCTTTAACATCATCTATAGGTTCTTTAACATCATCTATAGGTTCTTTAATACTATCAGTATCCTTAACATCATTAATAAAATTATTAGGACATTCAATATTTTTTATAGGATCTTCAATATCATCAAAAAACTCTTTATCAAAATATTGTATATCATCATAAGAACTATTAGGTGTATCACATTGAATATCATCTAATGAAATTATCCATTTAGTATGTGGAAAAATAATTGCACATTGTGCTGTGTTATCAATTTTATTTTTAAGTAATTCCATTTTTAATCTATATATATAATTTATGTCTTATATGGTGTGTCATAATCTAAATTATTTTCAGTTTGATTATTAAAAATAGAACTAGTTTTAGTTAATTTTTTCTTTAGAATATAAAACTTCATTGTTGAACTAACTTTGTTTTTAATAACAGGTAAAGAATTTTCTTCTTCAACATCCGCATCTGTAATAGTTTCAATTTTAATATCATCGCCATCATCTAAAGATTGAAAATTAGTTTTAATAATATTGTTTTTAATATCTTCATATGCATTAATATTTTTAGTTAATTTATTACAATACATTATATATGTATGTATTTGATCTATAACACCAGTATCTAATCGTTGTAGATCAATAAAGATACCATTAATATTCTTTGAATAATTTGAATTATTACTCTTAATAATTTTATATATTTCCTGATATTCAAACATAGAACATTTTACAATTTCATTTTTAATAATTTGTATTTTAGTTTTAATATCCATAATTGCAATGTATTATTATATTTTTTCTATATAGTTTCATTTTTATTCATCATCATCATCATTATACTCCTCCTCCTCATCATCAACTTCATTATCATCATCACTTTCTATTACATCATCTTCATCTTCTTTAAACTCTACTAAATCAATTACACTATCACTATCTGCATTGCTATCTATAGCATCATCTTGATCATAAGAAGCATCACCACCCTCACTATAATTATCTTCATCACTCTTTGCACTCTTTGCAGTATTAATTGTATCAACTAATTCTTCAGGTTCTTCTGTATTATCATCATTTGGATTATTTATAACCAATCCAATTATAACAATTTTATTATCATTATAATGATATCTTTTTCTACATATTTTAACTGAAACATCACTACCAACACTTAGATCTTCAATATCATATTCGTGCTTAATACCTGATGTTAATCTAGGTATTATAATATCAATAATAACTTTATCATTATCGTCTTTAACTTCTGCTTTAAATCCAGCATTATTACTAGATACAATTGTAGCTTCTAATATTGTATCAATAGAAGGATTGCAAATTAATGCATAACATACTGCTTTAAATTGAAAAGAACTATTAAAATGTTCTTTCATAGCAATTCCAGGTGATCTTTTTATAATTTCAATACTATTTTCTTTAATATATCCATATTTAGTAATTTTATTTTCATATTTAGATTGTATTTTTTCTAAAATAGCATCATCTAAACTGCTATTAGCAATTTGTGAAATAGATAAATTAATTAAAGTACATATTTTATATTTTTTGAATATCTTAGTCATATTTTAATATTAAAGATTATTTTTTCATTTTTATATAAGGTATAATCAGTAAATTATTTTCATCATAAAACTTTTTTGCTATTTTCATACATTTATCACTTTTATTGTTGCTTTTTTCATCTAATATTTTATTAAGATTTTCACCAGATTGTGATTCACATTTTATACCTTTATTATTACCAGAAATAATTTTAAAAACCAAGTTTGTAGATAAAACTCCTTTTGATTTTTTAGCAACACCTATAATACCATACGTTTTATCTTTAACTTTTTGTTCTTCATAACTCATAGGTTTAGTAATATTACCATCAATATTTTTTAAGGGTAAAGGCTTATCAGTACTAAATAAATCAAAATAATTATCATTAACAATTATAAATTTATCACTTAAAACTTTGTATAATTTAGGATATTTAGTTTTATTTTTAATAATACTAATAGCTATACTATCCCAATTAGTATTATTAATATACATTAAAAATTTATATAAAAGTTCAAAATCTTCAAAACCTTTTTCATATTTATCAATGTTATTAGTGTTGTTAGCAGGTGTTTTAGGTTTATTAACAATAGGTTCATCTAATATAATTTCTTGTTCTACAATATCTGGATGATCAGTTATCTTTTGAATACCATTATTGTTAAATATTAGCAAATAATTACCAATTTTATTTGGAAAAATTACATTGTTAATAGCCAAATCTAAGTATCTTTTATCATTGCATTTTGATAATAATTCTTCATATGGAATATAATCTGTATCTTCAATCATATCTTTAATAATTGTAGAATATCTATTACTTAAAAACATATTTTCACTACGTAAGTTATTATCACTAATAAGAGATTTATCAATTGGTTCTTTATATTCTTTATCATTACCTAAAAAATATTCAACTTCAAGGTTTTGTGAAGTAATAATTTTAATAGGATTTACATTGTTAAACAAAGATCTTGGAAATATGTTTAACTTTTCATTAATGCGATTATCAAAAGCATTTTCTTCTATTATTGATGTATATGATCTAATCTGAGTTAATTTACTTATAGCAATATCATATGCGTGTTTATCTGCTGAAATATTACTATCATCTTCAAAATAACCACAATATACAAAAACAGTAATATTACGTAAATTAAGTGGAAGTTTAATATGACTACATCTACGAAAACCTCTTCCTATAATTTGTTCGTGTCTGTTAAAATGATACCAAGGATCCAATATATGCACTTCTCTAATATTTAAAAAAGAAAGACCTTCACTAGCTTTTTTAGTAATTAATATCAATTTTAATTCATTACCATATATATTACTATCACTATTAGCCAACTTAAGAATATTTTCAATGTTTTTAGAACTACCCGTATTACTTATATGTTGGTTATTTTCACTTGTTATTACAGCATATTTTAATTTAGGCTTTCTTTTAATACTTACGTCATCTAATAAATTAAAATCTTTAGAACTTGAATCAACATAACGAGAATATCCAATATATTCTAATGCTAAAGCTACTTGTAAAATACCATATTCAATGTAATTGGAATAAATAATTGCTATACCTGTTGTTTTTTTTATATAATCAATAATTTTAGCAATTTTAGGAGCATATGTAGATATATTAGTTTGATCTAAAACTTTAGTTTTATCAATAAAAGGTTTATATTTAAATTCAGTTTTTGAAAAGTATTGTTTAGGTGAATATGCTATATTCATATTCTTAACATTATTCATAATATTTTCAGTATCTTTAATAATTTGCTTATTATTTAACTTAACTTCAATTAATCCATCGGGTGTTAGATGTCGCATCTTAGCATCACTATGTTTAATTCTAATTGGATATACAAAAGGGTTTTGACTATTTATGTAAGAAATATATTGAGACGAAAGTCCAGCTAATAGATTATTAGTTAAATTATTAATTTTAGGTTTACCATCATTTAACAATAAAAGGTTAAGTAGATCTTTAATTTCACTTGCTTCATTGAACATTGGTGTTCCAGACATTAAAATTAATCTATTATTCTTACCATTTTTAATAGCTGTTTCAACTTTTGAATATATTTTACATAATTCATCTTTATTAATATCTTCGTCGTCATCTACTTCACTAGGATTTCGTAAATTATGTGCTTCATCAATAATAATTGTTTTATTTTCAATTGTAGCATCATATTTTATAAATTTAGCATAGGTCATAATATTATATCGCTGTTGTATAAATTGATTTAAATGTAATGTAGAATCAAAATTATTAAGTTTATAAATATCTTCAGAACATTGATTAATATTTTTATTATGTAAATCATATATGGTATTTGTAAAGTTTTTAATTAATGTTTTAGGTAAAATAACAATTATAGGTGGTTCTTCAAAATTATTATGACCTATTAACATTGATTCTGCAATTGAAATAGCTGCACAAGTTTTACCAGTTCCTACTGTATAAAATAATAATAGATTCTTAAAATTAGTTCTTTTAGACATATATTGTCCTACAAAATATTGAAAATATGCTTTATTAAAAACATTTTTAGGACAAGCATCAATCATAGATTTATCTAGATCTTCAACAGCTTTATAGGGTCTTTCAGTATGAACTGCAAATTCTTTAATATAATTAATATCACTTTCTTTTACTTTAACAGTTTGCTTTTTGGTAATACTTTTAGATTCGCTTGATACAGATGAAAGTGATTTAGGTTTAATAACTTTATTTTCTTTATATTTATCACATTGTTTTTTTAATTGATTAGCAATACTATTTGGATTTTTTGCATCAAGTTTTAATTTACGAAGTGTTTGTGGATCTACTTCTGGACTTTTAAACCATTTTAAACAATCTTCTTTATTAAAAGTTTTTTTCATTTTATTTAAAAACAATATTAAGTTTCTTAGTGTTGTTTTGAAATATTACTATGAATATTTTTAAAAAGCTCAATACGTTCAATGTTATGCAAATTAATATGTTCTAAAACTTCATTATATTTCATCCATTTAATAGCTCTAATTTCCCTAATTTGTTGCATACATTGTTTATTAAACTTAGGTATAGTATGATCACCAATAAATTGCCCAATATAATATGTATGTTTATACATAATTTTATTAGTTCCAAAAAATATCTCGTGATATGGAAAATTATAATCATTAATTGTAATTGTATCTGGTTTATATTGTGTTTCTTCCGTAAATTCACGCAAAGAACATTCAATATCAGTTTCATTTTGTTTTTTACGACCTTTTGGAAAACCCCACTCAGGTTCTGCAATACTTTTTTTATTAGTATTTAAAATGTTTTTTAAAATATTTTTTTGAGATAAAATATCAAAATTAGTCTTAGCATCAATATACTCTTTTGTATTTTTATTATTGGATTGAAACCATATTTTTTCCCAAATAATATCAAAATTATCACAGTTTAATATAGATTGTTCTTCAGTAGTCATAGACTGAATTAATGTATTTATTTTTGAAAAATCCATAGATTTGTAATTACCCTTAATAAACTCCATAAAAGATAGACTATTTTTTCGTTGAATCATTAAATAATGAATTTCATTATCTATTATTGTAAAACAAATAATACCATAACTGCTTATTGGATGGGGACAATCTCTATAAGTATGTCCTATACTATTACAATTTTTACAGATTATTTTAGACATAATATATTATAATTATTTCATTTTATATAGTAAAATGGAACCTAAAAATTGGGGTAAATTTGGATGGGGGTTTATACATAATGTTGCACTAGGATATCCTGAAGATTTAACTTATATGAAAAAAGAACAATATCGTAAGTTTTTTGAAGTAATTGGTGATGTTCTTCCTTGTTTAGATTGTCAGGATCACTACAAAGAAATGATAGCTGATTATCCACCTATAATGACAAATAAAGATACCTTATTTAAATGGACAGTTGATATTCATAACAAAGTAAATGAAAGAATTAATAAAAAACAAATAACATTGGATGAAGCTTATGGTATTTGGAAAAATACAAATACTATTGAAAAAAAAGAATTAACACCTAATAATAAATTATATTACCTTTCTTTAATATTTTTCTTAATATTATTAGTCTGTGTTCTAATTATTTTATATTTTTATACACCTTGATATTCACAACCTTGGAAACCTTCTATTGAATAATTGCTGAACTTTTCTTTTTTGCTATTAAACTTCTCTTTTTTAGGTTTATTACGGAATGGTTCTAAAGACATACCACTACCACCATAAACACTCATACCCTCAACATTGCCAATCATATCCCCTTGTATATTTTGTTGCATAGTCATATCACTTGTAGTAGGCATTTCCGCTTTAGGTTCAACAGTTTCTGGAACATCTTTTACTAATTCTTTAGCGATTTTATTTGATTCTTCTTCATCTACAACAGGTTTAATTGATTTTGATGTAGCAACATTGTAAGTAAGCATTGATGAAACCGAAGCAAATACAACAATTACGCAAATAATAATGATAATGAAGGCAATTACCCAACCCCACCACCAACATAAACTATTTTCAACAGTCTTACCTGCTACACAAGTAAGATCAAATAGTCCTAATACAATGGAAGGAATACTGAATAAAATAACACTTCCAATTAACATTAATCTTTCACCTAAGGTTAATTCATTTTCGTTAAATAATATAGATAATATAATCGCAATGACCGCAATTAAAATAGCAATCGCCGCATATTGCGATTGAGGGGTTCCAGTTAACAATTTCGAAATAGTGTTGGTAAAATCCATCTTATATGTTTTAAATAAATATAAGAAAAAAAGATATAAAAGATAATTAATATATTTTAATTATGGGTATTCCTTTTTATTATTCAGATCTAATTAAGAAATATTCGGATATTATTCAAACACCTAAAAATGTTAATATTTTATTTTTTGACTATAATGGACTAATACATCCAATAGCTCACGAAACAATTTGTAAAGGCAAAAGTGAAGATGAATTCTTTCATTTGTTATGGAGAAAAACATTAAGTTTAGTTGAAATAATAAAACCTGACAAATATATTATATCAATTGATGGTGTTGCACCTTTAGCTAAAATTAATCAACAAAGAAAACGTAGATATATTTCACCTACGAATAAATCTTGGGATACAAATGCTATAACGTGTGGAACACCGTTTATGGATAATTTAAATAAATATATCAAAGCAAGATGTATTAATATGGATAGTATGTATAATAATGGTGAAGGAGAACATAAAATACTTGACGCTATTCATAATGATCCTAATACAAATAATGTTTATTTAATTCACGGATTAGATGCTGATCTAATATTACTATCATTAATGAGTGATAAAGCTGATAATATTTATTTAATGCGAGAACAAGATAATAAAATAACATATATTAGTATTAAAAAACTTAAAGAATATATAGAATTAGAATGGTGTTATATTTTTAATAAAGATGCTGATATTATTAAATCCTATTGTGTTATGTTATCAATAATGGGTAATGATTTTATACCACATCCTATTAGTCTTAAAATATCAAGTAATGGTATTAATATATTAAAAACAGTATGTAAAAATACGTGTTTAATATCAAAAATTGATCCTATTAATATTAATGTAGGAGATTTACAAATAATATTTAAGAATCTTATTTATTACGAAGATAAATTTATGGCAAACGAACCTAAAAATTGGAGAAAAAATTATTATAGAAATGAAGTTTATATTGAAGATATACCTCAAGCGTGCAAATATTATATTGATGGTATTTTTTGGACTTATAATTATTATAATAAAAATATAAATAAAATAGATCATAGTTGGTATTATCCATATTTAGGTTGTCCAAGTATAGCTGATATTGCAAATTATTTAAATACATATGAATATACACCTAATTATGATAATCATTTCATACAATCAAAAGAACAATTATTAATAGTTATGCCCAAAACAAGTATTAATGTTTTACCAAAAACCCTACAAAAATATATGATAGATCCAATATATGGATTGGAATATATGTTTGTAGCGGATTATAAACTTATTAAATATCTTAAAAAGCACGAATGGGAATATGTGCCTTATTTACCTTTAATTGATATAGAATATATTCGTTCTATTTTTGATGAGCAAGAATCTTATTAATTAATTCTGGTTTATTTCCTTCTGTAGAAATACCAAAATTACCACAATGTTCTTTTAATTGTTCTACTGACATTTTAGCCAATTTTGTTTTAGTAAATACATTATCATCAACGGAAGGTGTTAATATTTCTGTTATTTCAGAAATAATAGGTTCTTCAACTATATCTGTAGGTTGTTCAGGAACAATTTCTATTTTAGCAGGTTCAACATTTTCTACAGGTTTATTATCAAATACTTTCATAAACATATCTTCTGCAAATTGATTTGCACTATTTTCTTTATTTTTATATAACAACTGAGTAGCAAAAGTTGTTTCCAATTTATAAAATGAACTTTCAAGTTGCGCTATTTTTTTCCATAAATATATAATAGCTACATAAATAATAGCAAAAACTACAATATAAAAAACAAGATCTAAACGGTTAAGAATACTACTTAATGATATCATTTATCATCAACATTAGATAATCTATTTTTCATTTTAATCGCACTTTTAATTAATTCTTCTGGAAACATCTCACGTCCTAGTAACTCTAAAGCTATACATTGTTTAGATTCTTTTTGTTTGATTCTATATGGAAATTTAAAATCATATTCATCTTGTTGTATAGCTTCCATAGATAAATTAATAAAACTTTCTTTATAAGTATAACCTAAATCTATTAAAGAATGATAATGTGTTGTAACTATAAGTTTAGCATTTTTAAAATTATTATTAATATATTCACATACAGCATAGGCTGTTGATTGTCCTTCAATTGGTGGTGTAGAATGCATAGGTTCATCCATTACGAATAATATATTTTGTTCTTTATTTTTACTTGCTTTATCCAATAAATCATAACAATATTTTACCTCTGTTTCAAAATAAGATCGTGTTCCTACTTCATCTGATACTCGCATAAATGTTTGAATAATATGGTATGTATTTGTTGTCATTTTATTAGCCATAGCAATACCAATAGTTTGTGCTAATATTATATTTAAAACAATATTCTTAACATAAGTTGTTTTACCACCTGCATTTGGTCCAGTTATTACCAAATGTTTTTTCAAATAAGCCGGATTACAAACTTGATTTTCATCCAATAATGGTGATCTCATACCAACTATTTTAGTATTAGAATTATTATCATAATTAACTTTACACCAATTTTTATTATGATATAATTTAGAAATTACATTAGCAATATCCATATAATTAATACATTCTAATATTTGTTTCATTCGTATCCTATAATTAGATGTATTTGTCCAAAAACAATATACATCAGTAAGATCACCATTGATAATAAAAGATTTATCATAATATATATCATTTAATTTCCAATATTCATCCGGTATATTTTCAAATAATTTAGAACATATAGTAATAAAAGATTTAACATTAGATATTTTAGTAGAAAGATCATTACGTAAATTATGTAAATAATACGAATAATCAACCATTTGCCATAAACCATATACATATAATGAAAAATATATTAAAACAGTTATCCATTTTACCAAAGAATATTTAATATCACTATATGAAGCACTTACAATAGCTTTTAAAGATTTCCATAATATACTTACATATTTAAATAATGAAAAATCAATTTTTAAAACAGTTTTAATATAATAATATGGTCCTAATATTATACTTATTGGTGATATAAATTGCATTAAAGGAACTGAATAAACTTTATACAAATGAAATAACTCTATTGTAGGATATGTTAGATTAATAGGAAAATTATACCAACTGTTAGGAAATAAAGCACCTAAAAATTCATTATCAGCATTTATTTTTTTATAATCTAAACTAACAATATAATTAACATCCTCTTCTAAATTTTTTAAATGATTTAATTGAATAGTTATATCAGGCATATTAATTACATTTTGTCTTTTACGTAATTCTTCAATATCATATATAGGTTTGCGTATTATATCAACCATCAATTGTTTAGAATTATCTAAAACAGTATATTCTTTCATAAAATCATCAATCAATGTATCATTATAAACATCTTCGCTAACAGATGTAGTCATTCTATATAAACAGTTGATATATATTATACTAATATATACACATTATGAATGTTGTAGTTATTTTTATTAAAAATACAATTTACAAACTAAATAAACAACCTTTTGAAACTGATACTGATGCTTACGAAAGACTTTGGTGGATTATTAATAATAATAAAGATTTTAATAATCGTAAAGATATAAGTGATTCCATAAAGGTAATTAATATTAAAAAAGGAATGTCTTATTATAATAAATGATTATAGAATCCAATCCACTTAAATTAGAATATGTTATTATTATATTTCTTCTTATAATTGCAATTGTATTATTATTTTATAAAAGTATTGAACCTGAAAAGCCAGTAAATGAAGTTAAAAAACCTAAATCCATTTTAAAAAAAACAAAAGATCTTCATACAGTTAATAACTCTAATGTTAAATTTTATGATGTAAGAATGTCGCAAATATCAAATGATATTAATATTATTAAAAATCAAGAACCAACTGAAGAATTGTTATCTCAATATCAACCTGCTAGAGAAGATATACCAACTGATAACATTTTTTGTAATAGCAATAATGGTAGAATACAAAATAAACCATTACGCTTTAACATATAAAGATTATAATATATATTATCATTATAGTAATGCATTTGGGTATTATATCATTTTGCGATAGAGTAGCATATAATATCAAATCAAATGATATTAAAACCGATATATTAGAAGAAATTGATAAAAAATATAATGTAAAAATAATACAAAAACATTTTTTTAGATTAACAGATGAAAGCGTAAGTCATATTACAGCTACACCTCACGTAGTATCTATTAGAACAAATGGAAATCCTTATTTTTTATATATGACAAAATATGATGATAAAGAAATAATTTATTTTATTGATAAAAAAATACATCCTACGTATCAATTACCAAGAATCATTATAGCAAAAGGATTATTTGATCCTAATCTATTTAATGGAACTTTAATAGATGGTGAAATGGTATGTTGTTATAATAAAAAATGGATTTTTTTAATTTCAGATATTATATCTTATAAAGGAGAACATTTAACAAAATTTCAATTACCAGAACGACTTGCAATGTTAAATAATATATTAGATAATGAATATACTGAAGATTCTCCTATGGATATTTGTAAGTATCGTATAAAACCTTATTATAATTTATGCGTAGATACACTTAATAAAATATCAGGTTTTGAATATCAATTTTCTGTAAGAGGTATATATTTTTGGGCTTACAATTTGAAATATAAACCCAAACTTATGAATATTGATGATAACATTATTCAATCTGTATCAATAAAAACAAAAGATAATATTGAATTTACTTTAAAAACAGATAATATAAAATCTGTTATTAAAACAGATTTACCTGATATTTATAAAGTAAAAGAAGATAATAAATACTTATCCATACAAACTATTAAACAAAGTCATATGGTTCGTGATGCTTTTAAAGATACTAATCTAAATTTTTCTAAATCTATTAGGTGTTCATATTCTAAAGAATTTGATAAATGGATACCTATCAGCATTTGCTAATACAATTTTCAATATTTTTTATATTACTATCAATATCACAATTTGATGAGTATTTAAAACTTATATATATTGATTTATCTTTAATACATAATGATAAACGATTATTAATTTTATATTCTTCTATAGTATAAGAATCTTTAAAAGATATTTTATTTACACAAGGAAATACATATATCGGTTGTTTAGAATCATTATACATTAATATTGTATAATCATCTGTTTCATCCATATCAATCAAAGAATGTTTAAATAAACATTGATTATCATTTGATATTTCATATGTATATTCCAAATTATTATACCAATAACTTGTAAAATCACGTTTAAGAAATTTAAACGTTTTACGTATGGTATTAATATCTTTTGGATTCTTTAAAATAATATAAATTATATTTATATTTTCATTTAATTTATTTTTAAACATTATATATACTATGATAATATAGTGTTTATATAAAAATAATTTCAAAACAAATTTAAGCTGTCGCAGGAGTTGCTTGTTTAAAAGGCTTGATATGGGGATTAAGAAGTCTTTGCATATGGAAGTAAGTAACTTCATCACCATCTTTAACACGAAGGAGCTTCTTCAATGCTGCATCTGGACGGATAATACGTCCATTCACAGGATCCTTCAAATTATTATTGCTTATATATGTATTAATATTCTTAGTAACCTCAGTGCGACTCATCAGTGTTCCGTGTGCAATTTCTAGGAAATCACACATTTCACTTGAGATCTCAGTTGGTTTAGCAAAACCACTAGGACTCAAACGAGCTTTTTCCTTGCGATCACGTTCTTTCTTAAGGATCTTCTCCTTCTTATCATTCTCCTTAATAACAAGTTTTACTAGGGTTTTGATTGCCTTAAACTCCTTATCCATATTTGCAATAGCCTCAATCAATTCAGCTAGTTTTGAATTTTCATATGAAACTACCTCTACCTTCTTGTTTTTTACCTTAGTATCTGTAGCATCTTTAGCTACCTTGGTATCCTTAGATACTTTAGTATCCTTAGCTACTTTGGCATCCTTGGCATCCTTGGATTTAGCACTTTTTTCAACCTTATCTCCTTTTTTAGCAGGCATCTTTTTTAATCATTATTATCATAATTGTCTTTATATACTTTTACTTATCATTACACAGTGCGTTAAGAGTATTTAAAAAACTTTCATATTCTTCATTACTTATATCTTTTAACTTGCTATTGCTCGGATTGTATAAAACCATTTTAATTAATAAATCTCCTCCATTTAATCCTCTATCTTTTATTTTTAAAGTTTTCTTTGACATTCTTTTAGCTTTAAAACTTACATTATTACCATCAATATGAACAAAAGAATGATTAAATCCTTTATAATAATCATAATGTGATATTTTCATTTGATATATTAAATCTACTTTACCACTTTGATGAATAATACTTTCATATACATCATCATCTTCAAATTTAAAATCAATTTCAGCTGTTGAACTTAATCCATTAAAACTTCGGGTTATAAACTGTTTAGGAAATTTAGAACAATCTATTATTGCTTTTGTTGGTATTCCACATAAATTAAATTGTTTTTCTAATTTTCTTTTATAAATAAGATCATAATAAGTTATCTTTACAGATGTTTTAAATATACTTTGAAATGATTGCGATTGAAATAACTTATTTGCCATTCCACTAAACATACTTGCCATTCCTTCACCCCCACCAAATATATTTGCCATTCCTTCACTTCCACCAAACATACTTGCCATTCCTTCACTTCCACCAAATATATCATCAAATATGTCTGAAAAATTATTATCTATTAACCTTTTATAAGCCTCTGAAGCTTCTTTAAATTGCAATTCTTTTTCATTTCTTTCATTTTCATCTAAATCAACTAATTTATCTGGATGCGTTTTTAATGCTATTGATTTATACGCTTTTTTAATATCCGCTTCTGTTGCTGTTTCATCCAAACCTAAGATATCCAAACATTGTTGCTTATCCATTTAAAGATTTAAATCTATAAAATGTTTATATGAATATATTATATTATGGTGCTAATAACACTATTAATGATAAAATAATTGATAACACTCTTCATAATCAAATAAGAACACATAAAAATATTAGATATCTTGAAAATAGTCAATATCTAACTTTCTCAATTATTAATATACATATTTTACAATTTATTAAATCATTAATACAAACTACTACTATCAATAATACTATACGTAAAATTATTTTATTTAATATTGAACAATGTGATAAAGAATGTATGACTATTTTACGTATTATTCTTGAAAAATACAATAATACTACACAATTTATTGCTACCACTACTCAACGATCTAAAATTGATAAACCAATTTTAAGCAGATTTATATTAGTGCGAATATCAGTTGAAAAGAATATTAAAATAGATGTTATACCAATTAAAAATATTACCACCAAACCAACACTAACAGATATAAAAAAAATAGTTAAAAAATGTCGCAAATATTCTATTTCTGATATTAGTCTAGAACTATTAAATATAACTCCATATAAATCACAATTTATAGAACACGCAAGTAATATAGAACATCAATATTGCTTTCACAATAATAAAGATCTTGCAATTGAAACATTAATCTTAGTATGCTTTTATCCTCCAAAATATGATATAAAAAAATCAAATAACTAAATGTTAAATGTACAGTAAATGTAATGAATGTAATGAAACCAAATTAATAATTAATAATATTAATAAACTTGTAAAATATATTGATAAATACGGTAATAATAATGAAAAATATACACTAAAATCAAATCTTAATATTATGAATAACAATTTAGAAAATGTTTATAATAATATATTAATTTCTAAATTATACAAGAATATGCTACTTTATGTAGTATGTATTTTTTTAATGAAATCCATAATACTATAGCTACCTTCCAAAATGGCTAGATCCTTTTTAACCGTCATATCACTTAAGTTAATATGTATCCATTTACTATAATATTTTTTTGGTATAAAGTTTAATAGAAATAAACATACTATAATCCTGTCCGCACATCCAAATTCCGCATTTTTTATATCAGCCCTTGTTGATTTTGTATATTTTATATATTCTTTTCCTATACTTAATTCTTTTATCTCTTCTCCGTAAGATTTTGCACTTTTAATTAATTGTTTTTTCATATTCTGCGATAAACTAAAATAAGCATAAGATGTTTTACATTGATCTATACCAGTTAAAGTTCCCATATCAATAATACGTTTAGGTTTATATTTATCTATACAATATGATAGACCATCTGCTAATATTAATCTTCCTTCAGCATCTGTATTTGTTATTTCAACTTTTATACCTGAATAAGATGTTATAATATCACCTGGTTTTGTTGCCATATGAGAAATATTATTTTGAACTAATGGAACACATACTGTTATATTTTTTTTTGTTTTATTTAAAGCAAGTTCGTATAGTAAGTATAATGCCATTGTTCCACCCGTTTTATCCAAATGCATATTATTCATCGCATATTTAGATTTTAATGTATATCCTCCAGCATCAAATGTAACTCCTTTACCAACTATCACCAAATCTGTATTTTTACTATTTTTATTACCATTATATTCTACAATTAACATATGTCCCGTTAAATGATCTACCGATACAATAAGATTTAATCCTTCTTTTTTTAATTGTTTTGTATCTTTTATTATTACATTAGTATTCTTAATTGGTTTAAATATCTTACTGATATAATCGCAAAAAGAACTAGGTGTTATAATATTTGCAGGTTGATTTAATAATGTTCTAAATAAGTTTAAACTTGTATCTATTTTATTAAACTTATATTTTTGTTGTTCTAAACGCATCTTAACTGCTTTATGAAATTTTTTTGGATATTTATTTATATTAACTTTTTGTCCTATATCCCATAGATCTAAATGATTTATCATTTAACTTTAAATAATAAAATTAAATATAAGGTCTATTTCTTTTAAATATATACTTTATATGACAAAAAGGTATTTCTAGTAAATAATTAGTACATATACTAATTATTTTTTTATCAGAATTAATACTATTTTCTATAGTATCTACTATATCATTTAATAGATTGTTAGGAACATTTGAATCACTATATCTAACATATTTTACATCATTACTAATAACACTATAATATACTATCAATATATCATATAACATTGCATATTTTTCATTTATACTAATATTTTTAATAATATTAATATACTTCCTGATCTTATAACGATATTTAATTTGATCTAAAAGATCGTTAGGAACAGTATAAATAACCTTGGTATAAATATACTCTACAAGATCATCAGGTAGTTTAGATTCAAAATCTATCAATAGATTTGTTGCCATTTTGTAATATACTACAAAATTGTTATCATTTTTATAAATAAATATGGAACTAATTGATCTTTTTTTAACCAAGTTTTACAAAGATTTTCAAGAATATACTTACAAAAATAAAGTTTTAGTAGCGGCGTCTGGTTTTGCTATTGGTATTGCAACTACTGATTTACTTAAATCAATTGTTAGTGATATTATAAATCCTAATATTATTAAATTAGTTTCATCACTAAGTCTTATATCACCTTTAGCTATTAAATATCCATTTATATTTAATATTGTTAAAGGATTTAGTAATTTTATTTGGTTATTTATTATTTGGTTAATAACTATTTTTGTTTCATTCTTTGTAATTGAATATATACTTAATAGAAAGGTTATCGGTTTAACTAGTAATGTTCAAGATGATGAAAAAAAACAGTTTATTAAAGAAAAAATAATATCAAAAGAATACAATAATATATTACCAAATGAAAAAGACAAAATTGAAATTGAAAATGATAAAGAATTAGAAAATATTGAAAATCTCACCCAATAAAATTATTTATATAATTTATAAATATATTTGTATTGTTCATTTCAATATTATTATGACCCGCTTTAACTATTAACGGTTTATAATAATTATCAGGACAATATATTTTTATTATTTTTATCAATTCATATGTATGTCTTATGTTTATTAATTTATCTACAGTTCCGTGTATTATTGCTATCTTATTTTTAGCATCTTTTATTCTATAATTATTTGGAAAACATAGATTATCTAAAAATGGTATATCATAATATATTTGTATTCCTGATAACATTGGAGATATTAAGA